>Ga0070735_10000921_pt1 | contig 29703 bp, 23 predicted proteins | sample Coa_R1_FD_66443 | JGI IMG/M metagenome (GOLD analysis project Ga0070735, IMG submission 66443) | Surface soil microbial communities from Centralia Pennsylvania, which are recovering from an underground coalmine fire - Coalmine... | ecosystem: Environmental > Terrestrial > Soil > Unclassified ...
GCCTTGAACACCGAGAGCATCACCATGTACGGATTCGCGTCGGGAGCGACCGAGCGCACTTCGACGCGCGCGCTTCGCTCGTTGCCGATCGGGATGCGAACCATCGATCCGCGATCGACGGCCGAGGCTTTGATTTGGTTCGGCGCCTCGAAATGCGGGTCCAAACGCCGATACGCATTGACACTTGCGTTGAGCATCAGGCAGATGTCGTTGCCGTGCGTCAGAATGCGATCGACGAACTCCCAAGCAAACGCGCTGAGCTTTTCCTCGCCGCCGGGTTCCCAGAAGATATTCTTGTCGCTCTTGCTCACCGACACGTTGGTGTGCATGCCGCTGCCGTTCACGCCGACAACGGGCTTTGGCAAAAAGCTCGCGGTCATGCCGAGTTTGGTGGCAACTTGCCGGCAGATCAATTTGTACAGCTGAATTTGATCGGCGGCCGCAACGACTTCACCGTACGAATAATTGATCTCGAATTGCGATGGCGCAACTTCAGGGTGGTCCTTTTCGTTCTGGAAGCCCATTGCGCGCTGCACTTCGGCAACCGTGTCGATGAACGTGCGCAGCGGATCGCCGGGCAGCGAGTGATAGTAGCCGCCCGTATTGACGTACTCGAACCTGCCCGTGTCGTGGAACCGGCGTTCCGCATCGAGGCCCTGAAAGAGAAAACCTTCGATTTCGTTGGCGGCATTGAGCGTGTAGCCGTGTTTCTCGTGGCATTGTGCGGAAAACGTCTTGAGCAGCCCGCGCACGTCGGCAGCGTACGGCTTCCCTTCGCGGTCCTCGACTTCACCGAAGACGAGAACCTTTCCGGGTCCGAAAACGTCGGCCGGGGCCCAATAAAACGCGCCCCAGTCCAACTCCAAGCGCAAATCGCTTTCGCGCTGCGCGGTAAAACCGCGAATAGACGAACCGTCAAACGTGAGATTGTCGTACGACTTGAGCAAGAACTTCTTGTCGTAGTCGAGCATCTGCAGGCGGCCTTCGAGATCGCTGAACAGCACCGTGACGGCCTTGATGCGCTTCTCGTCGGTCAGATACTTGAGACGTTCTTCCTGAATCTTTCCGGAGGCGCCGCGATCTTTGCGCTGCTGTTTGGCTCGCAGGTTCATCTCTTCGAGTTCGGCGTACGAACATTCGAGAAAATCGCGCAGTTCAACCATCGTTCGCTTCTCTTCCCTTCACGTGCGGTGCGGTATGGGCCGAACGGTTGGATAGCTGCGCGGGCTCGCCTTTGTGCAAATGGTAAAACGCCGGGCCGGCGAGGAGGCCCTATGGTCGGGACAGCTGGTACGAGCCGCGCCTGCGCGGATTTGCAACGAGGGCGTACCCGTGAGCGAGGCGCAGCGTCCACCCATCGCCTTGCACGCGGGAGCCCGAACCGCCGCGCGGTGCCGCGACCGCGAGCGTGCGAAAGTCTTTCGATATCAGCGCGTCTCCGCCGGACACGGCAATCGAACCCCACGGCGCGCTCACGCGAAGCGTGTGATACACGCTGCCGTACGGGTCCAGCGTTTCGATGTCGCGTGGATTGAACGTGATGTGAAAGCCCGTCATCGGCAGCGTCAACGTCGGACCAACGACCAGTTCGCGCTTGTATTTCCGATCGAGTGCGGCGATTCGCACGACGCGCGCGGCCTCTTGCGCTTCAATTTCCTTGCCGCCGTACCGCGCGATAACGGCTTGCGCTTGCGCTGCAGATGGTACGCCGGCGTTCAGGCCGTACGCGCGCGCGGCGGTTACGGCGATGTCGCTTGCCGGCGCGATCGCGCGGCGCCAATTCGGCTGCGCGGCGTCGAGCAGCTCCGAGTATGCCGGGCCGGTCGCGTAGGCGAACGAGCGCGCATAGCTCGGCTGCGCTTCGACGAATGCAATGTCACGGAGAGCGTACGGGATGCGTCGCGCCGGCGCCAGCCCGGCGTCGATCCCGGTGCTCTCGGCAAGCCCTTCGAGGACGTCGAGTCGACGTTCGACGTCTGCGGTTCGGGAATTTAGGGAGTGGCGGTAGAGCCGCATTGTGAGCGCGTCCTGCAGCGCCTGCTTGCGCGCTTGCCCGTTCTTTTGCAGCGCGACCCGCAGTGCGTGCAGCTCGCCCCGCAGCCATACGCGTCCGCTTTGCGTATCCAAATACGCGTCGCCGGCAATGCTCCCGTTGTCGGCGTCGCCGTTGAATCCCAGCTTGGGCTGCACCACGTGAAACGATTCGTGCATGAGCGTCACCGCCTGGATTTCCGAATCGCCATACATTGGGATGGGTATCTGCGCCCAACGCACGCCGGCATAGCTAAAAGGCGCCGTCGCGATCTGCGTGCCAGCGGCGAGCGTCAGCCGAAACATGTTTCCGTCTTGCTTGGATCCCGCAACGGGCCGGTTTGCGATCGCCTCGAGCGTTCCGGCATCCGTCAGCATGATCGGAACGCACAACGAAACACCCCACAATCGCCGCGCATCTGCCCGGCACAACGTGCTTGCGCGTGCGAAGACGTGCGCGGCTGCGGCGGTCGAAATTGCAGCGGCGATCATTCTTCGCCGTCGAAGTAATCGAGGTTCTCGGAGCGCAGCAGGCGGCGTTCGGGAATCGGCACGCCCCATTTTCCGCTGTCCGGATAATGGTGCGCTTCACCGAACGGGTTATCCGCAACCACGTACAGGATGAGATCGTCGATGCCGTCATTGATCAGTTGATGCGGCTCGCCCGGTTTGAAGATAAAGGCATCTCCGGATATGACTGGCGTCGTCCCTTCCGAATGCCGCACCTTGCCGTTTCCGGAGATTACGTGGTAAAACTCCCACTGCGCGCTGTGCGAATGATACGGATATGCAGCTTTCCCCACCGGAACGCGTAGAATTTCGACGTCGAACGGATGGCGCTCGAGCAGATCGGTCGATCGCGGCTTGCGGCCGAGTTCTTGCGAGACTTCCTTGCCCGAGGCTACGAATTTCTCCTTAGGCGACGACCACGTCTCCCACTCGATCTCGTTCGTGTTGACTTTCTTCATGCGGAGCGCCATTCGCTCCGCGCGGGCTTAGTCCCAGGAGAACGGGTTGGGGTGCGGCACCACCCACACGGTCAAATCCCAAATCGTCGGAAACTCGAAGACCGTGACGACGTCGTTCGCGGACGTCACGCGTCCGAGCTTCACCAGCGTCGCGGCGGTCGGTGCGGTGAGCGAACCTCCCGCGGCCACCCACTGCTGATTCCAAACCCACTGATCGTATTTGAGCGCACCGCTCCCGTCCCGCGTAACGTAGTGGACGTGCCCGTTCAATTCGACCCACCGTCCGGGATCGATGCCCCATTGTTGGGGACGCGGCTCGTTGTTCGGACGCAGAACGGAGAAATCGGCGCCTAAGAGATTCCCGTTCTTGTCGTACCACAACTGACTGGGATGGCTCTGATCCGACGACCATTGCTGGTTCGCGTAGCTGATTGCTCCTGATTCATCGGCCGCGGTATAGCGCACGTAGCCCGCGCGCACCGCGTCTGCGACGTGCGGAAACCGGCGAAGCAGATCTTGCTGCACCGATTGGACGAACTGTTGCTCGGACAACGTGGGTGGACCGGTGAAGGTGGGGCCTTCGTCGGCTAAAGCGACAACGCTGGTCGCAAAGAGCAGCACGAGAGCCGTGCAGCATGCGCGAACGAATTGCACGATTACCTACTTCCTGGAACTTCGCACGACTCGAAATCAAAGCTGTACAGCCCGAGGCCGTAGCGCTCCGGCAGCAGGCGCAGTTCATGCGAGCCGAAATGGGAGTTCATCACGAGATCATACGCGCGCGACGCGTCGACCGTGACATACGACATGCCCGAGCGATCGTAGGTTATGTCCTTGCCGGCGTCGGAGCGAGCAAGCGGCTTACCGTCTTGCGTAACGTTCACGCGCACCGGCGAGCCTTGCTCCGGCCGCATCACCGCGACCACTTGAATCGCATGATATTTCAGGGCCGCATAGCCGTCACCGCCGGCAGAAACCATCGCTTGTCCAAGCGGAGAAATTTGCCAAAAACCCTGCAGATAGATTTTTCCGTCTTCGTGGTTACCGCCGCTATCGATGTACTGCGTCGGATCCCCGAGCTGCGGCGAGTCGGCTACGTGCTGCCCGTGCCAAGGACCGACGTACGTTTCCGGCGTCATCGGATAACACACCGCGCCCGGTTTGTCGTAGCTGTCTTGCGGCAAGAGCGCCATGACCGGCGGCAAATGCAAGTGGGGGTTTGCCGCGTGCAGCAGCGCCTGAATTCTCGCTTCCGTCTGCGGGTAGTTTCCCTCGCCTTCCTGGCTTTCGACCAAATTGCCGTTCTGATCGAACAAATACTCGTGCGGCCAGATACTATTATGATAGCGATTCCAGATCGCCGCGTTGTCGTCGAGCACCACGGGCCAGGAAACTTGTAGGCGCTTTACCGCGTCCGCCACGTTCTTGTCGTCGCCCGAAAACTGGAACTCCGGCGTATGCACGCCGACGATAACCAGTCCGTCGTCGTGATAGCGCCGGTACCATTCACGCAAATACGGCAGCGTGCGCAGGCAATTGATGCAGGTGTATTCCCAGAAGTCGACGAGCACGACTTTGCCGCGCAGCGATTCGGGCGTGAGCGGCGGCGAATTGAGCCACGTCGTACCGCCCGAGAAGCTCGGAGTCACACCCATGAGCAGCGTCCCGAAGAGCACTGCTGCGAGGGATGCAAAAGCCCGCTTCGCCGACCGGTTCATATTCGAAATTGTTCCCGTTCGGTGCGAATATTCCGCCGTCTGCGACGTGGTCACACGCAAACGCCGCATTTCGTTCAATGCATGGAACCACTGGAACGGAGATGGCCGCTTGATAAACCGGAATTCTGCAATCCCGCTTTACCAGCAAGTCACCGCGGCACTGCGCGACGCGATTCTTTGCGGGGACATTGCGCCGGGCTCGCGCATCCTGTCGAGCCGGGAATACCAACTGCACCTGGGCGTCTCGCGCAACACCGTCGTCGAGGCACTCAGTCAGCTGCACGCCGAAGGCTATCTCTCCACCGTGCGCGGCGTGGGCACATTCGTTGCCGAGCAGGCCGTCCTCCGGGCCGGCGAACGCAAAGGGCTCTCGCGAGCCGGCGCGACGCCTGCGAAAATCGCCGAAGCGTTCGTCGAAGCGGAGCGATTTGCGGGAAACGCGCATGACGCCGTTCCGTTCCGGCCCGGTCTTCCAGCGCTCGATCTCTTTCCGTCAGCGCAGTTCAAGCACTGCGTTCGCGCGCACGACTGGACGAACGCATTGCTCGACTATCCGGACGAAGCAGGATACTTGCCGCTGCGTGAAGCTATCGCACTGCGCTTGCAGCAAACCCGCGGCGTTCGCTGCAGTGCCGATCAGGTGCTCGTCACGAACGGCGCTCAGGCGGCTTTTGCGCTCATTGCGACGGTTTTATTGACGAACGGCGACGGCGCGATCGTCGAGGACCCGGGCTACCCCGACGTGCGAGCGATTCTGCACGCGTGCGGAGCGCGCATCGTTCCAATCGGCGTCGACGAACACGGCATCGATCCGCGCGCGTTCCGGCGATGCCGCGCACGGATGGTGTACGTCACGCCTTCGCACCAATATCCGACCGGGGCCGTTCTTTCACTCGAGCGGCGTTTTGCGCTGTTGGACTGGGCCGCTCGGAACGACGCTTGGATCGTCGAAGACGACTATGACAGCGAGTTCGACTACACGGGCCGTCCGCAGCCGGCGCTGCAGGGTTTGGCCGGCGGACGCGGCGTGCTGTACGTCGGCACGTTCAGCAAAGTGCTCTCGCCGGCGCTGCGCCTTGCATATATCGTCGTTCCAACGGACGTGCGCCACGCGTTCGTCGCCGCGCACAAAGTGCTGGGCGGCGCGGCGAACACCGTTTTGCAAAGCGCGCTTGCGCGCTTTATGCGTGACGGACACTTAGGCCGGCACATCGCAAGGATGCGGCGGATCTACGATGAACGGCGGCGCTTCGTTTGCGAAACGCTGGCAGCGTCGGCACCCGCTGTTCGAGTACACGATGCACGCGCGGGATTGCATTTGGTCGCCGAGCTGCCGAATGAGATGAGCGACGACGTGGTGAGCGATCGGGCAAGAAATGCCGGAATCGTCGTTCTTCCGCTTTCAAAATACTACTATGACAAACCGCTGCATAAGGGTTTGGTCATGGGCTTTGCGGCGACACCCATACCGCAAGCCGAAGCAGCAATTGCGGCGCTCGCCGAGATCGTCACGGACGAGGGTTAGCGGACGATGTTTATCGCTACGGCAGGCGTCAGCGTCTCGGGGCCGTTTATCCCCGCAGGAATCACGCGCATGCCGAGAAGTACGCCCACACTCGCGCTCCAATTATACTCGAGCGCCGGCGCGAACATGTACGTGTCGCTCGGCTGGGAGTTTGTCGTCCGGCTCGTTCCGGCGACCAGCGTGCTTCCGGTACGGCGATAGACGAGATCTAGAGCGAACACCCAGTTGCGCGTAATGCTGTATTCTTGCGCCTCGTCGAGTGTAAACGTGCTGCCGGGCTTCGCGTAGCCATGAAAATTCGCATCCGTGCCGTACACGCTGACGCCGTCGACGTTCACGGCGCTCGAAAACGCTTGCGAAACATTCAGGCGCAAGCGCAGAATGCGCCCGTTCGGCATCCACGCGTATGTCTGCGTATAGAGTGATAGCGTCGTCGCATATGCGCCGCTGCCGACGCCGTTGCTCGGCGTGCCGCCGAGCCGGTCGTATCGCCCGGTGGGCAACGACTCCTGCACGTTGACGGAGGTCGTCGGTACCCAGCTGCCGGCGCGGTATTGCGCTAAGCGGTATTGCGCGAGCACACTGAGGTCGCCGAAACGAATGCCCGAGGCGTCCGTGAACGTCGGCACCAATCCGACACTCAAGCGATCCGAAGCGCCGTAGATGACATAGCTGAGCGAGCCGTACGTGTGCTTGTCCGGCGCAATGACGTCGTACACGTACGGCTCGACCAGAAGGTGGCCGCGCGGGAGCGTTCCGGCCGAGGGCGCAAGCATCGGACCGGTCCACCTGGCGTCGGAAAGGGCCTCTTGCGGCGCCGATGACGGTGACGGCGTCGGAGCGGCCGCGCACAAGACGATCGCGAGCACCACTACGGCGAAGGGCTTCACGAACGAAAGCCTAGCAGCACCCGCGGCTGCGTAACAGGTCCAGTTTTGCTCTTTAGAAGGGTACCACCGCGTGCGCTAGACGCCGAAGTACGTCACGAACGCAATCGATATGTAGCTGCTTCGCAGCAAAACCGCACCGTCGTGATTGAGCAGACTGACGTCTACGCGCGGGTTGATCGGGTAGCGGCCATACACCGTTTCCACGTCGACGCGTAAAACTCGGTAATTCCGAGGCACGACCGCGAGCTCCTGAAAAGACGTCTTGTCGCCCGGATTCAGGATGTAGTGCCTGCCGCGTTTACCGTTCACGGCGCCATCGAAAAGAAGCCCGTGACTTTGCAGCGGCCGCCACGCGGACGGCGGCGAGTTACGGTAGAGATCATCAAAAGCAGACGTCTGCGATTGGACCTGCGCACTGTTCGAAGGCTTCAGACCCCAGAGGGTGACTGCGAGCCCCGCAGTGTCAACGCCGACGCTGCCGTCGTTCTCTATCGTGACATCCACTCGCTCGAAATAATTCGCAGAGTCTTCGGCAAGGCGATGAACGTCGGCGGAGACCACTTCGTGTGCCGGTAAAAATCCGGGTGCCAGCTTCGTCTGATACACGAACGTATACAGTGCCCAGCAGCCGGCCGCGATAAATGCAAAAATTTCAACCCAAAGCCGCGCCCGCTCGAGCGGGGACTGATGGATTCGCAGTGAACGGGGTCCACGAAACTGCGGCTCTTCTTTTATCATTCGCTGTGGAACCAGATAGCAGCTGGTCTGCCTGCTTTCCTGCGCGAGGCGCATGCGGCGTGGCGGCGAAGCATGCGCCGGGGAGGTTGAGTGCATGAGCGGAGTTCGTGTTCTTGTCGGCACGCGCAAAGGCGCATTCATTCTGTCGTCCGGCGCAAACCGCGATCGATGGGAGATTACCGGACCGCATTTCGCGGGCTGGGAAATCTATCACGTAAAAGGATCGCCGGCAGATCCGAATCGGATTTACGCTTCCCAAACCAGCGGCTGGTTCGGGCAAGTGATGCAGCGCAGCGACGACGGCGGCAAGACCTGGTCCGCCGTCGGCAATGCGTTCGCCTATGACGGAGTGCCCGGAACGCATCAATGGTACGACGGCACGCCACGGCCGTGGGAGTTCAAACGCGTGTGGCATCTCGAACCCTCGCTGAGCGACCCCGACACGGTCTATGCAGGCATCGAAGATGCCGCGCTGTTCAAATCGACCGACGGCGGGCAGACGTGGGCCGAACTCTCCGGGCTTCGCACGCACAGCACGGGTTCCAGCTGGCAGCCGGGTGCAGGCGGCATGTGCCTGCACACGATCCTGCAAGATCACCACGATCCGCAACGGCTGTTCGTTGCCATCTCCGCAGCAGGTGCGTTTCGGAGTGATGACGCCGGCCGGACCTGGAAGCCGATCAACCGCGGCCTCAAGTCGGAATTCATTCCCGACCCCGATGCGGAGGTCGGGCACTGCGTGCACCGCATTGCCATGCATCCCACGCGGCCCAACGTTCTCTTCATGCAGAAGCACTGGGACGTGATGCGCACCGACGACGCCGGCGAGAACTGGCACGAAGTGAGCGGAAATTTGCCGACGGACTTCGGCTTCGTCATCGACGTGCACGCACATGAACCCGAAACAATTTACGTCGTTCCCATCAAAAGCGACTCCGAGCACTTTCCACTAGATGGCCGTCTCGCGGTCTATCGCAGCAAGACCGGCGGCAACGAGTGGGAAGCGCTCACGAACGGATTGCCGCAAAAAGATTGCTACGTGAACGTGCTGCGCGACGCCATGGCCGTCGATTCGCTCGATTCCTGCGGAATCTACTTCGGCACCACCGGCGGACAAGTGTACGCGTCGGCCGACGGCGGCGATTCGTGGAATGCCATCGTGCGCGATTTACCGGCCGTGCTTTCCGTGGAAGTGCAATCGCTGGCGTGATCCGCGTCGTGCTTCCCGCGCACCTTCGTACGCTGGCACGCATCGGCGGCGAACTGGAGCTTGCGGTGAACGGTTCGGCAACGCAGCGAGCCGTGCTCGACGCGATTGAAGCGCGCTATCCCGTCCTGCGCGGAACGATGCGCGATCAAGCGACGCAGCGGCGGCGGCCGTTCATTCGGTTCTTTGCATGCGAGCGCGACCTCTCGCACGAATCCCCGGACGCGCCGCTTCCCGAATCCGTCGCGCTCGGCAAAGAACCGTTTCTCATCGTCGGCGCGATAGCAGGAGGATAATCATGCGTTTGATTGCCGCGGTCGCCGCGCTGCTGCTCCTATGCGCTGCTCCGGCATCAGCGCAGGACGATGGCGCGTTGCAAGACAGCTTGCAGGCGCTCATTACTCCGTATCACGGGAAAGTGGCGCTTTATGCAGTCGACTTGCGCAGTGGGAATCAGGTCGCGATAAACGCAGACACGCCGGTTCCCACGGCGTCGGTCGTCAAACTCACGATCCTCTATGACGCGATCAAGACGATACAGGAAGGCCACGCATCGTTCGCCGACCGGCTGACGCTCACGAAGGCAAACCAAGTCGAAGGTTCAGGCGTGCTGACGCTTTTCGACACGCCGCTCGTCGTGACGCTCAAAGACGCCCTCACGATGATGGTCGTCCTCAGCGACAATACCGCGACGAATCTCGTGATCGATCGCTTGGGCCTAAAACCCATCGACGACCGGATCGAATCGCTCGGCTTGAAGAACACCTGGCTGTACAAGAAAGTGTTCATGCCGCCGCCGCCAAACTCGCCGCCCGATCAAAAAACGTTCGGCCTGGGAAAGACCACCGCGCGCGAGATGGCTCAAGTCATGGACCGCTTCGCGACCTGCGAGGGAATTCCACAAAACTTGTGCGCTGCCGCGATCTCGATGCTGAAAAATCAGATGGACCGGGATGCGATTCCGCGCTATCTAGGCAACCTGGAGGTCGCCAACAAGACGGGCGCTCTGGACCAAGTGCGCAACGACGTCGGGATCGTCTACGCCAAGAACGGACCGATCATTATTTCAGCGTTTACCTACGACAATGCCGACCAAAGCTGGACTTCCGACAATACCGCGCAGCTGCTTATCGCAAATTTAGCAAAAACAATCGTCGACCGCTGGCAGTAGCGGCACGAATCGTGCGAAAATCAGACGGCGATGCAACCAGGACGCCTTATTGCCGGCGCGCTTTGCGCTATGCTGCTCTCCTCCGTCTCTGCCCTGGCCGAGCCTGCGCCGGCCGGCTCGCCGTACGGCGCTATCGCGAGCGAAAAGCGAAGCGATAAGACTGTCGGCGACGCGGTCGACTATGCCTCGAAAGACGAGGCCGTCAATGCCGCAATCTCCGAATGCAACGAACGCGCGGGCGGCAGGCACGTTTGCGTTCTGCGCGTCTGGTTCCACAAGCAACACTGCGCGGCGTACTTGGCGAGTTCAAAAGAAACTGCGCACTATTTCGGAGACACGAAAGAAGACGCGGTCCAAAAAGGGCTGGGCGACTTCCCCGAAGGGCGCGTCGTCGACGCAGCCTGCAATTAAACCCTATGACGTCCGAGTCAAACGAGCGATGAGATGTTCTCGAACCGCCGGCCACTCGGGCGCGACGATGCTGTAAACCACGGTATCGCGAATCGTTCCGTTGCGGTGGTATTGATGATGCCGCAGCACCCCGTCCATTTTTGCGCCGAGCCGTTCGATTGCGAGCCGGCTTTGCTGATTGAACCACGACGTGCGAAATTCCACCGCGATGCATTGCAGCTGCTCGAACGCGTGGGTGAGCAGCAGTAACTTGCTTGCAGTGTTGATCGCCGTGCGTTGTGCACTCGCCGCATACCACGTCGATCCGATCTCGACGCGCCGGTTTTGCGAATCGACGTTCATGTACGTGGTCTGACCGACGATGCGTCCGGTGCGCGAATCCATCACGGTAAACGGCAGCATCACACCCTGCCGTTGGAGCTCGAGCCGGCGCACTATTTCCGCATGCATTTCATTCGGCGCCGGAATCGTCGTGTACCAAAGTTGCCACAGATGCCCGTCGCTCGCCGCGTCGGCGAGACCTTGCTCATGCGAGAGCTCGAGCGGCACGAGACGCGCGTACTCGTTCTCCAAGACGGCCGGTTTCATCCAGGTTGCGTTCTGTGTGTCCCGAAGCATTCGTCATGCGTGTATTGAACGTCGTGCTTGCCGTGCTCCTCGTGGCGCCGGCTGCTCCTTCGAGTGCCACATCGGAGGCGCAGCGCGTTACTATCGTTCGCGATGACTGGGGCATCGCGCACGTACACGGAAAGACCGACGCCGACGCGGTTTTCGGCATGGCGTACGCGCAGGCCGAAGACGACTTCAACCGCGTCGAAGCCAACTATCTCACCGCCTTGGGCCGAACCGCCGAAGCCGAAGGCGAATCTGGAATCTATCAAGACTTACGTCAACGGCTCTGGGTCGATCCCGCGGATTTGCAAGCGCGCTATCGCCGCAGCCCGGTTTGGCTGCAAAAACTCATGAACGCCTGGGCCGACGGCTTGAACTATTATCTGCAAACGCATCCGTCGGTTCATCCGCGCGCGCTGACGCATTTCGAGCCTTGGATGGCGCTCAGTTTTACCGAAGGGAGCATCGGCGGCGACATCGAGGACGTTTCGCTCGACGACTTGCAAGCATTTTACGGAGGCGGACGTGTTGCATCGCGCCGGCCTCCCGAAAATCCCGATTCGCCCGTCGTGGATCCGCAAGGTTCAAACGGGATCGCAATCGCCCCGAAAAATACGGTCGACCATCACGCGCTGCTCCTCATCAATCCGCACACGACGTTCTATTTTCGTTCGGAACTGCAGATGTCCAGCGACGAAGGGCTGGACGCATACGGCGCGGTGACGTGGGGGCAGTTCTTCATCTATCAAGGCTTCAATCCGCACATCGGCTGGATGCACACGTCGAGTTACGTGGATAACGTCGACCAGTTTGCCGAGACGATCGTACGCAGGAACGGACATCTCTACTACCGCTACGGAAACGCGCTGAGACCCGTTGCGGTGTCCACCGTTACGATTCATTACCGCGCGCCCGCCGGCGGAATGGCCGCAAAGACGTTCACGGTGTATCACACGCATCACGGTCCGATCGTCGCCTCGAAGAACGGCAAATGGATAGCGGAAGCACTGATGTACCGTCCGGTACGCGCGCTCGAACAGTCGTACTTGCGTACCAAGGCAACGGATTTTGCATCGTACCGGCGCATCGCCGAACTGGCGGCCAATTCGTCGAACAACACGATCTTCGCCGACGACAAAGGCGAGATCGCGTTTCTCGTGCCGCAGTTCATTCCGCGCCGCAACGACGGCTTCGATTACACCAAACCGGTGGACGGCTCGAATCCCGCGGATGACTGGAACGGAGTTACGCCGCTCGATCGCGACCCGAACGTCGTGAATCCCGAAGTGGGTTGGGTGCACAACTCCAATAACTGGCCGTATTCCGCCGCCGGGCCGGACAGTCCCAAGCGCAGCGCGTTTCCGCGCTATATGGACACCGCGGGTGAAAACGAGCGCGGCATCCATGGCACGATGTTACTAGAAGGGCACCACGATTTCACACTGGAGCGGCTTCGGGAAGCCGCGTTCAATTCGTATTTGCCGCTGTTCGCCGTGCTGGTTCCTAGACTAACTGCCGCGTACTATGCTCTGCCGTCCGCCGATCCGCTCAAAGCCAAACTCCGCGAACCCATTGCCGTGCTGCGCGCCTGGAACGACCGCTGGGCTGCCGATTCGGTGGCGACGTCGCTTGCGATCTTCTGGGTCAATCGGTTGGCGAAGGGCCACGAAAGCACCAAACGCGCCGTCCTGCTTGCCACCTCCGATCGAGAAAAGCTCGCGAGCCTTGCATATGGCCTCGACCGTCTAACGGCGGATTTCGGCACGTGGCAAACGCCATGGGGAAAAATCAACCGCTTCCAGCGTCTGGACGACAGCATCACACCCCATTTCGATGACGGCAAGCCGAGCATCCCCGTACCATTTGTGGCCGGCACGTGGGGATCGCTCGCAGCGTTTTACGCAGCTCCGAGACCAAACACCAAACGCTGGTACGGAAACGCCGGTAACAGTTTCGTTGCAGTCGTGGAATTCGGCAAACGCGTTCGTGCGATCGCGGTCACCGCGGGCGGTGAGAGCGGTCATCCGAACTCGCGGCATTTTGACGACGAAGCGTTACGTTATGCAAGCGGAAATCTGCGGCCCGTATACTTCTATCCCGACCAGCTGCGCGGCCACACCGAACGCGCGTACCATCCCGGTCAGTAATAGGCGATTCCGGCGCACGGTTTACAGAAGCATCGCTTCGGACACGGCGCGGTCTTCGTCCCAAGCGGAACCTTCACGCATGAGCGCCGCACATTTTGCTTCGCCCAGCAACTCGCGCAGCGCAGGCAACATTTTGTCATATTCTTGCTGCTCGGTGAATTGTCGCGAGGCACCGAGCGCGGCAAAGCGCGCATCGACGTGCCCAAGAATGCGCGCGCAACGGGTCGCATCGCCGTAGCCCGCAGCCTGCAGCGCCACGACGGCGGCGAGGTGCTGCAGCACGGCGGCGATCGCGACGCCGTCTTGCAGTTCGCGTTGCAATTTTAGCCCTTCGCGGCCGCGCTCGCGCGCCTCGTCCCACGATGCAGTCGCCACCAAATACGCCGACAAGTTGACAAGGGTAATTGCGCGCGTCGACACGTTGCGCAAACGGCTGCCTGCGAGCGCCTCTTCCGCAAGGTGAACCGCCGACTCGGCGTCGCCGCTTAGAAATTCGTTTTCTGCCAAATTCCCAAGCATTGCTTCCGCCTCGCGCTCCGCTCCTATCTCCCTTGCGTGGCTAAGCGCCTTGGCATACAGTTCTCGCGTACCGGCGACGTCGCGCGCAAAAAACCTCGCAAGCGCCAAGTGGGCGAGAACGGTGCATACGGCTTTGCGAAGGCCCAACGCTTCCGCACTCGACAACGCCGAATGCAGCAGCGCCTCACCATCTTGAACGCGACCGGCGATCAGAAGGCCTCTGCCGGCAAGACTTTGCGCGCCGAGGATCCCACGCTGATGCTCGATGCGTACGAATCGATCCAAGGCGCGCTGCGCGGCGTCGCCGCTGGCTTTGTGCTGGTTTAACATCTCATCGACTCGTGCTTCCGCGAGATCGAGGAGCGCTAAGGTTTCTTCGGACGTGCTCGCGTCAATCTTCTCGCGCGCCGCGTGCACCCAACGCTTTCCTTCTGCCGGCGCAAACGCGCCCCATATTCTGCGCGTTTCGGACGCCAACCGCCGGCCCAGGTCCGCATCGCCGCCTTTTACTAATGTCCATTCCAGAGCGGCGCGCCAATTCTCGATCTCCGCTTGAGCGAATTCCTCCCACGCCTCGTCGGGCGTTGCATCCCAAACGTCCTCGAGTTTTACTGCCAGATCCAAGAGCGCCCCCGCGTGCGCGCGCGCCGCTGCGTCGTACTCGCCGTTCTCGACCAGACGCTCGCGCGCATATTGTCTTACCGATTCCAGAAGGCGATATCGAGTGGTGTCGCCGACGCGCTCTGCTTGCAGCAGCGACCTGTCGACGAAGGACGAGAGCACGTTCAGCATTGCAATTTCGTCGGCGACGCCGTCGCGGCAAACGCTCAATGCCGTTTCGAGAACGAACCCGCCGGCGAAAATCGAGAGCTTTCGAAAGATCGCGCGCTCTTGCTCGGAGAGCAAGTCATAACTCCAGTCGATGAGCGCGCGCATCGTTTGGTGGCGCGGCAACGCACTGCGGTCCCCTCCAGTGAGTACGCGAAAACGTTCGTCCAATTTCTCCGCGATCTGACGCGGCGACAGGATACGAATCCGCGCGGCGGCCAATTCTATGGCAAGCGGAATGCCGTCGAGGCGGCGGCAGATTTCGATTTCGTGCGGCGCATCTTCGTCCGTTGGGGCAAAGCGGCTGTCAACGGACAGTGCGCGATCGGCAAAAAGCTGCAGAGCGGGCTGCAGCGACAGCGACGGCACGCGGAAGATCCGCTCTCCCGAAATGTTCAAACTTTCCCGGCTCGTCGCTAGGATGCGGACTCGCGGAGCAGCGCGCAGGATCGCCGCCGTCACGCGGCGCGCTTCCTCGATAACGTGCTCGCAGTTATCGATAATGAGCAGCAGGTGTCTGCGCTTGAGAAACTCGATCACCGCGTCGAGGGCGGGGCGGCTCGGCGACGCGGCCACACCCACCGCGCGCGCGACGGCGCTTGCGACGAGCGAATCGTCGGAAATCGGCGCGAGGTCGATAAACCAGACGCCGTCGGTCGAATCGCTGAGAAGCTCCGAACCCGCTTGGATCGCGCAGCGCGTCTTACCGACACCGCCGCTGCCGACCAGTGAGACCAGCCGATGTTTTTCAAGAAGGTCTTTGATCTCACCGATCACGCCTTCGCGCCCGACGAACGAACTGAGTTGCTCCGGCAAGTTACTCAACGATTGGTCCAGCGAATGCAGCGGCGGAAAGTCATCCTGCAAATCTGCAGCGGCCAGTTGGTAGACGTGTTCGGGTTGCGCGAGATCTTTGAGACGATGCACGCCGAGATCGCGTACGTCGCAGGGAGACGACCGCGACTCGCCACTCATCAGCGCGCTGCAGGCTGCGGAGATTAGCACTTGGCCGCCGTACCCGAGGGCCAACAGGCGCGCGACGCGATTTACCGCCGCGCCGAAGTAATCGCCGTCGCGCTCGTGCGGCGTCCCCGTATGAAGCGCCATGCGAACGCGAATCCCGCCGACTGCGGAGAAGTCGCCGCTCGCAAGGGCACGCTGGGCGCTCAGCGCCGCGCCGACCGCGTCACTCGCGGACGTGAATGCGGCGCAAAACGCATCGCCGACCGTCTTGAAGACATAGCCGCCATGGCTTTCGATCGCGGACCGGAGCAAAGCGTCGTGCCGCGCAAGCGCAACAGGCATCTCGTCGGGGAGGGATTCCCAGCGTTCCGAGCTGCCCTCGATGTCCGAGAAGAGAAACGTCACCGTGCCGGAAGGCCGCCCTACCGGCGCAGCCTGCCTTGCCATAACGGGACGTTCGCGACGGTTTTGCAACCGGCCCGCCGGCGGTTACAATATTGCCGTCGGCGCCGGAGTCGTTGCCGCCGCCGCGAAGGGTAATTGAATGGAGCGTTCCTCCAAACGCATCTGGACGATAGCAGCTCTCAACTTCGTGCTGCTCCTGATGCTCGTGCTTGTCGAATGGAACGTTTTCCACGTCGGCACCTTCGGCTTGACGTTCGACCCGACGCAAGGCACCGTCTTTGACTTGCAGGACGGTCAGCCCGCGGCGCTCGCCGGCATAACGGAAGGCGATCGCATTGACCTCAGTGCGATTGCAAGCGCGGAGCAGCGGCGAATTTTACTCGATCCTCGGATCGGAGAATCGGTGCGCCTGCTGGTCTTGCACGACGGCGCACGCAGAACCGTCCTGCTCACGGCAGTAAAGCCCGAGAGCGCTCTACGCAGAACCATCGATGCGATCGGTTTTCCGATTCTGGTGGTGATTTCCGTCGGGCTCTCGAGTTTACTCGTCCTGGTTCGTCCGCAGCCCGCGACGTGGGCGTTCTACGTCTACGCGCTGCTCATGGCAGTCAAATCTTTTGAGGGAAATCTCGTCGTCAGGCCCGTGATCGGCACGGCCGTGATTCAAACGCTCTTCGAACTGGCTTGGTCGGCTGCAGTAGTCTCGCTCCTGTTCTTCGCAACACGCATCTTTGCATGGTCACGGCCGTGGCGAAAATACGTCGAAGGCGCGGCAATCGTCGTCGGTTTCGTCGACGCGTTCGTGTGGTTTTATCCGAACCTGTCGCTGCTATTCGCCTGGAACAGTATGGGCCCATGGGCGCTGCTTCAGCGCATTTTCGACTTCGCGCTTCTCTCACTCATTTTGTGCGCGCTCGCCGTCATCGCGGTCTCGTCGAAACCCGAGCGGCGTCAACATACCATTTGGGTGCTGGCGGGAATCAGTCTGGTCCCTCTGCTGGAATGGATCGACGCGGTCGTCTATTTGTGCCTGTATTCACAGCCGTCGCTGCACAGCGCCGCCGTCGTAACGGACGCAGTGGACGCCGCATTGCGCCCGTGGCTGCCGATTCTGGCGGCGCTCGCGGTCTATTACGCGCTCGTGCACGAGCGCGTCGTAGACATCCGCTTTGCCATCGGCCGTGCAGCAGAGTACGCGCTTACCACCGCAGTGGTTATTGTGGCGTTTGCGATCTTGGAGTGGGCGTTCGGACAACTCTTCGAAGGATCGCGGGGCGCCGCGTATGCAAGCCTCATTGCCGCCGTCATCGTAGGATTTTCGTTCAATGCCGTGCACGATCGCGTCGACCGCTTCATCGAAGCGATTTTTTTCTTCAAGGAACGCGACGCGCGCGAACGCCTGCTGCGGGTTTCTCGCGCTTTACTGTACGCCAACTCCGAACGTCTGGTCGTGGAATTCTTGCTCGATCATCCGATAGACGCGTTGGAGTTGACGTCCGGCGCAATCTTTATCGCAAATGAAGCGGGCACCGGATTCAGGCGAATTGCGGCCTCGAATTGGGAATACGCGTCGCTTACGGAAATCGCGATTGACGACGCACTCGTTGCTCAGTTGCGCGCAGTACAGGACCCGCTCGATTTACGAAGCGCCGGATGGAATCCGCAAGGTCTTCCCACGGGTGAGGGGACGCCCACACTCGCCGTGCAAATCCTCATGCGCGCAGAGGTCTATGCCGTTGCGCTCTATGGCCGGCACGTGAGCGGCGCCGAGATTTCCCGCGACGAGCAGGAATTGCTTCATTCCGTAGCAGCCAATGCAGCCGCTGCTTTCGACCACCTCGACGCAGAACGAGCGCGTCGCGAAATCGAAGCGCTGCGCAGTGAGAACGCGGCCTTACACAAATTATCCGCGACGTAGCAGCGTTACGGCGCCAGAACGAGCAGCGCGAACGTTCCCGGTACGACCTGATAGCGTTCGCGATACGTCTTGGCGTTGGGATTGATGATCAATTTTGCCGTAACGAGAAAAACTTGACCGGTGCTCGGGTCGAGCGCCATCGTGCGAGCGCCGGATTCCGTTTTTGCATTCTGCGCGACACTGAACGTGTTCGGCGAATCCTCATGCACCACGGTCAGCGTGGCATCGCGTCCATTTGAGGCAAATGCGAGCTGCGTATTCGGATCGAAACGCGTCGCATCGGTTCCGGCACCCGTCGGCAGCGTCGCAAGCACTTTGCCGGTGTCCGCGTCCACCACGCCCATCTGCCCGCGGCACGCGGTAAAGAGCCGCCGATGTACGAGGTCCATCGAGATGCCGGATGGGCTTTGACACGTTCCGAGGCTCCAGCGGCTGACGATGGCGGCTTTCGACGTATCGATCGCGACGATTTCGCTGGTGCTCTCGATGTTGTCATAGACCATGCCTTTGCCGTCGGCGACCGGAAACTCCGGTCTTCCGCCAAGTGGAATCGTCGCAACGACGCTGTTGCTTTGCGCATCGATGACCGTAGCGTCGTTACTGCCGCCGTTGAACGTGAGCACGCGTTTGTTGGCGGGGTCGTAAACGATGCCGTCCGGTCCCTTCGCATTGGTTTGGATCGTCGTTATCGGTTTGAGCGAACGAAGATCGAATACCGTTACGGTTCCGTCCGCACCGTTCGACGTGAACCCCTTGCCGAGTTCCGGCGCCAGCGCGATGCCGTGGACGCCCGGTGTATTCGGAATATCGCCGACGACGTTTCCGGTTGCCGGGTCGACGACCATGACGTGCGTGGACCGCGAAATAAACAATCGCTTTCCTGCAATGTCGTACGTGAGGTAATCCCAGCCGCCCACTCCGCCGAGCACGTAACGGTTCGTAACGTGGTAGTTCGCGGCAGCCGACGCCGGCGCCGGCGGCATTCCACTCAATGCCAAGAATGCAAGAAAGATGCTCGCCGTCTTCATATTGGCCGTTTCTCCCCGTGCACGTTGCTCTCTTTGCGATGATACCATTTCAGAACGCGCATCGCGCGCAGCGTGTTCCAACGGCTGGCTTTGCCGGTGTGCGTTTCTATCGGGAAACCGAGCCGGTCCGCATGGAGGTGATTCATCGGCCAGCGTCCATTTTGATGGCACCGCTGCTCGACGATTCCGATTGCTTCGGCCGCGCGCTCGTCAGGCTCGATGCGGGCACTGCGCAGATAATCGAGGCCTCGTAGAACGTCGTAGTGCCACAATGTCGGAAACGTAAAGCGCGTCCAGGTGCGGTTGACGATCTCCCCGTTCGACAACCGCCGAAACATGCGGCGCTCGAGCAGATATTCATGTGCTTTCAGGCGAGCATCCGTAACGGCTGCGTCGAAGCCCCACGCGCGTTCGTATTCGAGTAAGCCTTCGAGCACGCGAATCGTCGAATTGAACGACGAACGCGTACTGGGCGGGGCATCGCAGTTCCATCCGCCGTCCTCGAGCTGTTCGCTCAACAGACGATCGGCGATCTTCTCGCACCGCTCGCCAAAATAACTGCCGAAGGCGAGAATAGCGCCGTTGATGCATGGTTCCGTCTCACCGTCGAAGTATGGGCGGTTATCGAGCGCCTCCCATTTCAGATGTGCTTTCACGCGGGCGATTGCGGTGCGGGCTTCGTCACTCGACGGATCCAAGCCCATTTCACGCAGCAGCGCGAGCGCATCCATCGTGATCATCCAGCCCGGCTCCGCGGGGCCGCCGAACCAGCCATACGGCGACTGCCGATCGAGCAGCGCTCGACCCCAACCTTCCTTTGCGACGTGCGATCGCTCCGTTGCGACAACCTCGTCGGACTCGCTCGTGAGATCGCGCATGACTTGCCAGCAAATCGCCGGATCGCCATTCAAAAGCCAGCGCGTAACGCTCGCTTCACTCATTTTGCGCTTACTCGAACCAGTAATCCAGCGTCGCGTCCGAGCCTTGTCCGAAGTCGCCTTCAAAGCCGCCCTCTCCGCGCAATCCGGAAAATTCTTGCGTTCCCGAATCGGGAACGACAAACCACGCCGCTTCGATTCTTCCGTTCTCGACGCTTCCCCGGCCTTGGAGCACGAACGTCCCTTCGCGCGCGCCGAGTCTACCACGGAATCGCTGCATGCTCACGAAGCCTGCAGTTCGGTCTTCGCGTACAAACTGTAATGAACGCGCAATCGATTCGCCGTCGAGATCTCCGGCGAACGTCTCGGCGATGCGAATCTCCATCAGCGCCGGGTTTGCGGTTTGGTCGTAGGGCTCGGATTCCGCGCTTTGTACGGTAACCTTCGCTACCGCGCGTGTGCGCCTTTGCCGTTCATTCATTTTATTGCTCCCTATCTGCCGTGAAAAAACCGTTCGTTTTGGGAAGTAATACAAGCATAACCAAGGGATCGTGTGGTTTCCGAGTACGCAGCGCGAAACGCGGCGGCCGGAATTCGCGTTGCCTTACCGAGGCAACTACGAGGCAATTACCATGCAATTATTCAGAAACATCATACGAGCGTCCCTAGCGGGCATGGCCCTGGCCAGTATGATCGCAGCGAACGCTCTGCCGGCGGCGGCGCAAACCTATAGTTACGGCAGCCCCGGCGTCGCGAGCGTCAGCGTCGCGAACGGCAACGTCGTCATCATACGCGGTGACAGCCGCGCGCAAGTGCCGGCAACGATCAACGCGGTAATGGTTCCCGGCGATTACGTCGCAACGGGGCCCGGCTCTTTCGCCGAGGTCCAATTCGACGGCATCTCGATGCTGCGGCTGGCCGGCAATGCGCAAGTGCGGCTCATCAATCTCAATCCCGGCTCGCGCGAGGCACAGCTTGCCACCGGCACCATCGACCTTGCGGAACTGCAAGGCGCGGACGGAAGTCCGCAAATCGATACGCCTGAACTCTCCGTTCGTCCGGATCAAACCGGCGACTACCGCATAACGGTGCTCGGCAACGGCGAGACACTCGTGACCGTGCGCAGCGGCGCTGCAACAATCGCATCTGCGAATGGTTCCCAGACGCTTACGCCGGGCAGCACGCTGGTCGCGTACGGCTCTTCGATCAATTTGCAAAACGCGATTGGATTCGACTCGTTCGATCAATTCAACATCTCGCGCGATCAGGCGATGCAAACGGCCTATAACGCCAATCCGTACATCTCGCCGCAGCTTGCGGGTTACGGGAACTTGGCAAACTACGGCCGGTGGCAAAACGTCCCCGGCTATGGGTACGCGTGGGCTCCGTACAACCAGAGCCAAAACAATTTCGCACCGTATTCGAACGGCCAATGGGTGTGGGAGCCGGGATACGGTTACACGTGGGTCGATAATTCTCCATACGGCTACACGACCTCGCACTACGGGACGTGGTTCAACAATCCAAACTATGGCGGATGGCTCTGGCAGCCTCCGGCATATCAATACCAGAACACGTCGTCGAGTCTCGCATCGGCGTGGCTACCCGCAGTCGTCTCATTCTTCTTGAGCGGCAGCAACGGCAGCTCGTTAGGCGGTCTCGGAGGCCTATTGGGCGGCCTGACCGGGTTCCTCGGTAACTCGAACAATGCCGAGATCGGTTGGATTCCGCTTGCACCCGGCGAGCAATATCAGCCGTGGTACGGCCAGAACTACTACTATCCGCCAGTGGGCGTGTCGAGCCCGACGAACGTAACCAACGTCTACAACTATTACACGAATGCCCGGTACTACGGCGGCGCGATGATGATTCCGGTCAGCGCGTGGCGCAGCGGCACTTTCACGCGGCGTGTCGTTCTTCGTCCGGAGCAAGTCAAGCGGATCGTGCTCATTCGCGGTTCGGTCCCGGTCGTACCGACGACGGCAAACCTGCACTACAAATCGGTCGCGGTGGTTACGCATCCAATCGTGCTTTCACACGCGTTTGCTGCGCCGCGGCTAGCGGCAAAGGCGCGGAACGTAGCGCATATTTCGTTCAAAACGCAACAAACGCGAATCCGGATGATTGCCGGCGCGCGGCCGAAGGTCGTATCCTTGCCGCCGCGTCAGGCCCCTGCAGCGCATCCGGTGTATCATGCCGTCAAACACGCACCGATCCACGTAACAACGATCAAACCGGTTGTGCGCCACGTTGCACCGGCTCCGAAACCGGCAACGCATCATGCCGCACCGGCTCCGAAACCGGCAACGCATCACGCTGCACCGGCCCCGAAACCTGCGCCGAAACCAGCAGTTCGTCATGCCGCACCGGCTCCGAAACCTGCAGCGAAACCGGCGCCAAAATCAGCCGTTCATCACGCTGCACCCGTTCCCAAACCTGCGGTGAAACCGGCTCCGGTTCCCAAACCTGCGGTGAAACCGGCTCCGGTTCCCAAACCTGCGGTGAGACCGGCTCCGGTTCCGAAACCTGCGGTGAGACCGGCTCCGGTTCCGAAACCTGCGGTGAAACCGGCTCCGGTTCGGAAACCTGCGGCAAAACCGGCTCCGCATTCGTCAGCAAAATCGGAGCCGCATCCGAAACAAACGGCTTTGCCCGGTCGCGGCTAAAGAAACCTCGTCGCACGATGAAAGGCCCCGAATGAATACTCGGGGCCTTCTCTTTATAAGCATCGTACGAGCGCTCTCTTGCTTGCGCATTTGCACGGACAGGTGATTCCAACGGCACTGCACACGTGCGCCCGGGCGCACTAACGTTTGAGGCAGATTCCACTTCCGGCAAACGGGGCCACGTCTCATGTTGAAGATTTCGATTTGCGCGATGCTTCTTTGCGCCGGCATCGCCGTTTTCGCAACCTCTCCCGCGCGCGCGGCGGGCGCGCCAACCGCTCCGAATCCGCAAACCTCCGCGCCGCCGGCATATGCGGATTTCGTCAAGGGCGCCCAAGTGCTAACCGGCTTGATAACGATTGTCAAAAAAGACGGCAAAGTCTACCTCGCGCTGACAAAGAGTCAGCTCGGAGCCGATTTCATCGAAACGTCCGTGCCGGCGACCGGTTTAGGCGGATACGGCCCCGCGCCCGGCGAGCCGTACGTTGCGCCCGCGCGCATCTTGCGGTTCGACCGTGTGGACGATCAAGTCATCATCCGCTGGCCCAACACGTACGCGCGCGTTATGCCGAACACAGCCCAAGATTTCGACACGCAGCAATCGATGCCGGCGTCGGTCATTGCGGTTGTGCCGGTAGCCGCCCAGGACGACAATACGGTCGTCATTCCGACGGCGCCGTTCTTGTCCGACGTCGCGAACTTCTCGGCAGCGTTCGACAACGTCATCCCCAACCCGTTGCACGGATATCACCTCGATCCGGATCGCTCGTTCTTCGAAGAAGCGAAAGCTTTCCCGGAAAACGACGTGCTGCGCGTTTCGCAGACCTGGTCGGCTGAAAAGCCGAATCTCATCGACAGTTCGCCCGACGCGCGCAGCATCGAAGTGCAGATGACGTACAACCTCATCGCGCCGCCGCACGACGGGTACATGCCTCGGATCGCCGACCCGCGCGTCGGGTATTTCGAACAGGGCCTTCTGGACTTTACGACCGACAACATCGAAACACGCAACATGCAATACATCACGCGGTGGAACTTCGCGCCGCAGGACCCCTCGCGGCCTTCGAACGCGACGCATCCCATCGTCTACTATCTGAGTAATACGATTCCGCCGGAATACCGCAGCACGGTGCGCAGCGCGCTGCTCACGTGGAACAAAGCTTTCGCTCGCGTCGGCATTCTCAATGCCATCCAAGTCCAGGATCAGCCGGCCGATCCAAACTGGGATCCCGAGGACATCCGGCACAACGTCGTGCGGTGGGTCGCGAACGTTCAGCCGCTCTATGGAGCGGAGGCACTCCTTGTGACCGATCCGCGAACCGGTGAAGAGCTCAACGTCGGCGTAAACGTCGATGCGACGGGCGGCGCGGCTGCAGGCTTCATCTACCGCTTCCTCATTGCGCCAACGCGCGGCTTGCCGGACACGCTCGCGGACGAGAACGTGATGAACCAACAGTTGGAACTCGCAATCGTGCTGCACGAGAGCGGACACGACATGGGCCTCCAGCACAACTTCATCGGCTCGATGGCCTACACCGCCGCACAGTTGCAAAGCAAAGCGTTCACGGAAAAGTACGGGATCGCGAGCTCCGTGATGGAGTACTCGCCGGTGGCAAATCTTTGGCCAAAGGGAACGCGCAACGGCGAGTACGAGCAAACCACGCTCGGCCCCTACGACTACTATGCGATCCGCTACGGGTATGCGTACATTCCGCGCGCGAAGTCGCCGGAACAAGAGATTCCGACGCTACGGCAGTGGGCGTCCGACTGGGCGAATCCGATGCACCGCTTCGCCTCCGACGAAGACGCGGGTGCGTTCGCCACGGGGCATTCAATCGATCCGCGCATCGAAATGTTCGATCTGACGAATGATCCGCTCGCGTGGTGCGGCACACAATTGAAAATGTGGCACGGGATCATGGACTCCGTCAACGCGCGTTTTCCATTCCGCGGACGGCCGTTCGACCAGGCGCGGCTGGCGTTTCTCATGCCGCTTTCCCAATACACGACGTGCGCGACGCGGCCCGCCGACACGATAGGTGCGGAATATCTCTCACGAAACGCGCAGGGCGATCCCGATGCGGAAGCGCCGCTAACGGCGGTGTCGTACGCTACTGAACGGCAGGCGTGGCAGCTGCTCGAGCGATGGCTGTTCTCCGATGAGGCATGGCGTTTCAATCCCGCAGTTCTCACGCGGCTGACTTACTCGGAGATGTCGTCGATTGCCAACAGCCAGAGCTGGTTTTACAATCCACCGGGTCGCCACGACGTACCGGTCGTCGAGATAGCCGCGCAGACACAGGACCAGGCGCTGAAGGAGCTCTTTGCGCCGCTCACGCTCGAGCGTATCGACGACTTGCAGACGAAATACGCCGGACGCGCCACGATGAACATCACGGATCTGTTCAGGTGGGCCGAAACCGGCATCTTCGGCGAACTCGCCGAGGCGCGCGAGATGCAGGACGGCGTCGTGCGGCGCAATCTGCAGATGCGCTTCGTGAGGCAGCTCGGTCTGATGTGGACTGCACCCTCGCCAGGCACGCCGACCGACGCGCAGGCCCTCGCGCGCGCGACGCTCACGCAGGTCGTGCATAACGGAAACGTCGCGTTGGCATCGCCCAAGCTGGACGAGATGACGCGCGCGCACGTCGAAGCGATCGTCGCTATCGCAAAGCAGGCACTCGAAGCGCATGCGACCGTCGCTGCGCCGCTCGGAAACGCCGCCGGACAAGATGCTATGCGCTGTTTGCGGCCGATGTGGCTGCCCTGCGAATGAGTGAAGATCATATCGACCCACAGCATTCCACAGGTGCCGCGATCTCGCGCCGCGGCTTTGCGCTTGTCGCATCTGCGGCCGCCGCCGGACTTGCCAATCCCGCGCTCGCGCAAACCGAGCAGTTCGGCAAACCGCACCCGCCGATCGTACCGGAAGACGATTCCGACATAACCACGTCGCAGCCGAAACTGCAACCGTCGGCTGGAGGGCCGATTTCAGCCTACGCTGCGCGACCGCGATCCATGCGCGCGGCAAACCCGGGTGTCGTAGTGATACAGGCGATATGGGGCGTCGACTCGCAACTGCGCGACGTCGTGCGCCGCTACGCCAAGGCGGGGTATGTCGCGATTGCGCCGGCACTCTACAGCCGGCTCAATGCGCCCAGCGGCGACGGCTCTACGGATATCTCGGTATTTCGCCCGCTCGCGCAGCACATGAACGAACAGGGATTCGTACCGACCGACATCGCGGCCGCACGTGAGTGGATCGGCGTGCAGTCGGCCGGAGCGAAGGCCGGAATTACTGGGTTCTGCATGGGCGGCGGCCTCGTATTGAAGGAAGTCGTCGCAAGCAACATTTTTGCGGCGGCAGCTCCGTTTTACGGCGCAGTTAAACCCGTCTTCGATGAAGCGAGCAGTATCAAGACGCCATTGCTGGGCAGCTACGGCGCGCGCGACACGTCCATTTTGCCGCAGGATGTGAAAGCATTCTTTTCACGCTTGACTGCGCCGCATGACTTGAAAATCTACGATGAGGCGGGTCATGCCTTTTTCGACGACACGCGCGAATCGTACGTTGCGAGCGCTGCGTCCAACGCGTGGCAGCGCGTTCTCGCTTGGTTTCAAACATATTTGAGGTGATCGACCTATCGGCGCATCCGGACGGGCACGGAAATATCGCACACCGAGAAATCCGCGCCGCGTGCGCGTCGTGCTGATGCGACGATAGTATCGAATTCCGCAGATCGCGTATCGAGCACCTCGATCGACGGACGCGCGGCTGCAGGAAGATCGCTCAATACTCGCACCCTCAGCATGCGGTCGGGGTGGGCGGGCGGCACACCGACCGCAGCGGCGCGAATAACGTTGAGACCCACAAGAATCCGCCCGACGACCGTATAGTCGTGATCGAAGTTGCGCGTCGTTCCGCGCATGAAGAAAATCTCCGCGTTTGCCGAATCCACGTCGCGCTCTCGTCCCATGCCCATGACGCCGTCACAGTACGCGCCCCACACTCTCGGCTTACCGCTCGCGAACGAAGCACCGACAGGAATGGCGCCCAGAAATCCCTCCGGGGCGAGCCCGCTGCGCACGAAGCGAATCTGGCTCGCTGGAATCACGGCATCGAACTCGGCGCGCAAATCGGGCAGCGACGACCGGTCGCCATCGTGATTGTGCGGATCGCCGGTCTGCACGAAATTAAAACCCGGAGAGTCGACGACGCGCCACATGAGCAGCCCGTCGTAGACGTGCATACGGGCCAGGCGTTTCACGCGTTCCACCGCATGCGGTGCAAGCCGAGGCTCGAGTTGGACGATGATGCGGCCTTTTGTCGTGTCGACGACCAACGCGTTAGCCGGATCGATCGCGTGCCAGGCATTCGCGACGGTAGCGGCGAGCAGCAAAGCGGCAAGATGCATGACGCCACGTTTCAGCCGGCGCAAAGCAAAGACCTAGCCTCTTGACTATTTGCCGAAAGGATGCCGCTGCCGTGCTTCCCCTGGGAGCGAGCGCCTTTCAAATTTTGCTTTCGCTCGCAGAAGGCGAGCGGCACGGCTACAGCGTTGCAAAAGCCATTGAATCGGCCACCAACGGCGCAACGCGCCTGCGCCCTGGATCACTGTATCGACTGCTCAAGCAGATGGCGGCCGACGATTGGGTCGTCGAAAGCGAGAGCGACGATCGCCGGCGCTACTATCGCTTAACTCCGTGGGGCCGGAAGATTGCGCAAGCCGAGGCGCAGCGTCTGCAAGGCCTCGTGAGGCGCGCTTCTCAACATCGCGCTGGCGCTTTGCCCGGCTGAATTTCGTCAGCGTTACACGGAATCGATTGCGGGTGACGTTCACGCCGGTCCAGAGAGCCGATCGTTTGCGGAATACGCAGCGACCTGCGTCGACATCGGTATTTCCGGTTTGCGCATGCATTTCGAGGAAGTGCTGCGCAACGTTGCGTTTGCGGCGCGATCGCTCGCGCGTGCACGTACTGTCGGCGTTGATACCGGCGGTGCGCGCCGCACGCGTCGATCCGGTGGTTGCTTTGCGCTATGAATAAGGCGGAAGTGACGTTACCGGAACCGGCTCGAGCGGCTGCGACGGCTCCGCCGATTCAGGCGGCGCGTTCGACACCGTGACCTTGTCGGGCGCGAACCACAGGTAGACGATAGGGATCAGCAGCAGCGTCAGAACGAGCGAACTTGCAACGCCGCCGATGACGACCACGCCAAGACTGGAGTGGCTTGCCGTCCCCGGCTCGAGCGCGAGCGCCAGCGGGAACATCGCGGCGATAATCGAGCAGCTCGTCATGACGATCGGCCGGAACCGCGTGAAGGCGCTCTCCTTGATCGCCGCAAGTTTGTTGCGCCCGCGAGCGCGCAGCGTATTGGCGTAATCGACGAGCAGAATACCGTTCTTGGTAGCGATGCCGATCAGCAATATCGTTCCGATGAGCGAGAAGAGATTCAGCGTTTCATGCGTGATGAGCAGGGCACCGATAGCGCCGACTGCCGCCACCGGAACCGAGAAGAGAATAATGAACGGCGAGCTGTAGCTGTTGTAGAGCGCCACCATCAGCAGAAAGACCAGAATTACCGAGAGGATCATCGAGATGCCCATTCCGAGCAAAATCTGGTGCATGAAGTCTTGCTGCCCCATCGGCGCGGGACGCACGACGACGTTCGGCGGAAAATGCAGCGAAGGAAGCCGTTTTTCGAAGGCGCTCTCGACGTTCGAGAGCGAGGTGCCCGGAGCAACGTTCGCGTCGACGTGAATGACGGTAAGGCGATTGGTTCGCGTGATGAACGGCGGCGTCGGCGTCAGTGAAAACGCCGCGATGTCGCTGAGATGCACGATCTGCCCGTTGTTCGCGCGGATGGGCAGCGCCGAAAGCGTCCCGAGGCTGGACTGATCCGCCAGCGGATAGATGACTTGCACTTGCTCTAAACCCGACGGCGTTTCAAACTGCGTCGCGACGTTACCGCCAAAGGCGGCACCTGCAGCGCTCGCCGCTTGGCCTAAGTCGACGTCGAGCGCTTCGGCCTTCTGCCGGTTGAACGTCACCGAAATCTCGGGCGCGAGTTCTTGCGCGGAGCTGTTTACGCTCGTCGCGCCCGGCGTCGATTTGAGCAATGCCAGCACACGCTGCGCGTACGGTGTGGGATCGCCGCCTGTGAGATCCGAGACGAGGAAATCGATCGGCTGCGCGTTGCCGCCATGCGTGCTGCTCGCCGGCACGACCGATGCCGTGACCGTCGGCAAGATGCGGTGAAGTGCTCGCTGATACTGAGCGACCCAATAGTCCGTCGGGTATTTGTGGTTGTCGTTCAGAAAGACGTGGATCTGCGCAACGTCGGGCTGAACGACGAAACCGCCGAAGGATGCGGAATAGGCGCCCGCGACCGTCGTTTCGTGTTGCAAATCCGAGGTCTTGTCGATGAACGCTTCGAGTTTGTACGCACCTGCGCGAACCGCGGATATCGGCGTGCCTTCCGGATACTGCATCTGAATATAAATCTCGCCCCGATCGACCGGCGGGATGAAATTCTCGCCGACCAATCCAGTCTGGACAAGAGCGAGAGCCAGCACGAAGCTGAGCATGCAGCCGACAACGACGACTGTACGATGCTTCAGCGCCCAAGCCAGTGCCCGATGCGCGTACCATTCGCGCAATTTGTCGAACCCGCGGCCAAACGCATCGACGATCCGCCATGGCTTCCAGTGCGATTGCAACGCCCAGAGGCCGGCAAGCGTGGGGGTGACGGTAAACGAGATAAACAGCGAGGTCAGCGTCGAGATGACGATGATCAACGCGAACTCGACCAAGAACCGCCCCACCTGACCCGATATGAACGCAATCGGGAGAAAAACGACAACGTCGACCAACGTGATGACGACGGCTGCCGCGCCGATTTCCATACGCCCTTCATAGGCGGCATCTTTCGGATTCTGCTTCAGGTCGCGGAAATGCCGTTCGATATTCTCGAGGACGACCGTCGAGTCGTCCACCAGGATACCGATGACCAACGTCATGGCGAGCATCGAGATCGTGTCGATCGTCATGCCCGTCATTCGCATGACCGTCAATGCGATG
>Ga0070735_10000922_pt1 | contig 29634 bp, 23 predicted proteins | sample Coa_R1_FD_66443 | JGI IMG/M metagenome (GOLD analysis project Ga0070735, IMG submission 66443) | Surface soil microbial communities from Centralia Pennsylvania, which are recovering from an underground coalmine fire - Coalmine... | ecosystem: Environmental > Terrestrial > Soil > Unclassified ...
CCGGGCGCGAACTGCCCGATATAGTCGATGCAGAGATTGGGATACAGCGCCATCTCAAACACGCTGCCCGCCAGCGTCAGCCAGGTTTCCTGAAATCCCCAGAAGCGGCCCATCCCTCGCCGCACCCAGATGTAGAAGCCGCCCTCTTCCGGAATGGCGGTGGCAAGTTCGCTCACCATCAGCGCGCTGGGCAGGCTCCACAGCAGCGGCGTGATCAGCAGGATCACCAGCGTCGCCGCGTAGCCGGTTTTTTGGACGATGTCTTCGAGCCCGTAGGGTCCACCGGCGACCATGAAATACGTCGCCGTGATCATGGGGACGACGGAGATTTTCGCGGCAGCTTTCAAGCCGGGGCGACCTTTGACCGGACTGGACTCGGCAGGCATTGCGCGGGAGAGTATACAGTTTCTCGGTCCGCCGGATCGTTTGCGATTTATCCGATTTGCTGGTGTGTGTTTTTTTGGTCAGGCAGCACTATTGCTGTAGTGGAATACACGCACTGCTGAAGGTGGCAACGCCAGTCGGAACAGTTATCATAACTTACCTAATGGGAGGCTCCATGAAAGCAGCAATCACAGCAGCGCTTGCCCTCGTGCTCGTTCTGTCCCCGGTTCGTGCGAAGGACAAGAACGCTCCTCCCATCCCGGCCAGCGTGATCGCTGCAAAGACGGTGTACATCGACAATCAAACGGGCCACCCGGAAATCGCCGACCGGGCCCGCGAGGCATTAAGCAAGTGGGGGCGATTTAAGATCCTGGAGAACGCCAAAGAAGCCGATTTGATCCTTCGCTTCAAGGCGGACACCGCAGGCAGGCCCACCCCGCCGCACAACGATATAGACGTATCGCCTACCCCCGTACTTTTCTCTGTGCTCGACCAATCGAACAATGAGCTCTGGTTTGCGTCCAAGAACAAACCTTTTCATAGTCAGACGAAACTGGACATCGAAGAATTACAAAAGCGAATTGAAGAACAGGAAAAAGGCAAGTAAGGCAAGTCGCCCGGCTTTTCAATCTCCACACGACGTCTCCCACGCAATGGATTCGATGCCACTCCCGCCACCTGAGTTATGATCTTGCAGTAGAGGTGGTCAAGCCTTTCTCGCTTTTCAAGAGCCGGGATTTTCGATTAGATTTGCCGTCCTAAGGGATTCGATAGCGCTGGTGACGAACTGCTCGTTTCCTTGAAGAGATATGGGGGGCTTGATTCGCGCCGATGCGCTGAGGTCAAGTGGACGATCGGCCCAAAAGCTATCTCCTTCAAGAGTCGAAGGGCGGGCACCTAATCAAACGACAACAAGGAGCACTCCATGAAACCGATGCTCAGGTTTTCCGTTGCTCTGGTGACCGTCGGAATCTGCTTTCTGATGTTTTGCGGGCGAATGCGGAATGATGTAGTCGCCGCCCAGGGAGGCAAACCGGTGACGATGTACCGGTTCTATACGGGCAAAGATGGGCTGTCGCACGTGGAAAAGGTTGAGGTTTTGAATTTCGATCCCAATAACGTCGCCAATCTAATGGAAACGACAACGGGAGCCACGCTCCGCAAGTCCAAAGCCGACGCACCCGGCGCCGATTTCGGCGCGTTCCATCCAGGACCGCGCCGGCAATATATTTTCAATCTCGCCGGCCATGAAGAGGTGGAATTTTCCGGAGGGGAGAAAATCACTCTGAATCCCGGAGACATAGAGCTCATTGAAGATCTCAGCCCTACGAAAGGCCACCGGAACCGCAATCTCGGGCCTGAAGACCGGCTCGTCTTGTGGGTGCCGATCGCCGATCAGACCGTGGTGCGTGATTCGATCTTGAAATAATCGTGCCCTGAGTGCGTTTCCAAGTATATTAGGAATGAACCAGTTAGGGCATTCTGAGTCCGGCGTCAAAAGCGCTCACCTTTTTAGCCGCTGAGGCGTCTAATGCAGTGTACGGGTCCGAGTCTATTCCGAGCGCGCTCCGATGGCAGCTGACGAAATGACGATCGCCTGGTCTGGCAACGCTTCCGGAGAACCGGTGGGAGGTTCGGCCTCCATCGGTGTTTCGGGTCGCGAGCTTTCTCCCGCCGAGGAACGCGCGCTGATCGAACGCGCGCAGGGCGGCGACCGCGAAGCGTTTGAGGAACTGGTCCACCGCTACGACCGCGACGTGCTGCGAATTGCCCTCAATATTTTGCGCAAGCCTGACGATGCCCGTGACGTCTACCAGGAAGCGTTCCTCAAAATTTACAAAAATCTGCCGCGCTTCCGTTTTGAATGCAGCTTTTATACCTGGACGTACCGCATCGTCACCAACGTTTGCCTCGACCACTTGCGCCGCCGCAGTAGCCGGCCGGAAGACCAGGCGCCCGAGTATCCGGCGAATCTGAATGGCGACTCGCTGCCCGGCGATTTTTTTGACCGCCAGCAGGCCACCGCTGCGGGCTCCGATCCTGAACGCCGCATGCAGGGAATCGAAATCGGCCGCCGGATTTCCGGCGCCCTCGAGCAATTGACGCCGCGCGAGCGCATGGTTTTTGAGATGAAGCATTACCAGGGACTGAAGCTGCGCGCCATTGGTGACGCGCTGGGCACCACGGAGGAAACGGTGAAAAATTCTCTGTTCCGCGCGACGCGCAAGCTGCGCGCGCAACTGGAAGGCCTGCTGTGACCGACCGGCAAGACCCAATGCAACCGAATAGCCCGCTCATGCGCTGCGAGGCATTTGAATCTCTCGCCGTCCTCCACGCTTGCGACGAACTCGATCCCGCCGTGCGCGCGAATGTCGAGGCGCATGCAGCCGCCTGCCCGGCCTGCGCCGCCATTCTTCTGCGGGAAACTCATTTGCATCAAGCCATTGCTGCGCTCGAGCAGCCGGCGGATTCTCTGGATCGTTCCGGCCTGCTGCTGGCGCAGTGCCGCAGTCAACTCGCGGAAACTTTGGACGACCGGCAGTCGCGCGCGAGCCGCAACGGGTGGGCTGCGATTTTTTCTCCTGTTGCTTGGTGGGGCGCGCTGCGCGATACGCTGGTCTACCATCCCGCGATGAGCATGGCCGTTCTGGTGGTCGCCGGATTCCTTGCCGGCGTCGCCGGGCAGCGCCTGCCGCTCGTGCCGACGCGGGCGGTTGCGACGCGCCCGGCGATGACGGTTTCCGCTACTCCCAAAATTACCGAACAGCAATTGCAGAGCGCCGGAAGCGCGCACGTCGCCTGGGTGACCCCGGCCGGCGCTGGGACGCAGCCCACCGTGCAGGTGCAATTCATGTCGCAAACGCCGATGAACATCGTCGGCTCGCCGGATGACGCCGATGTGGAGCGCGCGCTCACCTTTGTGCTGAAAAACAGCGAGCGTTTCGATCCCGATGCGCGCCTCGATTCCCTGGACGTGCTGCGCACGCGCGCCGCGGATCCCGAGGTCCGCAATTCTCTGTGCGCCGCTGCGCGCCTGGATCGCAATCCCGGCGTACGCATGAAGGCTCTGGAGGCCCTGCAGGGATTCGAGCAGGATCCGGCGGTTCGCCAGACCATTCTCGATGCGCTGCAGAACGATGACAATTCCGGCGTGCGCGTTGAAGCCGTCAACCTTCTGGTCAGCGCCCTGCAATCCGCGAACAGTTCGTTCGCGTCAGATCCGCAAACCCTGGAAGTGCTGCGCGACCGCCAGCGCAACGATTCCAACAATTACGTCCGCCTGCAGAGCGCAGCAGTCCTGCGCGCCCTCGGCGACCAGTAATCCGCGCGCCCGAAACCAGGCGACCAGCAAAAAAGAAAATTCACGCGAAATCTTTGTAGGGCACGGCTTCAGCCGTGCCGTGAAGTGGCACGGTTCAAGCGGCTTTAGCCGCTGGCCAGCTCGAGAAAGCGCTGCCACCGAGGCCTTAAAACCCTCACAAACGGCGGATTCCCTTCCGCCGCACAATCGTCCGGAACCCGTTGATTCCGTGAGACACTTGCCTTCCTGAAACGTCAAAACAAAAAGAGGATAAGATCGGCCTGAAGGCTGCACGAAAAAGGTCTTATGTTGTCATTCGGAGCGAAGCGAAGAATCTCTCTTTTTTTTCTGATCCCTCTCTCATACCGAAATCGAAGAGAGATTCTTCGCTTCGCTCCGAATGACAACGTTTTGAGTACGGACGCCTTGGGTAGAGCCGCTGGCCCAAGTGAATCGGAGACGCGCACCGGACGGATCATGGCAACCTGGAGAAATCTCGTAGCGGTCGCGGCCGGCATTCTGGCCATCGGTTCCGCGCCGGTCTTCGCGCATAGCCATTCCCACCGCTCCGATCCCTGGCCGCGCGATCCCGCGGCAATTCTCATGGAAGATCCCGCCGGCGCAAGGCCCGCTGAAAATTTCCCGAAAATCTCCGCCGAGAAAACAGGAACCGTTCCTGCGAAAGACGGCCGCCTCCTGCGCGTAAATTTGGAACTCGGCAACGTCCATGTCTTCACGGACGCATCGTCGCAAATTTCCTATCGCGCCATTGTCGAGACGGATTCGCGCGATCCGGATGCGGAGAGGTTCGTGCGCGAGTTTCGTGTGACCGCGCGGCCCACCTCGTGGGGCGTGGCTCTCGACGCTCGAGTGCCCTGGCAGATCCTTCATAGCCGGTTCGATGCGCTCGTGGAGATTCACATCCCGCGGCGCTTCAGCCTGGAGGTTTCCACAGGCGGCGGGAACATCGACGTCGCGGACATAGACGGCCGCGTGCGTCTCACCAGCGCGGGAGGAAATATCGCCGTAGGCAACGTGGGCGGTGTCGCTGCTTCCGGTCCCGCCGCCGAGGAAGCGGCCAGCATCGAAACGCAGGGCGGGCGGATTTCGGTGGGCAACGTCGCCGGAATGTTGCGGGCGTCCACGGCGGGCGGTCATATCATCGCAGGCAATATTACTGGAGATGTAACTCTGCGCACGGGAGGCGGTCAGATCTACACCGGGCACGTCGCCGGGGCCGCGTCGCTCGATTCCGGCGGCGGCAATATTCATATCGAGAGCGCTGCTTCGAGCGTCGCCGCGGATTCCGGCGGTGGAGGCCTGGAAGTGCGGCAGGCCAATACGCCGCTCCACGTCACCGCCAACGATGGCGGCATTACCGCATGGCTTAGCGCGATAAACGGCTCCAAGGCCGTGGTTCACGGAGAGGTTCGGAAGCTGAAGGAAATTTCACAGATGTCTTCCGCCGGCGGAGACATCGTTCTCTATATCCCGCGCAAACTGGCAGCTACCATCGATGCCGTCATCGAACAGGGCGAAGGGCATCACATCGCGGCGGACCCCTCGCTGCCTCTCAAAATCAGCTATCCGGCTTCATCCGATGGCGGGCGGACCATCCATTGCGCCGTCCAAGTCAATGGCGGGGGCGAAGTCGTCCGGCTGCGGGCGGCTTCAGGAAACATCGCGTTGCGCCCCGCCGAGGCCTATCAGTATCCCGGTGTGGCGTTTGCTACGGCCGCCGGGCAGATTTCCGGCGGTCTGTTTCCCGCGTCCCTGCAGCCGTCGAATCCAGCCGTCAGCCCGATAGGACCGGACGATCTTTCAGACGCTGACGGCTTCTTTGCCGATATGCGCCGCAGGATCCTGGAGTCCTGGTGGGGCGGCATCCCGGTGGATGCTACGGAGATGCAAAGGCACCTCGAGCACTCGGTCGCCCCTGCCTACCCGGATGTGGCTCGCCAGGCCGGTGTCGAGGGCGATGTGGTCCTGCGCGTCTACGTCTCGAGCAGCGGGCAGGTCACCGGGCTCAAGGTGCTCGACGGTCCCCCCATCCTGGCGCGAGCCGCAATACAGGCGGTGCAGCAATGGCAGTATCAAGCCCCGAAAATTGACGGCCGTCCGACGAGCGTTGTAACCACGTTAGTGATCTCCTTCCGGCTGCAGCAATCAACTAAGTGACTTAATTCATTGCATTTGCAAGAGAATTGTTAGAGGCATCCGGCGGGCGCCGCGAAGGAGCGGAACGGATGGTTCCATTTCGGGATGAAGGGTGGCGCGAATGCGATCAATCATGCGCATCGGTTCACACCCAAGTGGACGCCCGATGTGTCCAAAGGGAAAACATTTGTCCTTTTGTAGTACAGGTGTACCGGGAGCGTACACCGGATGGGAAGCAATTCTCCACTGGCGGAGTCAGCCCACTGGCAGAGCGTCACTTAGTGCCCTGAAGCTTCCGACTTTGCGATCGAATCTTTGGTACCTTTCTTGCACAGGTTGATACCGTAATTGCACACGATCAACTGAGGGCGAACATGAGTGATACGAATATTTCCCGCAAGTGCTGCATGCCTGGCTGCGGAACCTCGGTCCCCGAGGAACTGGAAACGGACACTTTGTGCGTTTCGCACTTCCTATCGACCGCGGAAAACGCCTGCGCCGCCATTCGGCGGGAAGCCATTCCGGGCGGACCCGATGTGCCGCGCCGGCTGGAGATCGAGAATTTCGTTGCCGCGTCGGCCATCAAGCTGGCCCGCATCGGCACAGGCAGCGCACGTTTGACGGACGAGACCAAGAAGCGCGTCCTGACCACATTTCTTACCCTGATGATCCTGCGTGAGAACCTGGAGCGCACTTCAAATTGCTTCCAGCCGCGCCGGGCAGCCGCGAAGGTGGAAACGCCGTCCGAACTGGTCGCGGCATAGCTGCTCGCAGCCTCAATTCGTTTCGCGCGACATCTGCCCAGCCCCCCAGCCCTTTTGTCGCGCGCTGACGATCCTCTGCTTATTTCTGTGCTGCGTTATTTTGACTTGCCAAGAAGCGTATCCAGATCCGCTCCCACTCGCGTGTTGCTGCGGTCAATTTCCACCGCGCCCTTCAGGTAAGCTCCATCTTCGATCAGGATACGGGCGGTGCTTAAATCCCCCACCACCGTCGATCCCTTCTTCACTTCGAGCCGGTCCCGCGCGCTGATATTCCCAGTCACTTTTCCGGACACCACCACTTCACGCGCCACCACTTCGCCTTCGACTTCCGACTTCTGCCCAATCGTCAAGCGGAAGCCGCCGATGGATACCGAGCCCTCGATTTTGCTGTCCAGCCACAGGTCCTCGTTGCCGGAGATTTCTCCGGTGATTTTGAGTCCGGGACCCAGGTAAGCCGTGTTTCCGGAATTTGCTGTCATCGTTCCTCCCAAGAAATCCGATTCTAAAATCCAAAAGATGAAGTGATTTCAAGGGTAGGAGAACCGGTTCAGCGAAACAAGAATTCGATTCGGGCAGGTTGCCAGGACCATAACTGCTTGTCGACTGCTAGACGACACGGAATCCGGCGCGTGTTTAAGCTTCGGTGATAGATTGCCGATAGAGCACAGCAGGAGGGCTTCAACGGGGAGCCGACCCGCACACCCTTCCGGCGGCACCAGTTGAATGGCTGCGTCACGCTCAGGCCAAAAGCTCGGTGCATCCTAGAAGCTGGAGTATCCCTGATAAATCCAGAAGCCAATCGTGGTCAGGAACAGTACGCCTGATACGAGGGAAAGCGCGATGATCGGACCCTTCAAGCGGGCAATCCTGGCAATGAGCGCCTGCTGCTCGTGGTAATAATGCTGCTCGGCGTCATCCAGAAAAATCTGATCGTCTTCGCGATTCGAGAGTACGCCCCGGTACACGATGGCGGCGATCAGAACAACGGTCGTCACTCCCCAGGAACTGGAAAACAGCATAAGCAGTACCGACTTGATGTCGAGCATGGCGGCCTCCAAGGCTGTAATTCGGAAGGGTTGCAGCCCATTAACTGACAATTCGGGTTTGGAAGCAATGGCCGCGGCAAGCCCTGTGCCCGGTTTGGCAACATCCAGTAGGACAGGCTTCAGCCTGTCTGGTTTAGTCCTGCGTCATGCGTAACCCAAACCAGACAGGCTGAAGCCTGTCCTACTGAATTCGGCATCTGCCTTTATTCGCGTTCGATCGTCACGCTGGAGGAAGGCACTTCGAGGCGCATCATGCGGTGTGCGCCATCCAGGTAAACCATGATTTCCAGGTCCGGCGTGCTGACCCGCACCGCTTCGTATCTTCCATTGCCGGCCTGCTGCTGGCCGAGCGATTCCACCGAAATTGTCCCCGGAACCATGTCCTGCGGGATCACCACGGGAAATTGCTGCTTGCCGCCGACCTTCCAGTCATACAGCCGCGTGAGTACGGCGAACTGGTAGTACAGGTTGTTGTCCAGTACGGCGATGTGAGGCGAGGTGAACACAAAATCTTTGCGGAGCGGCGAGGCGCCGCCTAGATCCGCCGCGCACTTTGCCGTGCCGTTGACGAATTCCACGGACCCGGAGGCTTTCTTCTGAGCCTCCGCGGACCAATCGTAGTGCAGTGGCGCGCCATCTGCCGCGAGCTTCAGTTGGCCGGAAGCTTTGATGTCCGGACCGCCCGGCGCATGCGCGCTGGTGGAGCTGTGTTCGATCCAGGCGTCGCCGGAGGGAGAAATCTCAAAATCCTCGGAGCCGACGACTTGGCCGTTAATGGTGATGCGCAGTTTTCCCTTGTCGCTGGTGAAGACGCCTGGCGAACCGGCCGGCGCGGCGGCGTAAGCGATGCCGCCGAGTGCAGGCGTTTCGGAAGGTCGCGTTCCAACAAACAACGCGGCGCCACCGCAAAGGGAAACGGCTGCCACGGCTGACAAAAAGAATTTCGAGCTGGTTCGATGAAGCTTCACTCGAGCTGCGCTCCCGGAACGGCCCCACCCGCGTGCGGCTGGACCGATCGCCCGAAAATTCCGAGCGCTAAAATTTGTTCCACCACGCGCATGGGTTCTCCGCCGCTCTCGACCCGGTAATCGGCCTGCCGGTAAAACGGCAAACGCTCCTCGTAGAGTTTACGAAAACTGGCCTCATCGCGGAAGAGTGGCCGGTCACCCATGAGTACACAGCGTTGAAGGAGGTCATCGGTGGAGCAGTCCAGCCAGATGACCGCGGAGCTGGCCCCGCGCTGTGTGGCGCCGAATTCACGAATGAGTGCAGCATTGCGCGGCTGCGCGAAGGTTCCGCCCCCAAGCGCCAGAACCGAGCGTGTGTCGCGCGCCAACGCTGCTCCCAGAATGCGTTCGAGACACCGGTGCTCAATGTCGCGAAAAACAGCTTCGCCCTGTTGCGCAAAGATTTGTGAAATGGAGAGTCCCGACTCGCGCTCGATTTCCGCGTCCAGATCGGCAAAATGCCAGGCGAGTTGCGAGGCAAGCAAGCGGCCCACGGTGCTCTTGCCCGATCCCATGAATCCGGTCAGGCAGACCATGCGGCATTCCGCGACAGGCCCGGGAGCGGGCGCGTTGGATGGGGATGAATCCTGCAATCGATTCCGCGAGCGTCAGTCACGCTGGAGAATCTTGATTGTACCACTAAAGGAAGAGAGTTCGACCTTGGCGTGCCCTTCATTCATCGTGCCAAACAGGCTGTGCCCCCACTTGGATGCGGGGTGCGGGCTGCCATGTGTGTCCGGTTTGAAGGTGGCTTGGTTGATGACATCGCCCTTCAGCGAAGTGGCGTTCACATCGAAGGAGTCGCTGGAAGTGAAATGCACTTCAATCGCGCCGCTGAAATTCTTCATGATGTAAATGCCGCGGCTCGAAAAACTGCCGTCAAAGAAAATATTCCCCGAAGAAGTCTGCACGCGCACGCTGTCCAGGGACGGCTGGAGCATCTGCACGTTTCCACTGATCGAGTTGGCTTCCAGCTTGCCTGCGCAGCGGTCGCAGACCAGCGAGCCGTCGATGGTTTTCACGACCACATAGCCGGCCACGTCGGAGAGCTGCAGGTTGGCGCCAACGGTATCGAAGGTCATATCCCCGTGCACGCTGTCGACGGTCACGTTGCCGGAATCGGTTCGCACATTCAGTTCGCTGAACACCGGGACGGTAATCTCAAAATCGGTCTTGCAATCTTCCTCCGAGAGCCCTTCCTGTGTTTCCCGCGTCACGATTTCCACGCGGTTGCCGGCCTCTTCGGTCTCCACCACCGTTTTGCCGCTGGGATTGGTCCAAGACACCTGGACTTCATTCTTGTTCCAGGCTTTTACCTGGATGCGTCCATTGGAATTGCGCACGGTGATCTTGGGCTGCTTCTGGACCGCAAAGTGCTTTTCCATGCGGTCGGCATGCGCGGGAGCAGCCGCTAGAACGAGCCCCACCATCATCGCGCTGAGGGCGCTCACTCGTACCACGTTCCGGGCGCGGGCTGTGCTCGTAGCCCGCAGGTATGAAATCGCGTTCACTGCAGTCCTCCCGTCATGCTGCGGTTGGTGGCGGTGGCCAATAGCTCCGCCTTCTGCTGATAGGCTCCGTACAGATATTCCCGCGCCATCTCGTTGTCAGGTTGTTCGCGTACGCTTTTTTCACACATCGCGATCAGGTTGTCAACGATTTGCAGGTTGTGCCGGATGGAATTGGTCACCACGGTATCTTCCCGCTGCAGGCCTGGAATGGATTCGTTCCCCACGGTCAGAACTTCTTCTTTGAAAACGCTGTCCGCGGCGGGTACCGGCGAAACCTCTTGTTGGACTTTCAGTTGGGAATCCACTGTTGCGGGCGCGAAATTGGAAAGGTAACCGACGGTGGAGGCCGCCAGCAAAAGCGCGCCGAGAAAAGCTCCGGCAAAGGCCGGGCGCTGCAGAATGGTCCACCATCCGCGGCGCTCTTCGCTTGCTGCGAGCTGGATTTCTTCCGCGTCATGAATCAGGCCTTCGGCTTCCAGCTGGTTGCGCAAAGAGACCCATACGCGCTCTGGAGGAGCGATTTCCTCATCGCCCAGCTCCAGGGCGGCCTCGCGAATGGCGCTGAAATCCGCCGACAGCGCTCGGCAGGCCGCGCAGCCTTCCAGGTGATCCAGAGCCGTTTCCGGAAGGGCGCCGGAGTCCTGCTGCTCTAAGATTTGTTCGAACTGTTCACACTGCATTTTCTTTTCCTTCTTCCTTGCTTCCCGATCTTCCTGCTGATCTTTCTCGTCTTCTGGCTTCACTTCTGATTTCTTTTTCCAATCTCTTCTTCTGCTTTCCAATCCCGCACCGGTCCGGTGCCGCTAATCCGATCCGCTACCCTTGGCCGCTTGCCGTTCCTGGCGCGCCAAATCTCTCAGTGTTTCCTGCAGCAGCTCGCGCAATCGCATGCGCGCCTTGTGCAGCTGCGACTTGGAATTTCCGATCGAGCAATCCATCAGCCCGGCGATTTCGTTGTGCTCATATCCCTGCACATCGTGCAGAACGAACACCTGCCGGTAGCCGGGCGGCAATTGCTCAATGGCCCTTTCCAAATGAACCCGATCGATGGATCCGGTAAGCAACAGGTCCGGTGCGCCGATTTCCCGCCGCGGCCCGCTCGACTCGTCCTCCGGATCGGTCGATTCCTCCAGCGACGTTTCCGACAACGTCTTCTTTCTCAGCTTCATCAGAACGACGTTTACTGCCAGGCGATGAAGCCAGGTTGAAAATGCCGACTCGCCGCGGAACGTGCCGATCTTGCGAAACAACTGCAAGAAAGCGTCCTGAGTCAGGTCCTCGGCTTCCGCCGTATTTCCGACCATGCGCAGGCACAACGCATACACCCGTCGATTGTGAAGCCTGTAGATTCGTTCAAAGGCGCCAGCGTCGCCCTGTTGGGCGAGGCGTATGGCCTCGGCCTCGTTCATTTCGCTGGTATCTGTTCGTCTCGTGCGGGTCACCGTACCCGGTCGGGACGCATCCATCGTTTGGGATGCGACCCTTGCTCCTTAAGTTGCACGCGTCTTATAGAGACTGTGCTGGCTACACTTCGGTATCCGAACTAGTTCGAACTGAGAAGACGGTTGGGCCGGAATGGTGCGTTGGTTCGCAAAATCTATTCAGGATCGAAAGATGGCGTCGCCCCGGAATCGATCCCCAGGCCCGGCGGTCCGAGGTTGACGAGTTTGTGGCGAAACGCTTCCAGTTCCTCGGCGGGTAGGGCGCAGAAAAACGATTTCAGCAGGATCGTCGTCTCTCCCATACACGTATTTAGATCATAACCAAGGACTTCCAGCAGCTCCCAGCCTCGGAAGGGGACTTGCGAAACGCCCTCGGAAATGTCGTGCAGGATCGCTCGCGCCTCTTTCTGCAGGGATTCGATGATCTCGCCCAGGGAATGAAGCTTGTGAAAGAAGCGCGTCCGCTCCCGGAAAAGGACCTTGGCCAACACGTTATCCATCAGGGCAATTCGCTGCGCCGTGGTCCCGCGAAAGTTGGAGGCATAGAGAGGCTTTACGTTCGGTACCGTACCAAAGTGGGAACCGTGATCCTTAATCGTCTGGATGACGTGGCAGACCCTCGCGGCCAGGCGATCGAATAGTCCTGCAATCACCGTCGCGCGGTCGCGGGCATGCTCCAGCTCACCCCGCTTGCATAGCGATAGCGCCTCGTCCAGCGAAATACTCAGAATGAAGTTTGAAGATTCCATCTCCGCGCGGGTGGCGTCAAAGAGCTGGTCCATCTCGTTGGGGATCCAAGCGAACCAATCCTCCCGGACGGTACGTGAACGTTGGCCTGCGCGTTTGGCGCGCGTTGCTCCCAAGGGCCCCCCACCGAAAGCCTGCTTCAAGAAATCATTCCTGGAAAGACTCGTCTACCCGCCCGCCGACAACCGATTCGTTGAACAAAACCCCCGCCAAAGCGAACGGAAGAAGCGTTTCCAAAAAAGGAATTCCCACACACCTCTGAGGCCCTCCATCATACCATAGGAGGCAAGTTTCGGGCTTCCTTGCCACTCGCATAATCAGTCGTTATACTGCCGCTCACGCTTTCAGGGAGAGACCTCTGTTACCTTTTGATCCAGTCGACCAGTTTCTTCAGCGCCAGAAAAAGCTTGCCGAGATCGAGTCGCGCGGGCATGAGGCGTATCCCAACAAATTTGAGTGGACGGCCACGCCCCCGGAGCTGTTTGAGAAATACGGCAGCGCCGACGCCGTCACACTGGAGACCGCCAAGCCGGCCGTGCGGGTGGCTGGCCGCATCGTCAACCTGCGCGTTCACGGCAAGGCCGGATTCGCCCATATCCTGGGCTCGGGCCAGCGGCTGCAGATCTATGTGAAGCTGGACAACGTGGGCGCCCCGGCCTATGAACTCTTCCAGTTGTTCGACCTTGGGGATTTAATCGGTGTCGCGGGCCACTTGTTTCGCACCAAGACCGGGGAGTTGACGGTCTGGGTCACCGAAGTCACTCCGCTGAGCAAAGCCCTCTTGCCACTGCCCGAAAAGTGGCACGGACTGTCGGACGTAGAAGTTCGCTACCGCCAGCGTTATCTCGACTTGATCTCGAATGAACGCGCGCGCGGAATCTTTATCCGGCGGGCGCAAATCGTTCGCGAATTGCGGCGCTTCTTCAACGCCCGCGGCTACATTGAGGTGGAGACCCCGATGATGCAGCCGCTGGCCGGCGGGGCTGCGGCGCGGCCATTCGTCACCCATCACAACGCACTCGATCTGAATTTGTACCTGCGCATCGCTCCCGAGCTTTACCTGAAGCGCCTGGTGGTCGGCGGCCTGGACCGCGTGTATGAAATCAATCGCAATTTCCGGAATGAGGGCATCTCCACTTCCCACAATCCGGAATTCACCATGCTGGAATTTTACGAAGCCTACAGCAATTATCTCGACCTGATGAAATTGACCGAAGAGCTGTTCGCGTCTCTCGCCACGGAAGTGACCGGATCGACGTTCGTAAAGTACGGCGAACACGAAATCGATTTCTCGAAATTTCAACGCCTCTCGATGCGCGAAGCGGTATGCCGGTATTGGCCGGAAGGCGCAGCGCCTCCTCCGACGCTCGCGGAACTGGCCTTGCCGGGAGGACCGCGGGCGGCTGGCGAACGCTACAACACTTGGGCGCAGTCCAACGGCCGCGAACCTTTGCTGGGACTTTCAAACCTGAAGGACGGTGAAATTACCGGACTGCTGTTTGAAACCGTGGCGGAATCACAGCTGATCCAGCCCACCATCTTGTACGATTACCCCACGGAAATTTCCCCGCTTTCCAAGTGCCACCGGGACGACCCGTCGCTCGTTGAGCGCTTTGAGGTCTATGTTGCTGGCATGGAACTAGGCAACGGTTTTTCCGAATTGAACGATCCCATTGAGCAGGAGCGCCGCTTCCGCGCGCAGGTCGAATCGGGCGGAGAAGAGGCGCCGCGCGAAGTGGACATGGATTACGTGCGCGCCCTGGCGCACGGCATGCCGCCGGCCGCGGGCGAAGGCATCGGCATCGACCGCCTGACCATGCTGTTCACCGATTCGCACTCCATTCGTGAAGTCATTTTGTTTCCCTTGTTGCGCCCTGAAGTGTTGCGTCCAGAAGTGTTGCGTCCCGAAGCGGCCGGTTCCCCCGAGCAGGATTCAGGCGAAAAGAAATGAAGTTTGCGTGGCTGGTTGCGCGGCGCTATTTGCGGTCGCCCTACAAGCCCGCCGTGCTGCGCCTGGTGACCATGTTTTCGGTGGTCGGAATCGGCGCGGGTGTCGCCACACTGGTTATTGCGCTCTCCATGAACACCGGATTTCGCCGCACCATTCAGGACCGCTTGCTGGGCGTATCGGCGCATGTGAATCTTCAGCGGCCCGGCGCGCAGGGCATCGAGGACTATGACTCGCTGGCGGACAAGTTGAGCCACGTTCCCGGCGTGAAAAGCGTTGCTCCGGCGATTTATCTGACTGTACTGCTTTCGGGCGGTGGCCACGCCCGCGGCGTGGTGATCAAGGGCGTCGACCCGGAACGCGAGCGCCGCTACGATGAAGCGCTGCAGCGGATGGTCTCCGGCGCCGCGGATTTTACTCCGGACGCGGACGGCTTCGATTCGATCGTCATCGGGCACCTGATGGCCGATGAACTGAACCTCCGTACCGGGGATTACGTCACGCTGACCAGCCCCGAGGGGCGCCTTACTCCGTACGGGATGGTGCCGCGCTCGCGGCGCTTTCGCATCGCCGGCGTCTTTAATTCCGGCTTCTACGATTACGACGCCAACTGGGTGTTTGCGAAATTAGCCCCGGCGCAAAACCTCGCCGGCGTCGGAGACGTGGTGAGCGTTCTGGAATTCCGCGTTCAAAATGTGGACCGCGCCGCGGAAGTAGCGCACGCGATTGGATCGGCCGCCGGCGGCGACTACATGACCAGCACGTGGGAAGACCAGAACCGCGCCCTGTTCCGTGCGCTGCGCCTGGAGAAACTGGTCACCGCGCTGTTCATCGGCCTGATCACTTTCGTCGCCGGCCTCAACATTCTGGTCGTGCTGTCGATGAGCGTCACCGATCGCGCCAAGGACATTGCCGTGCTCATGTCGCTCGGCGCGTATCGCCCGCAGGTCCGCAATATTTTCATGCTGCAGGGGCTGACGGTGGGCGTGATCGGCACCGTCTCCGGCTTAATCGCCGGGTACGCCATTTCCTGGTCCGCCGGCGCGTATCATCTGATCCCGCTCGATCCCCAGGTCTACTCCGTGCCCTTCGTTCCGTTCCAGACCAGTGCGATCGACGGCATGTGGATCGCCGCCTCCGCGCTGGCGATCAGCGTCGCCGCTACGCTGATCCCCGCGCGCGCCGCGTCCCGCATCCTGCCGGTAGACATTTTGCGGTATGAATAGTTCTACTCACTGGCCACGATCGTAGATTGATTTCCTTCTTACTTGCTCCCACGCGCTGGAAACCGGCTCCGCTATCTCTTGCACAACCGGTGCGGCAGCAAGTAGGTGAGTCCGGCGAAGGCTTCCCAATGCGTGGAGGTGCCTGTCAAACCTTTCTCGAATCCGGCGTCGAAGACCAGAGTTTTGCGCGCGGCGTAGCTGGCGGCCCAGAGATTGCCGATGGCGTTGCCGCGCTCGAACGGTTGGCTGAAGCGCCAGATCTCGCCGGAAAGACCGAAGCCTTTTCCGAGCGGGTGGGAAACCGAGAGCGTCTGGCCGAACTGCAGCCTGCGCACTCGACCGTCCAGCACTTCGTTGAAGATCGCGTTCGCGTCGTAGTGAAAACCCATTACATCGGCGCTGGCGTAAAGCACCGAGGAGTTCAACGGGCTGCCAACATCGAGCTCGGGCGCTCCGCCGTCATAGATGCGGCGAGAATAGCTGGCTGACAGCGTGGGCTTCGCGCCTTCCCCCGGCAGCAACACCACTTGAGCGCCCAGGAAAACCTCCGCGACGCCGTTCGCCGAAATTCCGTTTACGGTGTAATGGATGGTCGGTTCGGAAGCCTCGACAAATTCGAGGCGGCGAGTTACGGCGAGTTTGATGACTTCATTGAATTCGTAGCGCGTGGAAAACTCGAGCGAATAGGTGGCGCCCAGCATGCCAGTTTCAAATTGCAGATAGCCGACCGGCGTAAGCGTGGCCGGATTGCTCACCGTAGGCCGGGCGGGATTCGCTTCGGGCTCGTCTGGTTGGGTGATGGTTTGCTGAGATTGCCCGATCGCCGGGCGGGCGGCGACGGTCGCGGCAAGAACGGCGGAGATCAGCGCGGCGCCGACACAGTAACAGTGGCGTCTTCCCCAGGACTTGCTTCGCTCTCCAACCGGAGTTCCCATGCGCACCGTGCGATGGTATCTCACATCGGTCAATTGACAGATTGCTGCTTTGATGGCCGCGTCACGCCGTGCCGTCCAAAGCGACGCTCTCACCTTCGAAATCTCACTTGCCCTTTGAATTGAAATACTCAGGCGAAGATATTTCGATGCGCTTTCAATCTCTTTGGCGTCCCGGTTGCACTTATAATAGGCGTAGCGGTTGAAGATAAACCCGGGCACCAGAGCGCCGCGCGGTGTCATTCGGGACCTTCAACAATCGACGCAGTATCAAGGACTTAGGGCAGTTCGCGGCGAGTGCCAAATTGGGACACTATTTCCACAGGCACTCACAGGGCGAGAAAGTGAAATCGTTTGTCCCCGCGGCCGGTTGCCCGCAGAATGGCAGCCCCGCAAATCGAACGGGACGATGCCGCGAGGCATCTAAAGAGTTAGGTGGAAAGGAAATTCTCTCGACGGATTGGGGACCAGGACAGAACGGGTCCCGCTCGAATTTCTGATTGAACTATGCCGGCAGACACCACAACTTCGGACCGCACTTCCGCCAGCGGCGCGCCGCTCTCCGGCGGGCTGATCGAGACGCGGGAATTGCGCAAATCCTTTGGCGCCGGCGCCGCGGAAATCACCGTGTTGAACGGCATTAACGCGAGTGTTGCGGCGGGTGAGTTAATTGCCATCGTCGGCCCGTCCGGCGCGGGGAAAAGCACGTTTTTACATTTGCTGGCCGCGCTAGACACGCCAACAAGCGGTACAGTATACTTCGAAGGTAAAGCAATCGAATCGTTTCGGGAAATGGAACTGGCGAATTATCGCAACCGGTCCATTGGTTTTGTCTGGCAACGGCACCATCTTTTGGCTGATTTTTCGGCGGCCGAAAACGTGGCGATGCCGCTGCTGATGCGTGGCGCGAAGTACGGCGAGGCGCTGGAAACGTCCGAACGCTGGCTCCGGGAAGTGGGGCTTGGAGAGCGGCTCAAACAGCGTGCAGGTGAGTTGTCCGGGGGGGAGCAACAGCGCGTGGCCATTGCCCGCGCCCTCGTTCAGCAGCCTGCCCTCTTGTTGGCCGATGAACCCACCGGAGATCTGGACGAGCGAAACGCGATGAGCGTTTTCGAGCTGATGCAGCGGCTGCACCGCGAGCACCGGCTCACCTCCATTTTGGCGACGCATAACACAGTTCTGGCTGGGCGCGCAGATCGCGTGCTGCGATTGGAGCACGGGAAGCTTCAGCCGGTTGAGACGTAGACCCAAAGCCCCTGGTTCCCGTACTGAGGGAGAAACGAGTTGACCCGTGTTTGAACGTTACACTGAGAAGGCCCGACGCGTCATATTCTTCGCGCGCTACGAAGCCAGCCAGTACGGTTCTCCGTACATCGAGACCGAGCATTTGCTGCTCGGTCTGATGCGCGAGGACAAGGCCCTGGCCAATCGTTTCCTGCGTTCTCACGGCTCGATCGAGTCCATCCGCAAAGAGATCGAACAGCGCATCACCATTCGCGAGCGCATTTCCACGTCCGTGGAAGTGCCGCTCAGCCAGGAATCCAAGCGCATCCTGAATTTCGCCACGGAAGAGGCCGAGCGCCTGGGCCACCGCCACGTCGGCACCGAGCACCTGCTGCTGGGAATCCTGCGCGAAGAAAAATGCTTTGGCGCGGAGATCCTGCAGGAGCGCGGGCTGCGCCTCTCGACGTTGCGCGAAGAACTGGCTCGCAGCGCCGGCGAAAAAGCTCCGGCTGCGCGTCCCAAGGAAACTTCCCTGCTCGCGGAATTCAGCCGCGACCTGACGCAAGCCGCCCTCGAAGGCCAGCTCGATCCGCTGGTGGGCCGCGAGCGCGAACTCGAACGGGTCATCCAGATCTTGTGCCGCCGCACCAAAAACAATCCGGTGCTGATTGGCGAGCCGGGCGTCGGGAAAACCGCCATCGTCGAGGGCCTGGCGCAGCGCATTTCCGACAGCGACGTTCCGCCGTTCCTCGCGGACAAGCGCATTCTTTCGCTCGATCTCTCCCTGATCGTTGCCGGCACCAAGTACCGCGGGCAATTCGAGGAACGGCTGAAGACCATCATGAAGGAATTGATGGAGAGCCAGAACTCCATCGTGTTTATCGACGAATTGCACACGCTGGTGGGCGCCGGGTCGGCGGAAGGTTCGCTGGACGCCGCCAACATTTTGAAGCCCGCGCTGTCCCGCGGCGAAATTCAGTGCATCGGCGCGACCACGCCCGGCGAGTACCGAAAATCAGTTGAGAAAGACCGCTCCCTTGAACGCCGCTTCCAGGCCGTGAAAGTGGGCGCGCCCTCCGAGGACGAAGCGATTCAGGTTCTGGAAGGCGTGCGCGAGCGCTACGAAAAATTCCACGCCGTCAGCTACACGGACGAAGCCATCCGCTACTCCGTGTATCTCTCGAGCCGTTACATTCCGGACCGTTTTCTGCCGGACAAGGCCATCGACCTGATCGATGAATCCGGCGCGCGCGTGAAGCTGCGCCAGGCCACCCTGCCCGACGAAGTAGCCGAAGTGCAGAAGCGCGTGAAGTTCATCACTCACCGGATGGAAACGGCCATCGCCAATCATGAATTTGAGAAGGCGCGGTTCTACTCCGAGGAAGAGCGCAAGGAAAAGGAAAATCTGCGCGCCGTCCGCGAGCGCCTGAAACTGGACGACACTAATACCGGGATCGTCACCCGCGAAGACATCGAAGACGTGGTGGCGCGCTGGACCGGCATCAACGTTTCGTCGATCAAGGAAGACGAGCAGCAGAAACTGCTGCGCATCGAAGTCGAACTGCACAAGCGCGTCATCAGCCAGGACAAGTCCATCACCGCTCTGGCCCGCGCCATTCGCAGAAGCCGCGCCGGCCTGAAAGCTCCCGGCCGCCCGGTTGGCTGCTTCCTGTTCCTCGGGCCCACCGGCGTCGGCAAGACGGAAGTCGCGCGGCGCTTGGCGGAATTCCTCTTTGGCAGCGAGAAGTCACTGATCCGTTTCGACATGTCCGAATATATGGAGAAGCACTCGGTCTCCAAGCTGATCGGCGCGCCTCCAGGATACGTGGGCTACGAAGAGGGCGGCCAGCTGACCGAACGCGTGCGCCGCACTCCGTACTCCGTCATCCTGCTGGACGAAGTCGAGAAGGCTCACCCGGACGTGTACAACATTCTGTTGCAGGTATTTGAAGATGGGCAATTGACGGACGGTCTGGGCAACACCGTCGATTTCCGCAACACCATCCTGATCATGACCTCCAACCTCGGCGCGCGCCATCTGCAGAAGCGCTCCACCATGGGCTTCCAGTCCGCCGCGGAAGAGGGCACGGCCAAGAGCATGGACGAACTGGTGCTGGGAGAGGTCAAGCGGGTGTTCAATCCCGAATTCCTCAACCGCCTGGATGAAATCATTCTGTTCAATCCGTTGGGTGATGAAGATCTGCTCCGCATCATCGACTTGCTGGTCGGCATGACCAACGACACACTGATCCACCGTCAGGTGCAGATCGTCCTGACGCCGGAAGCACGCCAGTGGCTCCTCGAGAAGACCTGCGGGGACCGCAGTTACGGCGCGCGTCCGTTGCGCCGGGCACTGCAAAAGTACGTCGAAGATCCGTTGTCGGAAGCGCTGATTCAGGGGGGCCTGCAGCGCCCGGCCACGCTGGAAGTCTACGTAACAAATGACGGGCTCGGATTCCGACCGGTGGTCGAAGCAACCCCGGTATCCCACTAGCGAATCCTACGCGCGCAGGCCGGGCTCACATTCTTGAGCCCGGTTGGGGGGAGCGTACAATTTTGTTTCGGGGGAAGCGGCCTTGAGGAGTTCCCTGGCCGCCAGAAACTATTCGTGTTTTGTCACGAGGCTTGGCGCAAGCATGCTGTGGCTGCTTGCGGCCGTGGTTGTATGCCCGGCCCTCGGAATATCCGCCCGCTCCCTGACCGTCGTCCAGGCTTCCCCGCAGTCGAGCCAGCAAGCCGCCGCTCCCGCTCCGGCCGGCACTCCTACCATCGAACGCATCGAGTTCCAGGGAAATCGCCGCATTCGCAGTGAGACGCTGCGCGCGCGCATTTTTTCCCGCCCCGGCGACCCGGTAAACGACGAAGCCCTGCGGCGCGATTTCCACGCCCTGTGGAACACGCAATACTTCGAGGATATTCGGCTCGAGATTGAAGACAGCGCGGACAAGCCCAATCAGAAAATTATCGTCTTCTACGTCACCGAGCGGCCCATCGTTCGGCGCATCGAGTACAAGGGCAACAAGTCGGTATCGGAATCCGACATCCTTGACCGCTTTAAAGACCGCAAGGTCGGCCTCTCGATCGAAAGCCAGTTCGATCCCACCAAGATCAAGAAAGCGGAAGTGGTATTGAAGGAGCTGCTGGCGGAACACGGCCGCCAGTTCGCCACCGTCAAGCCCACCTACGAACGTCTCCCGGGCACCAACGCCGTCAAGCTCACCTTCAACATCGACGAAGGACCCAAGGTAAAAGTCGGAAAAATTCTCTTCACCGGCAACACCGCGTTTTCCGGACGCAAGCTCATCCGCACCATGCGCAATTCCAAGCCCTATGGAATTCCCCTGGGACCTGTGCCGCCGTATTTTATTGCCGTGCTCTCCAAGACTTTTGACCGGCCCAAGCTCGATGAGGACATGGAAATCGGAATCCGCGGCATCTATCAGGACAACGGCTATTTCAAGGTGCTGGTGAAGGACCCAATCATCCAGAATGCCACGGTGAAAGAAGGCGTTCTTCCGAAGGGCGTTCCGCTGGTGGGCCAGCACGTGGGCCGGGAAACCAACATCACCATTCCCATTGAGGAGGGCGCTCGCTATCGCATGGGCACGCTGCACGTGCGCAACGCCAATCCCGACGAAGGGCTCTTTTTCAAGCAGCCGTACCTGGAATCGATTTTCCCGATCAAGAAAGGCGAAATCTTCAGCGTGGCCAAAGTTCGCAAGGCCATTGAGGACTACACCAAACTCTACGGAAATTTCGGATTCATCGATTTCACCGCCGTACCGGACACCGAGGTGGATGACGCCACCAAGACCATCAACCTGACCTTCGCCTTCGACCAGCAAAAACAATTCTTCGTGCGGCGCATCGACTTCTCCGGCAACACCGGCACGCGCGACAAGGTGATCCGCCGCGAGCTGTTGTTGAACGAAGGCGACATGTTCCGCAACAATTTGTGGGAGTTGAGCCTGCTGCGCCTGAACCAGCTGGATTATTTTGAGGCGGTGAAGCCGGAGAACGCCGAGATCAAGCGCAACGTGAAGCAGGGCACCGTCGACATTCTCCTGAAGCTCAAGGAAAAGGGCAAGCAGTCCATCAGCCTGACCGGCGGCGTCAGCGGATTTGCCGGCACCTACATCGGCCTGACCTACCAGACCAACAATTTCCTGGGACTGGGCGAAACGCTGACGCTCAGCGGGAACGTCGGAACGCTGCAACGCAGCGCCAACTTCGGCTTCACCGAGCCGTATTTATTCGACCGCCCGATCAGCACCGGCTTCACGATTTTCGCCAGCCGCTATAACTTCGACCAGGCGCGGCAATATTCCCTGGCCTTGGGCTACCAGGTGCAGTTGAACCCAAACACGGTGCAGAACTACATCCAGAACAGCGACGGCTTCACGGTGTTTGCCAGCTACCCGCTGAAGAAACTGGGCTTCACCCGGCTGGGGCTGACCTACGGCTTTACCGCCACCAGCATCACGGGCCTCAGCACGGCGTCCACGGCGCTGTTCGATGTGCTGCAATTCCAGCAGCTGGAAGGGCCGTCCTCGCTGAACGGCATTCACGAGAGCAAGATTACTCCGACGTTAAGTTATAACACTGTAGATAATCCGGTAAACCCCACGCACGGGAAGAGCATCTTCTTTTCCTCTTCGTTCGAGGGCGGCCCGCTCGGCGGCAACGTGAACACGGTTTCGGAAATCGTGGAAGCCAAGTACTTCCGGCCCCACTATCACCACCGCAACGTGATCGCCGTGCGCCTGCTGGGGGCCTATGAGAGCGGCTTCGGCGGAAAGGTCATACCGCCTTTCAGCCGGTTCTACCTCGGCGGCGAGGACACCCTGCGCGGCTTCGATATCCGCACGATATCGCCGGTGGTGTTCGTGCCTACGCTGACCTCCACGCCGGTTTCCTTTCTGAATCCTACCCGGCTCGACGGCAGCGGCAATCCCACCGTGGGAACGGTCAACATTCCCACGCTCAGTTATCAGACTTCGTTCCCGGGCGGCGACACCGAAGTAGTCGGCAATTTTGAATATCGCATTCCGCTGTTCCCGCATGTGGGCCTGTCGATCTTCGGCGACGCCGGTGCGACCGGAGCGATTCGCAGCGACCAGTTGCAGCTGAATAGCACCGACTACACCACGCTGGTTCAGCAGTTCCCCGGCACAACAATAAACCGCACGCTCCAGTTTCAGCCGGGCACGAATTTCAAGCCGCGCACGTCGGCCGGGCTCGAGCTGGTGATCCAGCTTCCCATCGTGCAGGCGCCATTCCGAATTTATTGGGCCTACAACTTTAATCGCATGTCAGAAGTGATCACTGCGCCGTTGACGCAATTCCCGGGCCCGGTAAGCGAGTTGACCACGCCGTGTCCCAGCGCGTCGACTCCCGGAGGCCAGCCGCCCCCATGCCCGTGGGCAATTTACAAGGCCCAGGTGCCGCTGACCGAGATCTGGAATTCCCAGGTTGCGCCACAGATCATAAATTTGTACAACAACCCGCAACGGACAAATTTCTTCGATCCGGTGCGCACGTTCCGGTTCACCGTGAGCCGGACGTTCTGATGCGGATCTTGCCGGTTGGGGAATTCGATGTGAGCGGACGGACGCTCGAGGTCCTGACAGGCGCCACCGGCTGAAGCGTGGGACGCGGCGGCGAAGGTCGAGAAATTTTGGGAGGACTCGGATGAGTTGGCGGAAGTTTTCTACAATAGTCGCTCTCGCGGCGGCGCTGGGGGCATGGGGATGCGGAAAGACCACTTCCTCCACCGTGACCATCTCCATTTCACCGACCAGCGCCAGCGTGATCACAAACCGGACTCAGTTGTTCAGCGGCCTGGTGACCGGCAACAGCAACACCGCCATCACCTGGAGCGTCACGTGCGCCACAGGAGTCGCCGCCAACACTTGCGGCAGCATCGATGCCACCGGACTGTACACCGCGCCGGCCACCATTCCAACGGTCACCACCAACGGCACGACCACCATCGCTCCAGCGGTCACGGTCACCGGCACCGCGCAGGCGGATACTACTAAAACGGCGACCTCCACGCTGACCATCGTGACCGGAATCACCATCGCCATCACGCCGACCACCGCAACCGTGGGCACGGGTGAGCATTTTCTGTTTAGCGCCACGGTCAACAATCCGGGATGCAACGTGACGTCCAATCCCACCTGCCAGAATGTCACCTGGTCGCTGTCCACCACGCTGACGGGAATTGGCAGCATCGGTGCCAGCACCGGCGTCTACACGGCGCCGACTTCCGTGCCGTCGCCCAGCGCCGTAATTGTCACGGCCACTTCGGTCGCGGATACGTCGGTAACCGCGACGGCGACCGTCACGGTGGTCACCGCCTCAAATCCGACGGTGACCTCGGTAAGCCCCAACGCGACGGCGCTCGGCGGTCTGTTCCAGGACGTCTACATCACCGGCACGAATTTTATTTCCACGGACAATGTTTTCATCAACGGCATGCAGCTGGCGTCCGGATTTGTCACCGGCGTATCGACGTCGGTAATTCGCGCGCGCATTCCCGATTTCATGCTGGCCGTTCCGCCGCAGAACAACCAATTTGTGATCAGCGTGTCGGAGCAGTCCGGGACCGCGGAATCCTGCACCAATGCGTCGTTATGCCAAATTACGGTGGTGGGAGTTCGCCCCGGCGTTGTGGGTCCCGCACCGGATAGCATTCCTCAGGGAACCGCGGGGGTATTGACCTTCGGCGTCGATGGCGGTTTCTTTGGAACGGGGAGTAATCCGGCTTCGCCGGCGGTCAGCGCAACCTTTAACGGGCAGCTTCGCGGGATCCAACTGCCGGCCAGCCAGACCATCGGCAGCACGCGGCAATTGTCGGTGGCCATTGGTGGCGGATCGAACTCCAGCGACTTCACAGTGCCGGGGCTTTATCCGGTAGCGATCAAGAGCGCGACCGACCCAACCAAGTTCGCGGTCACCAATCTTGCGGTCCAGCCAACGTACACGCCTCCGTCGACCACCCGCGTCGCGGTCGGATCCGTTGCCGGAACCTCGGCGCCCGCGGACGTCTCCATCAATCCCGCGACCGGCATCGCCGTGGTGGCGAACCAGGGATCGAACGACATCAGCCTGATCGATCTTAAAACTACTCCGCCAACTCTGATCACCAACCTGTGCACGGCTAGCACCGGCGTGGCCACCAGCGGCTGCCAGCCTTCCGGACCCACCGGCGTTTCGGTCGACTCTGTGCGCAATATCGCGCTGGTCGTGAACTCGGTGTCAAAAACAATTGCCGTCGTGGACTTGAATGCGCACGCCGTCAGCTTCGTTCTTCCTGCTCTGCAGGATACGCCGAATTCTGTGGGCATCAATCCGGTAACCGGGCGCGCCCTGGTGGCCATGCAGCAGAAAAATTACGGAGTTCTGGTGGATGTCACCACGAATCCCCCCTCCTACGTGGGCATCGTGTCCATCAGTACCGGCTCCAACACCCGCGTCGCCGTCGAGCCCCATCTGAATTGGGCGCTGGCGACGCCGGGAACGCTGGGATCGCTGGGCATCGTGGATTTGAACCAGCAATCCTCCAACCAGATCACTGCGGTCTCGCGAACCAGCAACGGGAGCACCACGGTGGTCACGGTCAGCGTGCAATCCACGGCGTCCTCGCCACCGCTCTCGGTGCAAGTGGGAGACGCGGTGCAAATTCAGAACGTGCAGTTTCCCTCGGGGACCGATCCGTCGATCGCCGCGCAGGCGCCTTCGTTCAATGGATTTTACACGGTGAGTTCCGCGGGCCCGGGCCCCAACCAGTTCAGCTACACGCAGTCCGATCCGACGCTGCCGAATGTGGCGACGCAATCGATTCCGCAGGCTGCCACGGGTTCGGTCAACTATTCGCAGCCGGTGGCGACGGTCGGCGTGCCGATCACCGTGCAGGGCGTGGCCATCAATCCGGAAACGCAGCAGGCGGTGCTGTTCGATCCGACGACCAGCGGAGTGGTTTCGTTCTTCAGCCTGATCGATCAATCGATTTCTGCGCTGGCGTTAAAAACAAACAATGCGGCCGATATCGGGACGATCGCCGGCGCGTACAATCCGCTGACGAATACGGTGGTCGCCGTGAATTCAACATCGAACACTTTATCCGTGATCGATCCCACCGCGCCGCGCCGATTGAATGACAGCGCTCCTTTCCCCACTCTGCCCGGCCCCATCGCCGTGGCCATCGACCCCGGTACGAATCTCGCGGTGGTCGCCAACCAAAAGGACGGCAGCGTCAGCGTGTTGAACCTGGGCGCGATCCAGAACTTCTCCATCACCGAGACCAGTCCGAAAACCTTCGTCAACAGTTTCGCCTTGGGCAGCCAACCGAGCCCCTCCCCGCAAACGCTTACCGTGATCGGCAAAGGGCTTACGTGCACCGCCAGCACCACTTCTCTCACTGTGCGCCTCGACGGAACTCCGCTGACCACCAGTTGCACCGGGACAGGAGACCGCCAATTGACAGCGCTGGTTCCGGCGAACATGTTGATTTCGCCCCACCGCTACGCCGTGGATGTATCCAACGGAACGGGCGTGACCAACGCCGAGGATTTCACGGTCGAGCAGAGCGTGGACGTTACCGGTTGTTCTCCGACGCCACAGCCCTCGGGCGTGGCCATCGACCCGACGCAAAACATTGCCGCGGTCACGCTGTTCGGTTGCAACTCCGTGGCATTGATCAACATGACTTCCAACACCAGTTCCGCCGTCGCCGTGGGCACCAATCCTATCGGCGTGGCGGTGCTGCCGCGGCTGCATTTGGCGGTGGTCGCCAATAACGGCGGCGCGGGGACCGCCTCGATTGTCGATGAACAGGCACAGACCGTCACGCAAACCATCGCTACCGGCTCCGGCCCCATCGGTGCGGCGGCTGACGAAGCCACCGGCGAAGTGGCCATCGCCAACAGCGTGGCCAACACGGTGAGCGTGGTGAACGCCGTGACCGGAGGCGTGACCAGCATCTCCACCGGACAACGGCCCGTCGCGGTGGCCTTCAACTACGTGAATCATGAAGTGGCCGTCGCCGCTTCCGGAAGCAACAGCATCGGCATCTCCAACGGAACGTCTGCCAACAGCCTGGCGCAGAACTTTAATGTCAACGCGCCAACTTCCGTGATTTATGACCCGGTGCCCACCGATTGCGGCTCCAACAGCAATGGCACAACGACCAACACCACCGGCTGCTTTATCGCCGCCTCCAGCACCGGGAATAACGTGAATGTCATCGATCCGGTCACGGCCGTTCAGATCGTGTTCCGCATTGGCATCAACCCGACCGCGATCGCTTACAACTATTTCACCAGCACGTTGGTCAGCACCAATACCGCCAGCCGCACCGTGACGGTGGCCGATTTCCTGGGTCAGAAAATCCGCGCGGTGCTGCCGTTGCCGCCGGCCAGCGCGGCCAACTCCAATTTCGCGCTCAATCTGGCGTTTCAGGGGTTCCTGCAATACCCCCTGGGAATTCACCCGCTGACTAATGTGGCCGTCATCGGGGACACGGCCAACGGGCGCGTGTTGTTCATACCCTTGCCGCGATAAAACCAGCGCGGCAACTCCGCGGGATTGGCGGCGCATCGCAACGGGTGCTGGAAAAACGTTTTGCAGGGCCGCGGGCTGAGGCTGCGGGAACACTCAGTTGGAAGGATCCGGCCCTGATCCAGTCCAGAGGGGCCGGAGCAATTCCGATTGACGCCCATGAATTCGGACCGCTATAATCCGCGATTTGTGATTTTCTAGAGGAAAGAGAAGGTGTGAGCATGAGGGTTAATTTACGTTCGATAGGGATTTTCGCCGCGCTGGCTCTATTTTGCCTGGCTCCGATTCGCGGCGTTCGCGCGCAGGGTGCGGCCGCTGCGCCGGGTGCAAAGATCGCCGTCATGAATGTCCGCAACGCCATCGTCGCGACGGCCGAAGGCAAACAGGCGCAGGCGCAACTGCAATCGCAATTTGCGCCCAAGCAAAACGAACTGCAGAACCTGCAAAAACAGATCGAAGACCTGCAGCGCAAGATGAGCGAAGGCGCCCGCACGCTCAGCGACGACGAGAAGGCCAAAATGCAGCGCGAAGGCGAACTGCTCTCGCGGCGCCTGCAACGCGGTAATGATGACCTCAACGAAGAACTGAATGCCGCGCAGGGCGAAATCGTCGACGGGATCGGACGCAAGATGCTCGAAGTGCTGGACCGCTACTCTCGAGAGAACGGCTTCACCGTCGTTCTGGACACCTCGGCGCAGGGCAGCCCGGTCGTCTACGGCTCTTCGCAGTCTGATATCACCGCCGAAATCGTGAAGCTCTACGATCAGGCGTATCCGATTAAGGGTGCGGCAGCGGCTCCTGCTGCGGCTCCGAAGCCGGCGGCTCCCGCGGCTCCGGCCAAGAAGCCGACGCCTTAATCGGCTGCTGCAGTCGAATAGCTACGCGTTCGCCGCCGTTCTTGTTGTTCGGCTGTTACGTGCCGTGCTTCGATTTTCTTTTTCCGCCAGGGGCGCCGCAGGCTTCCTTGGCGCTTCTTTTTTGGGAGGCCCGGTGGACTCCAGCAGCATCGAAGCTCCCGACTGGTCGAAAATCCCGGTACCCGCCGACGATGGCGCGGCGCGGCACCTTGCCAGACTAAGGGTGCCTTCCGTTCCGTTGCCCTCGACCGACGGCACCGTCGTCGATCTTTCCGCGCTGCCGGGAACGGTGGTGGTTTTTGCATACCCGCGCACAGGGCGTCCCGGAATTGAAAATCCCGAGGGATGGGATTTGATTCCAGGCGCGCGCGGCTGCACTCCGCAGTCCTGCGCGTTCCGCGATTTATTTGAGACCCTTAAATCTCGTGGCGTCCAGCGGCTCTTCGGACTTTCCACGCAAAGCACGGAATACCAGCGCGAGGCCGCCGAACGCCTGCGCCTGCCGTTTCCGATTCTTTCCGACGAACATTTGCGGCTAGCGGACTCGCTGCGCCTTCCGATGTTTGAGGCCGGCGGCATGAAATTGCTGAAGCGCCTGACGCTAGTGATCTCGAGCGGGACGATTGAGCACGTCTTCTATCCCGTTTTCCCCCCGGATCGAAACGCCGCTGAAGTGGCGCAGTGGCTCGCAGCCCGCCGCCAAAGATCCGTCTAAATTGTGAAGAGAGCGCCCTGTGGGCCCGGTCAGTCCCAGTCCCGGAGGGACGACAAATCGTAGCCCACCGCGTAAGCGGTGGGACGTCGGCGCAAAAAAAGCAAAAGCCCCGGAGGGGCGACACAACGCCGTCATCTCGTTGGTGAAAATCAAATGTATGTGGTGACGCGTGAACGAATGGGAAATTGTGCCGCCCCTCCGGGGCTCTAACATGTTTCGCCCTGTATCCCCAGCGCTTACGCGGTGGGCTACGGTTTGTCGTCCCTTCGGGACTTCGGACGCGTCAGCCGTTTTGCATCCCCACCGCTCTCACGGTCGGTTATGGTTTGTTGCCCCCTCTAGACTTCGGATAGGTCGTGCGTTTCAGGTGGGCGCTGCAAATTTTTTCCAATTTCTTTCTGGTGCCGCAAGCGCTGGCGGCGTTACGATGCCAGCCGATTCCAGGAGACTTCCGTGACCCGCAAGATTTTTATTTATTCCGCACTGCATGCACTTATTTTCTTTGCGTTGTGTATCTCGCACTTTGTTCCCGCGCTACGCGCGCAACAATCGTCCGGAACCGCGACGGATGCGCTGCAAAAAGCGCGGGTGCTCGATCGCCTCACGGCGATGGGCTCGCCCGAGCACAAAGGCTCCGCGCCCGGGTTCGTCCTCGATCCCGCGTGGCCGCAACCGCTGCCGCATCACTGGGTGATCGGCGACGTCGGCGGGATTGCCGTCGACAAGCACGATCACATCTGGGTATTTCACCGCCCGCGTTCGGTGACTTCCACGGACAGCGGAATGCAGGGCGTGGCCGGCAAGGACGC
>Ga0070735_10000924_pt1 | contig 29595 bp, 34 predicted proteins | sample Coa_R1_FD_66443 | JGI IMG/M metagenome (GOLD analysis project Ga0070735, IMG submission 66443) | Surface soil microbial communities from Centralia Pennsylvania, which are recovering from an underground coalmine fire - Coalmine... | ecosystem: Environmental > Terrestrial > Soil > Unclassified ...
AGCCGAACGCGCACTATGTAATGGGCGTGGACCCCACGCGTGGGATCGTGGGCTGGGACCGCACACTCCGCAAGGAGGACGACAGCAAGACCGACAACGGGGCTATCGAGGTCATCCGCTGCGGTAAGAACGGTAACCCCGACGTGCAGGTGGCCGAGTATGCCGCGCCTGTAGACGCTGAGGACCTGGGCGACATGGCGAACGCCATCGGCCGCATGTACGGGGGCGACAACGAAGACGGGCAGGCGCTCGCGATCATCGAGGTATGGCCTGGTCCGGGAGAACCCTGCCAGCGCCGCATGATCTCGGAATACGGCTATACCCACCTCTACGTCCCGATCCGCTTCGCCAACACGCTCTCTCCCGAGCAGGGACGCAACACCGTGGGCTGGGTGTCAAACCAGCGCAGTCGGCGCGACCTGTGGATTCGAGGAATCAAGCACCTCATTCAGAGAAAGGTGCGAATCAACTCCGAGTGGCTGATCGAGGAAATGTGCGACTGCCAGTCCGATGACTGGATGGTGACCGAAACGGCCCGCGCCCGCTACGGCAAGCACGACGACCGCGTGGTGGCTCTAATGCTCGCGATTTACGCCGCACACGACTGGTCGTGGGAGTACGAAACCGAGAAGGTCGAAGTCACCCCGGGAAGCGGCACGAACTGGCAGGCGTCCGACATGAGCTATGACGAGATGATGTCTGCCTGGGACGACCGCTTCAGCGAGCTTTCGGGATAGGTTGAAGTTTTTCCTTTTTAAGCCTACGGCTCTTCACGGAATATCTCACATTTCTCTTGGCGCAGATGTCACAGGTTGTGATTCCCTTTCTGGCCCATCTCTTCCGGCACCACGTGCAAATTCCCTTCGACTTGCAGAACTCAATCACCAGCGTGGATATTTTTTCCGCCATCGAAAACATCGTACCATCGCCAATATATATTGCAAGTACAATTCATGCTAAGCCTAGTTGACAAAACAATCTAGGGTGCTACATCCTTGCCATACAAGGACTTGTCCCTGTCATGGCTGAAAAGTGGATAAAAGGCGCGATTAAGCACCCCGGAGCCCTTCACCGGGAGCTTGGTGTTCCGCAAGGAGAAAAGATACCAGAATCCAAGCTTTCGAAAGCCGAAAGCAGCAGAAATCCGAAACTGGCCAAGCGCGCGCGCCTCGCCGAAACCCTCAAGGGATTTCACAAGAAATGAAAGAATCGGCCTATCCGAAGGTCAAGGCATGGCGCAAGGAAAATCCTCAGAAATGGGCCGCCCAGACCAAGCGCTATAACGCCAAGCATCCCGAAAAACGGGCAGCCATAGATTCAAGACACTACTGGAAGGACATTGATCTTTCTAGAGAAAGAGCCCGCGTGAGCGCCGCCAAGCAACGCCGCAGTAATCCAGAGGGACAGAAAATCAGGATGGCGCGCTACAAGGCTAAGAAAGAAGCCGCGCTAACAGAGATCGCTGGTCGTCCGCGCCCAGACGTTTGTGATCTATGTCATGAACTTAACATCCGCATCGTGTTTGATCACTGCCACGCGACTGGTAAGTTTCGTGGCTGGTTGTGCGACAGGTGCAATAGGGTACTGGGAACCGTTAAGGATTCGCGACAATTGCTCATGGAGATGGCTGTCTATCTAGGACGCAGCATCGAATCGGAGCAGACTCAGGCACGAGACCGGGAACAAATCGCATGACGCCGACTACCTCGCAGGGAATCCTCGAATCGGTCGGCAGTGAGTTGAAGACCAATCCCCCGAAAATTCTATCGAAGACGGCCGCCAAGTTCGGGCCGCAGCGCGCCGAAAAGCAGCGCGTGGCGATTCTGCTTTCGAAAAGTCGAAAAGCGGGCGCGAACATCGCCAAACCACCCAAAGGAGCCCTCTGATGGCACACCACGAGAAAAAAGAGCACGAATCGAAGCACGAAAAAGACGGCAAGCACATGGCCCACAAGTCCGAGCACCACAAGGGCATGACGCACGCCAAGGGCGGCAAGGGCTTTGTGGCCGGTCCCGCCGCGCATCTGAAGTCGATGACGAAAGGCAAGTAATTGGCGATTAACGCAGCCGGTCCGACGCAGTCTCAGGATGGGCATCCGGCCCTCGACTCGCCTCCTCCGTCGCCTCCAGGCGGCGGTGGAAAACGGTCACTGATGGACACGTCGGCACCGAAGATCGGGGCGGATTCAGGTAATCCGCAGATCATGGCGCTCCAGGGCATGCAGATGTTCGAGCGCGGGCTGCAATTGATCGCTCAGGGTATTCCGACATTGCAGGACCCTCTGGCTCAGGTTTTGGCATTCGTCCGGCAGGCGGTGCCACAGGCCATGACCGGAGGCAATCCCATGCAAGTCCCGGCAGCGGCACCGCCTCCGGGCGCGGCTCCTCCTATGCCGCCTCCGCAAATGGGAGCCGGGGCACCTCCGGGTCAGGCGCCGCAGTAGCTTTTATTCCAGGTAGCTGGGCCTGAAACGGCAGGCGACTGGGGAACGAAAGGACAGAATCATGGCGGATTACAAGCAGTACTGGCAGGAGCTTGCCAAGAAAGCCGGAGTCTCGGAAGACAAGATGAAGGCGGTCCTTGAAGCTCTGGGCGACCCTGCTGTAGAAAAAGCGTTCAATGAAGGATTCGTGGAGACCCCGCGGCACCACTCGACCATCGACACCAAGGTGAACGAGTTCAAGGGGAAACTGACCGAAGCCGAAAAGAAGGCGCTCCAGTACGAGGAGTGGTACAACAAAACGGCCAAGCCGACGATGGACCGCTACACCTCCGATTTCGCCAGGCTCCAGAAGTACGAGGAGCTGTACGGCAAGATCGACGACGCGACCGACCGCCGGCAGGCGATTGCAGCGACCGGCATGACCAAGGAAGAAGTGGACGCCTACGTACAGACGCAACTGAAGCAGCGCGACGCCGCTTACGTCAACATGAGCAAGGACATCGCGTTTGCATCGGCGGATTACATCCAGCGTTTTAAAGGCGATCCTCTTGACCTCGACCAGGTGGAGAAGATTGCTCTCGAAAAGGGCATTCCTTTCCGGCAGGCGTATCGTGAGATGATCTCCCCGAAAATTGAGGAGATGCGAAACCAGGAGATCGAAGCCAAGGTCAAGGCCGCACGCGATGAAGGCTACAAGGACGCTCTCTCCAAGCACAAACTGCCGGTTGAGAGCGCACCGAAGGAGCCGCATCCGTTCTTTGAGCGCAAGGAAGTGCCGGCCAACGTCAGCGAGCGGGAGCAGGACAACCGCAGCCGCGAAGCCTTCATGGAAGGTTGGAACAATCCGAAGGAATCCGCCGCCTAGGTCCGACCGGGGGCGCGGGTAGGGAGACACAATGGCAGAATTAGACCAAATAACGGTATCGACAAAGCGATACATCCGCGAGACCCCCAAACTCGTCGACATGGTCTTTCAGGAGGGGCCGCTCATCGCCTACGCGAAGACGACCGCTCGCGAGGACTTTGACGGCGGCCGCATCATCGGCGAAAACTTCTGGTACAACGGCCTCATTGGAGGCTTCTACCTCAAGGGCAAGGAATTCGACATCACCGAGCCCCAGGTCGAACAGGAGCTTCAGTTCAACATCAAATTTGCCGAAATCAACGTAACGCTGAGCAAGGAAGACATTCAGGTCATCAACAAAGGCCCGAATGCGGCTTTCCGGCTCATCGAGTCGCGCACCCAGAATGCCTACTCGACCATCGGCGCCCAACTTGAAATAGGCATGTACCTGAACGGCATCCTGGCCAACTACACGCCGAATTTCAACGGTCTGGCCGAGGCGGTCAACGACGGGACGAACGTGTCGTGGGACGGAAACACGTATACCACTTACGGCACCATCACCCGCGGCGGTGCAGTCGGCACGACCCTGAACTCGACGCCCACCAATGTCAACGGGACCATTCAATACAACACTCTGGAGCAAACCTTCCAGTCCGCGACTTTCGGGATGCTGGAGCCGAACCTGGGAGTCACGACCGCCTTCGGGTACTCCTTCATCAAGGAGAAGTTCCAGACTCAGCAGCGGTTCAACGACACCCAGGACCCCAAGATCGGCTTCAACGGGATGAAGTTCAACAGCGCCACTCTGATGAAGTCGCGCTACGCTCCCGGGGCCTACCTCTACGGATCGAGCGGCACCGCCGACCCAGTCGCCACCACTTTCATCAAGCAGATGACGGGCGGAGCGCTGACGGCTTACCCGGCTCCCAGCGGAGGGTACCCATCGGCCGGAACCTACAACGAGACGCTGTGGTGGCTCAATGCCCGCAAGCCGTTCATGAACCTGTACATTTCGGATGACCCGGAATATGGGTTCGGGTTCACCGGATTCAAGCCGGCGCAGGGAAACACCAAGGTAGCGGGACAGGTTCTTTTCAGCGGGGCGGTTACTTTCGCTCCCCGTTACCACCAGCAATTGTTCGGGATCACCGGCTAACGACAAAGGAGAAACACGATGCCCAATTCAAATCGCAAGCAAACCGTTTACGTCTCCACCGGGAACCCCGACACCGTCAACGAGACCGCGCCCGGCTTTAACCCGGGGCAGCTCGGCCAGTCCTACGACCTCAACGACCGTGAGTACCAGTTCGTACAACTGGACTCTGGCGCGACCGCAGCGACTCCGGCCGGTGCCCCGGCTGCCAATCAACTGCTTTACTGGAAGGACCGTAGCGTCTACCTCGTCACCAACGACAGCCGTTTCGGGCTTCGTCCCGGCAGCGGAGTCGGGGGCGGCGTGGCGGCGTCTTTCCGAAACAACGTCGCTGGGATTCTTCGCAATGCGGCTACGCCTGGAAACATGATCTTCCTGCTACAGCGCGGTCGCGGCATCACCGTGAATGAAGCTGGCTCTGGAAGCGGCGGCGAACTGCTAGTATCGGACACTTCGACCACGGCCTGCCAGGGCCTAGGGGTGGCCATCAACACCGCTGCTCCCGCGCAACTGCTCGGCGTCATCGTCACGGCCACGGCGGCCAGCGTCTGCACCGCCGATCTCGATATCGTCGGCATCCCATAAGGAGAACTATGGCAGCCGTAACTGTAAATTCGGTCTACGACAACGTGGATGGAAGCATCCGGGAGCGTCTCTTTAACGTAACCGTGGTCACGACAGGCGATACCCTGGTCACGGGACTGAAGAACATCCTGTCGATCGCGTGTAACGACACCGCAATCACCAAATCGGCGCCCGGTACCGGGGCCAACACCGGAACAATCACGTTCACCGGCACGGCCGCCAATGCTCTCGTGAGAGTCGCGGGGAACTAATCGTGTGGCCGTCGACACCTATGCTCAGATTTGGGGAAGAGTTTTGGGCTTCTGTCCATCGGCAGGAGCCCTGCTCGCCCAGCGCTGGACTGTCGACGCCTTCCGCCGCATCTCTGAACGCCGCACCTGGTCGTATCTCGTAAAATACAACCAGTTCATTCTCCCGCAGGTCTACAACACCGGCACTGTCAGCGTAACGCAGGGGCTGACCGCCGTCACTGGATCGGGGACCACCTTCAGTCCGTCCATGGTCGGGCGCCAGTTCCGAATCGGCAACGCCACGCCGATCTACACCATCGCGAGCTACACTTCGGCGACGCAGATTGATCTTCAGTTTCCGTGGGGCGGCGCGAGCGTGGCCGGGTCCGGCTACCAGATTTACTTGTGCTACCTGACTCCGGCAACCGACTTCCACGCCTTCATCAGCGTCTACGACCCGAATTTCAACTGGCAGTTGCGGTTGAATGTCAGCCAGCAGGAATTGAACAACTGGGACGCTCAGCGGGCGAATACCGGGCAGGCGTATGTGGTGGCGTCATACGACTATTCTCCTAACTTCGGGTCAACGCCCGGACTGCCACGGTACGAGGTGTGGCCGCACAACCTGTCGAACTACGTCTATCCTTACCTCTACGAATCCCGAGCGCAGGACTTGGACGAGCCCGGGGCGCTGCTGCCGCGCTTCATCCGCGGCGATCTGGTGATGGACATGGCGCTCGAATCCGCCGCGAAGTGGCCCGGGCCTTCCGTGGACGATCCGAACCCGTACTACGATCTGAACCTCGCGGACCGCATCCAGAAGCGGAATGAGTACGAGCTGGGTCAACTTGAGCGCCAGGATGACGAGACTTTCGAGAACATGGTAGCGTATGCTCGTAATCTTGAGTTCTTCCCATGGTGGGATGCCCGCTTTATGCAGGATCATGCTTTTTAGCTGAAAGGAGGCCATTTTTATGGCTAAGAATTTCGTAGAGAGTCCGCACAAGCCGATCGCGAAGATGCCCGAAGGAGACAAGGGCGGCCCGGGAATTTACAACGGCGACCCGTGCGCGGGACTGCCAAAGCGGACGCCGACTCCCAACGGCGTTCCCGAGAAGATTTTCGATGAGGCGATGCCGAAGATTCCGAACAAGGACGGCTTCGGCTATTAAAACGTGGGATCGCTTCCGACACTTCCCCCGATCACGCTCGGAACTCTGGAGACGGCTGTCTTCGAGCGCCTGGGCGGAGGTGTGTACTGGATCAGCGACGAGATCGACTCTAACATTCGCGAGGCTATCCGGTTCTGGAACGCCGCGACGCGCTTCTGGCGCCGCCGCGTGCAGTTCCAGACCGTAGCCAGCCAGCCCTTCTACGACCTGTCTACCACTACCGGCACGTCGGCGTACCTCGGCTATAGCATCCTCGACCAGACACTCGTCAAGTCGATGGAGCACCATCTCCTGGAACCTCCAACGCCTACGGTTTGGACCGGCACGGTGATGTTCTCGCTCGACGAGTTCACCCAGGCACTAGAACGCCGCCGCAATCAGTTCCTTATCGAGACGGGAGCGGTACTGACGCGCTACACGCCAGCGCTGACGCCCACCGGCGACGGGCGCATTCAACTTCAGGACTCTATACTCGACTTTCGGCGTGCGGCATTCAACGATGGGACCACGAATTACACGCTGTTCCGGGACGACGAGTGGCGCATCAACGCCATGAACGCAGCCTGGATTCAGACTCCGGGCATCCCTGGAGTCTACAGCGTCAGCGTTACGCCTCCATTCGCCATGCAATTATCGCCACCCGCTGCGAATTTCGGCACTTTAGACCTGATCGTGGTCAACTCTGGAGCGACGCTAAACCCGGCCACGGGCGTAGCGATGGGCGTGCCGGATGACTTCGCCTGGGTGGTCATGTGGGGCGCTCTCGCTGATCTGGTGGGCGAGAATGGACCGGCTGCCGATCCGATGCGGGCGCAGTACGCCGAGCAAAGGTGGCGGGACGGCATCTCGATGGCCAAGGGTGCGACCACGGTAATTCAGGCCCAGGTCAACAACGTGCCGCTACAGGTCGTGAGCGTCTACGAGGCCGATACTTTCAATCCGAGCTGGCAGAACCAGACGGGTCCTCCCGCGGTGGCGATGATGGCGGGGCTCAACCTGATCGCTCTTTCGCCGGTTCCCGACGGCGTTTACTCAATCACCGCCGACATTGTTCAAAACGCGCCAGCGCCGACGCTGTCGACGGACCAGGTTCTGGTGAGCCGGGACGTGGCCGACGTTCTGGTGGACTACGCGCAGCATGTTTCCGCGTTCAAAGAGGGCGGTGCGGAGTTCGCGGACGTGATGCAGGTCTACGAACGGATCATGCGGCTGGCTGATGTCTACCGCAAGCGCATGGGCGCCCAGACTCGCGACCACAAGGCCATGATGGACCGCCCGCGCGTCGAGTTCTACCAGCGTCCCATGGAAGTAGAGGCTACGACCCGATGAAAACAGTTATTCTTGCGTTTCTGGCTTCTTCCGTCGCTCTTGCGATGCCCAACGCGGCTGGATGGTGCGAGGCTGGCGGTGCGACCGTAAGCGTTCCAGGGAACCTGCCATCGACCACGCTGGTTCAGGTATCGTCGCCTTCCTGTACCGTGACCGTGCGCGATTCGATGGGAAATATCGCGACGATCTACTCGGACAACCTGCTGACGCCGCTCGCGAATCCGTTCACAGCCACAGTGACCGGGACTTGGAACTTCTACGCCGCCGCGGGCCACTACTCCGTGACGCTGGCCGGATCGGCGTTCACGACCTACGCGATTCTTCTGACGCTGCCTCCCGACGCGATCGGAATAACCTCGCTCAATGGCCTCACCGGAGCGACGCAGACGTTCGCGACCGGAACCACCGGGACCGATTTCGGCATCGCTTCTTCGGGAACCACCCACACGTTCAACCTGCCCAGTTCGAGCGCCTCGAACCGCGGGCTGCTAACATCGACCGATTGGAGCACATTCAACGGAAAGCAGGGTCCGCTGACGTTCACGAGCCCGCTGGTCAACACCGGCGGGACGGTGGCGCTGACGCTGCCCATGACCATCGCGCAAGGGGGCACCGGACAAATCACCCAGATAGCCGCATTCAACGCGCTTTCTCCGCTGACGACCAAGGGCGACATCATTGCCTATAATGGGACGAACAACATCCGCGTGGGTGTTTGCCCGGACGGGCAGGCGATTATCGGAAACTCCGGGAACGCGAGCGGGCTCGATTGCGCCGCAGTCGCGGCCGGTACCGTGACCCACACCGGGAACCTAAACAGCGGAAGACTCGTCCTTGGAAACTCCATAGCCGATGTAACACAAGGGGCGCTCGCGGACGAAACCAACAATAATGTCAGCACTTCGGCGCATGGTCTGGTTCCCAAGGCACCGGGGAACATCGCGCAGGCCCTATGCGGAGACGGTAACTGGGGAACGACCTGTGCCCCTAGCGCAGCTGTCCCGATCTGGACGACCTATACGGTGCTCGCGATCGCCAACGGAGTCAACGGCTGCGCCAACGCGAACGGATGCTGGCAGGTAAACGGGACACTCGGGGCTAATAAAGCCGCGGCAATGACCCAGTCAGTCGTGCTATTCCAGCTCCCCGCGAACGGATTCCTGTCGCAGTTCCGCATCAAGAGCATAACGGCGTGCTCCGGCACGACTACGCTGCTGACTGGACTGGGAACCGCATCCTCGACCGATTTCTACAAGGTGAGCGCGTCCACGGGCTACGACCTTGAGGCATCGGTGAGCAATACCAACATCACGACCGTGGCTCCCGTTGCAGTCGGGGCCGATACCGTCGCCGCCGTGAACGTCGTCTCCAGCCTGACATCGACCGTCGCAAATATAGATCAAGTGGTGACTGGATGCTCCTGGAAGGTGAGCGTTTTGACAGGGACGCTTCCATAATGGAGTTCCAGAAAACCACATTCCCGTTTCAGGTCGCCGGAATCAACCTCACGCTTCCGATCGACCGCCTGCCGCCGAACAAGTACCGGCTGCTAGAAAACGTGCGCTCCTACGGCGTCAACTGCCAGGGACGGCAGGGAATCTCCAAGGTCAACTCGAATACCACCATCGTCGCCGACGTGCATTCCATGTTCAGCTTCGATGACCCGATTCCGTCGCCGTCTGCGTTCCCCACAGTCTACAAGGCCCACACTCGGCTGCGGGGAATCGGAACGCAACTGGAGCAGGCAAGCGACAACATAAACCCGGTATTTTTCAGCCTCATCGAGACGGGATTCTCGGGCAAGCCGATGAGCTTCACGGTCAACGATTCGGACCAGTCTCCGCGGCCCTGGACGTTTATCGCGGATTTCAACAAACTCCGCAAGGTTTCTAGCAACGCGACGTCACCCGCGAACCTAGTGGGGATCGCGCCGCCGAACTTCGCTCCGACCGCCGCTACCTCTGGTCCTATTCCAGACGGCCCCGACATTGGAACGACCGGCGTCCCATACGTCTACGCTTTCCGGGCTCGCTCCGACCCAGACCTGAACACCGGGTGCCCGTCGAATCTGGGACCAGCGATACGAACCGTCAACGGCCTCTCGCCGTCTTCCGCCCCGGGATCAGCGGTTCCTCCGTCCGAGATCATCGTCACCGTTCCGGCCGCGCATCCCGACCCGCAGGTGCGCTATCTCGACTGCTTCCGTTTCGGCGGGTCCCTGACTGCTTTCAAGTACATCGGGACCTGTGGAAATGTCATCGGCCAACAGATTTTTGACACCTTCGCCGACGCCGACATTGCCGCGAACCTCGAAGCCCCCGGAGACGACAACCAGCCTTACCTCTCGACCGATCTCAGTAAAAGCGGAACTTGCACGATAACCAGCGCGGGCGCGGGACTCGGCGGAACGATGACCATCACTGCGGGAGACCTGCTGCGGCCCTACGACGCCACCGGGGATGCTCCCTACTATCTCATCGGAAACCAGGTCAACATTGACGGGACGCTGTTCACGTTCTACCGCTCTCCCGACAGCACGACTACGGTGGAGTTGCTTGAGGACGTGACGCCCCGGGCAGGCGTTGGATACAGCCTCGAATCTCCCACGATGGCCCACCAGCCGCTGCCCTGTACGTGGGGTCCCTTCGGTGGAGGATCGCAGGGCGTCGTGAATTTCGGCGTCGGCGACGCGCTTAACAGCGGCGCGATCTACTGGACGAAGGGAAACCACCCTGAGAGCCATCCTGCCGCGAACTCGCTCAACATCACCTCGGCCGCAGAGCCGCTGATGAACGGGCAGCTCTACAACGGGAACTCTTACGTGTTCTCGACGCTGCGAATGTTCGTCATGTACCCCACGCTTGGCGGAAACACCGATTTCATTGCGCTTGAGTGCCCCAATTCCAAGGGGTTATTCGCGCGGTGGGGCATCTGCACAACCCCGCAGGGCATCGCCTTTATCGCCAAGGACGGAATCTACATCACCTCGGGCGGCGCTCCTGTCTCGATCACCGACACGGACCTGTATACGATCTTTCCGCACGAAGGCGAATCGTCCTCGGCCTTCCCGAACATCGACGGACTCCTGAATGCGTCTTTCAACCCTCCGCAGTTCGCTCAGCCTGACTCCATGCGGCTGGCCTATGGCGACGGGTTCCTGTATTTCGATTACACGGACACCGGAGGCGTAGAGCGCACGCTGCTTTACGAATTTGCGTCGAAGTGCTGGATTTCTCGGGACAGCTACGACGACCTGCACGGAATTTCGCACTACTACGAACGGTTTGAGGACAATACCACCCAGTCTCTCAACCACGGCTTGATGCTGATGGGCCTCAAGACCGGAGATATTGCCGAGTATTCCGGAACCAGCGACTTCGGAAACGCGATTAGCGGCGAAATCCGCACCGGCTCCTTTGACACCGGCGATTCCCGGCCGCGTAAGCTCTGGGGAGATGTGGAAATCGACATCGACTCGCAGTGCGACACGCTCTCAATCGAGGCGGGACTCGACAATTTCACCTATTTTAGCGCATTGGCAGCGAGCGGCCTCAACTTCACCGGCCGGCGCCGCGCGATCCTCGACATTAACGCCGGACAGGGCCAGTACGCATACAATCTGGGTCTCGACATATCCTGGACCGCGAGCACCAGCATTCCAATCGTCTACTTCTGGGGTCCTTCCTGGGTTCCCAAGCCCGAATTGACGGCTCTGCGGGTGACCGATTGGGACGACTGCGGCGTTCCGGGAGCGAAGTTCATCCAGGGATTCAAACTGCGGGCCGACACCCTCAACCAGCCGCGGACGGTGCAGGTGCTTTCGGATGGTGGCGCGGTAGTGCAGACATTTACGATCCAGCATGCCAACGAGGTCACGAAGCCCTACGTTTTCGCGACTCCGTTCATCTCGCACCTGGTAAGGCTCGCCCCCACGGATGCGAACTTCTGGCGCATTGAGGGAATCGAGTGGATTTTTAACCCGGTTCCTGAACTGGTCACTGTCTATACCACGCCGATGACCACTCACGACCTTAACGGCTGGTTCTCGCACGGTCCGTATATGTACATCCCGCTCGTGTCGAGCGACGTCGTGACGCTGGCGGTGAACACGCTCGACAACAGCGGGTCTCCGTTCCTGTATACGATCCCTTCGACCGGCTCCATGTACATCAAGAACTACCTGACGGTTACCGGAATGAAGTGCAAATCCTGTCAATACTCGCTCACTTCGCCAGCCGGATTCCGCCTGTTTGTGCAGGACGCGGAGACGCTGGTCAAGCAGTGGGGGTCTCCCGGTCCCTACGTCTCGAAGAATCCCTTCGGTGAGCTTTCGCGGACCAACGGAGCGCGGATCTGATGTCGGCGTTTACCTCACAGGCGAGCGGCAGTTGGGGCTCGCTGACGACGTGGACTCCGACTGGCGTTCCCGGACCTGGAAGCACGGCGTTCATTCAAAGCCCAAACGTCGTCACAGTCACCGCCAATACCGGAGTGGGCGATCTGACGTTTACCATCGGACTAACGATAGCCCCCGGTGCGACTCTGGTGATTGCCGACGGCATCACGCTTACGGTGTTCGGCAGCGTGGACAATGGCGGAACGATCACGATGGGCGCAGGTTCTGCTCTTGTCGAGACGTCGAGCGGGGCAGACCCTCCGCCGCCACCACCGCCTCCAGGGACGTGCATCATTGATCCGATTCCGGTATTCATACTGGCGCTCGCGGCGCTGAATGAGCCGAGCGAACTGACGGGGAGTTGAGAATGAAACGATACGGTTGGCTGGTTATGGCCGTCACGGGGATCGCCGCAATAGCGCTACTGGGAGCAGCGGGCTCGCAGAACGTCTTTACCCTCGGAACGGCCCCCGGAACTATCGCCACCGGGAAGCTCTCGCTATGGGGCAACTCAGCGACGGGAGAATTGGAGTGTAAGTCCGGGACGTCTCCCGCCCCGTGTTTCAACGCCGCATCGCTCCCGAGCACCGCCGTTACGCCGGGAAGCTACACCAGCACGAACCTGACTGTCGATCAGCAGGGGCGCATTACTGCCGCCGCGAACGGTTCTAGCGGTGCAATCGGTGCCATCGTCGCCGACGCGAGCACCCAGAGCATCGCCGACAACTCCGCGCAGGCGCTTACGTGGCCCATGGGCAGCAATCCGGTCAAGGATACCGGCTCGTTCTACTCCTCGGGGGCACCGACCCGGCTCACGGTGACCACGGCAGGCTGGTATGCGGTGTCATGTACCGCGCAATGGGCGGCGAACAACTCGGGCCAGCGCAGGCTGGCGATACTCATTAACGGTACGACGCAGATAGCGGGCACTACCGTCATCTCGGGAGGGGCGGGGAACGATCCAACCCAGGACGCTGCGGCGGTCTACTATTTTAACGCCAGCGATTACGCTACCTGCCAAGCGTTCCAGAACGGCATCGGGTCGGCGCTTAACGTAACGACCGCCACCATGTCCATCGGAAGCCTGTAAACGTGCCATTCCCCAACGGGTACAGCTACGTCCATACCTTCGACATCATTCCTAACCGGATCACTGGCGTCTCGGACCTGACGAATTTCGACCTGCTGATTAGCGGTACGTTCCCCGATCTTGCCACCGTAGCCCACGGCGGCCACGTTACCAACGCGAACGGCTACGACATCATCTTTACCCAGGACGCTACCGGCGTTATCCCGATGCACTGGGAGGTGGAGCTTTACACGGCGACCACCGGCGTCGTGGACTACTGGATCAAGGTCCCTGTGGTTTCGCACATTGGATTCACGCGCATCTTCATGTGGTTCGGTAACTCCAGCGTGACAACTGACCAGTCCACGCCCACCCAGGTATGGGATGCGAACTACAAGGCAGTCTGGCACCTTCCCAATGGGACCACTCTCGGGCTCCACGATTCGACCACCAACGCCAACAACATCACCAACCACGGAGCCGCCGCGGCGGCGGGCAAGATCGACGGAGCGGCCATCTTCGACGGCGTAGCCAACTACGCCACGGCACCGCTCGACCTGAGCGCGACCACCGTCATAACCGTGTCGTTCTGGCTCAATTCCACGACCACCGGAGACGGAGAGAACTTCGCCCTGGAGTTCACGTCGAACTACACCAGCAGTACCGGAGGCTGGATCGTGGACGTAAACTCTAACCTTTTTAGCGGAAATGCGGTGGCCGCACTCAAGGGAAACATCGGAACCGATAGCGTTCGCTTCCTGCGACCAGCCACCGGAAGCTGGCACAAGTGGGACATCGTTTTCAACAAGAACGGATCTCCTGGCCAGGAAACGGTCTACCTCGACGGAGCCTTGGTTTCGACGCTCGCCAACAGCACGGCGGCGAACAATAACGACTTCGCCAGCGACACTCTGTATTTCATGTCCCGCGCCGGCGCGAGCAATTTCCTCGCTGGCACCATTGACGAGGTGCGCGTATCGAATATCCAGCGTTCGGCAGCGTTCCTGAACGCGGAGTATCTGAACCAGTACGACCCCGCCAACTTCTACATCATCGACAAGGACGACGCCCTGCTCCAGATCGCGGCCGGTCAGAGCCTTTCTGGAACGGTCGGTGCCCAATTCCTTAAAAACTGCACGCCCGGGAGCACGATCATCGCCTGGGTCGACGCGGGAGGAGAGAGCGCTTCGGTTGTTGTTTCGGACACCTTCGGAAATTCCTACAATCACGGCTGCGAAACCAATTCAACGCTTGGAGAATGGCATGTCGTAGGCTTCTACGCTATCAATAGCGCCGGATCAATGCCCTCTACGGTAGCGGCCGCCTATACGCCCCCGACCTCAGCCCCTATCGGAATCTGCGCCGCCGAATACCAGAACATCGGCATCTACACGCAGGGCGCGGCCGACATGGGCCTGATAAACGCAACCATCACCGGGCCTGACGGATCGCCGCACGCAGAGCAGACCTACACGATGCCGCTGGCCGACTCGATGATTTCGAGTTTCATCGGAACCGCCCAGCCCGGTTTCACGGTCATCAACAGCTTTCTCGCGAACAACGGCGACCAGGTCGTCATCTTCAATGGTCTGATCGGCCCGCTCGCTACGGCGGATTGCGTCATGTTCCAGAGGTTCGTCAAGGGTCCCGGGACAGCCACCTCGCAGCTTCAGGCCATGAGTACGCACTCTTCGATCACGGTCGGGGCCATGTGCTTCTCTAAGCCGCTTGCGAGGCCGAATAACCTCTCCAGCCAGTTCGCAATCCAGCCCGGCATGGGATTCAGCGCGAACAGCGCGGCGTTCCCTTCCGATGGGTCAACATTGCTACAGGGAACGACGGCCTGGTCGCAGAGAAATATCCGCTGCAATCTTCCCTACGTTCAGAAGATCAACGCCGTTCTTTTGGTGGCGGTGATTCAGAACAACTTCGACCCGATTCTGAACGTGTTTGACGACTACGGAAACACGTACACGCTTATCTTTGCCGATTCGAGTCAGGGAAGCACGGCGGCGGTATACATCTGCGAAGCAATCACCTTCCTTCCTCCCGCGAACACTCCCTTCATCGTGAAATGTCCCATTTCAATCGCAGGGGGATCGTTCCCGAACTCGACCTATCAAGCCCCCGGGATGGCGCTCGCCGAGTACGATCTGAGCCTGGGAGGTACCCCGGGAGGCGTCGGCTTCCTGAGCCAGAGCGGTGGAGGCCCGGTCCAAATCAACACGAACACGCTCACGGTCCTAAAAAACACGCTCCTGTTTGCGGTTACTGCGGTCAGCGTAGCCGACTCGCCCGATACGCAGGTATTCACGCCGCGCGAAAGCTACACGATCGAATCGCAGTGGACCGAGAAGATAGACCCGGCGCAGGACCCCACCACCAATTCTCCGCGGTGGGCCGTTTTCTGCACCATGGACAAGTTCGCTCCCTCGTCGGCTGCGTTCGACGCGGAGATTATCGCGCTTACGGCAGGTTCCCTGGGAATGGTGCTGGTCAGCGTTCCTGTCGCCCCGCTGACGCTCGCCTGTCCAGTTGTTACCGCTGGCTCCGTGGGCGTTCCGTTTACCGCTTCGCTCATCGTGGGCGGCGGGGTGCGCCCGTATACCTTTGTGATAACGGGGCTTCCACCGGGGCTGTCCTACGACGCCACTACCGGCGTAATTTCCGGGACTCCATCCGCAGTCGGGAACTATTCCTACACGGTTACGGTCACCGACGCGATCGGAGAGACCCTGACCGTGATGTGCTCTATCAACATCACCGGCGTCGTTCCGCCGCCGTTCTGCATCCTTGTTCCGGTTGTAACACCGCAGCCCTCGCTAGTGGCCTACAATGAGCCATTGGAGAACCAGGGATCATGAGCCAGCCGCCGCGAGATTTCCGCACCGTCCAGACGCAGGGTACGACTAATCAGCCCCCGCGCCAGTTCCGCCCCACCTTTTCAAAACTTCCTGCGGATGCCCCGCCGTACATTGACACGCTCAAGACCGAGATGGAAACGGCGTTGCGGCAGACTATCGACAACGTTCAGGGGCAGCGCGCGGCATTCGGGCCGCTCAATCTATTCAGCGCAGGCATGGGCGATCCTCTGAAGGTTCCGGTAGGCGCTACCGACTCGAACTATGGCAGCGGACTGGGGCTCTTCGTGACGCTCCAGCGGGCCGGGAATTGGCTTCTGACGGCGGCCGTGACGCTCAATATCGTGGGAGACTCCGGGGAGCTGTTCACGCTGACCCTCCAGAACGGCCAAATAACCCAACCGCTAAAGGCACTGGCGCAGTCGGCGTCCAACGGGACATTTTCCATGCACCAGACGTGGCAGATTGCGTCTAAGACCGGAGATGATCTCTGTCGCCTGCTGATAAAGAAGGCTGGCGGGAGCGGAACGAGCAATGTGGACGTGCAACACAGCAGCCTGACGGCGCTCTGGCAGGGTACGTAATGCCAAGGCTTTACAGCAACTTGAAAGGCGGATTACGATAGATCATGTATCGCCTGTGGTGGCCTACGTCCCGTGCGGTGGGCTTCTTTTTTACGTCCGTTTGCGCCACTAGGATTTCTAATCGGAAAGAATTTCCAAGCGCACGCCACACTGCAAAATTTAGGCCCGATTCTGCGACTGAATACGGTTCTTCCGCACGGACACTTTCCGCAAGCTATTATCTTAGAGGACACGGGAAATTTAGCCTTTCTCGTCGGTCTACGGGAGGGCAGGGAGCCAATCCCTGTCTTCCCAAAGGGATATTTTAACATGGGAAACTTCGCGCTCCCTTCGCTGACTACGCAGCCCGTCTCAGGCGGTAACAACGACCTGACGCAGTACCAGCGGTCGCTAACCAACAACATCGGTACGGCTGGACAGAACCTGCTGACGCAGGGAACCGGGCAGGTCGGACAGGCGCTGAGCTACTGGGGGCCGATCCTATCCGGTAATCGAGCCGAAATGTCGGCTGCGCTCGCTCCCGAGATCAACACTATCAACTCCGGTTATAATCAGCAGCGCCAGCAACTTGACACGTTCGCACCGCGCGGTGGCGGCCGTGCGAACCTGATGCAGCAGCTTCCGTTTAATCAGACGCGGGACATCTCCACGCTGTTCTCGGGCTTGAGGCCGCAGGCTGCAAACGCCGTGGCGGGGATCGGAGAGAACCAGCAGTCTACGGGATCGAACATGCTCGCCCAGGCGGTCCAGGCTGTTCTACAGAAGATGGGATTGAACGTCCAGCAGAGCGGTCAGGCCATGGCCCTTGGGGGCGCCCTAGCTGGACCGTTTGCCACGCTTGGCTCCAACGTCCTAGGAGCGGGAATCGCACAAGCGTTTCCGGGTCTGACGAAGACCCCTGGTACATAAAATGGGCGCCTTCACTCAACTTATCGCGCAGCGGCATGCCAGCGACATGCAGAAGAACCAGATCGACGCGAACTCGCGTATGTCGGTTCTCGATGCCTACCTCAATGGAAAGGTGGACGAGCCCACTGGAATTGAAGCATACCAGGGACTACTGAAGCATATCCCCACCGACGCCAAGGCGCACATGCAGGCGTTCATGCCGCAGATTTTCCCCAGCCTCCAGCCTAAGAAAGCGCCCACGCCACAGCAGCCGCAGACACTGGCGTCGCAGCCAGGTCCTGACATCAGTGGAGGGAGTCAGCAGCAGGCTCCAATGATTCCGGCTCCCCCTTCATCCGGCTCGCAACCTCAGCCCGCGCAGCAGGGCGGCGTCGCAGCTCCGGAGATTCCGCCTCCCGGGATGCTCCATGTCTTCACTCCCGCCGAAGAGGCGGTTCGCAACAGGCCAGTTGTGGACGAAGCAATCCGAAGACAAGCTGCTCAGGTACAAGCACAGCAGCAAGCGGAAGCAGACCGGATGAAGCAGGTCTCTCAGTTCAACCGCCAACAGAATCTTGACACAATCAAGGATCTCCAGGGGCAAGGCGTAAACCATATCCACTGGCAGACGGACGCAAACGGTAACATGACGGTCCACCCCGACATGGGTAAACCCATTGCGGGGCTTGTTCAGGGAGCTGATTTTCCAGAGGAACATCTCGATCCTAACCGTTTCTATCGGGTAAAGGAATTTGAGGACGGAAAACGCGAGTTCATCCCGGAAACCGGCATAACGCAAGCCAAGGTCATGCCTGACCCTGGATCGTCCACCGGTTTCTCTATGGTCTGGTTCGACCGCGCTGGCCAAGAGGTTTCTAGAAAACCCGGAGCAACACCTCCCCCTGGTCTGTTTCCCACAAGCACATCAACCACCGGCGTTAGGATGGTCCCTCAGCCAGACGGAAGTATAGCGGCAGTCCCAGTCACCACGCAGAGCACGCGCACGCCGCAGGTTCCTGGTATGGCCCCTCCGATAGCACCTCCCTCTGGCACATCCGCTCCAGGTTCCGCCCCGCGCGGGACCGGGGTAGTCCCGCGCGCTGGTGCTGGGCCTGGGCCTGGGCCTGGGCCTGCCGGCCGCGTAGTTGGGGGCCGACCACTCCCCGAGGCAACGAAGGAGAAGATGGACTCGCAGCTTCAGGCCATCGACAATACGATGGGACTGCTGCAACGGGTGCAGCAGAACTCCGCTGTTCTCAATAGCCTCGTTTCAGCGGGGAAAATTCAACTTGCCACCAGCCCTGAAGGTGTAGCGCAGGTAATCAGCCGCGGAATGCCGCTGAATGACAAAGAGGCGCAGATGGCGGCGGATATGCAATCCCTGGCAGAGCATATCAACACACTACGAGGTCCGCTTGGTGCTACCGGATTCCGTGGCCATGAGGCATTTGGGGCTCTCCAATCCCAGCGTGGCCAACTGCTCCAGAATCCCAAGGTGACGGCGGCCATACTCAATAACACCCTGACATCTCTGAATCAGCAAAAAGTGGCTATCCAGAGGTCCTTTCAACAGCACGGGCTGGAGGTTCCTCCCCCTGTGGCTCCGCTCGAACCTCCCGGAGGCGGCGGTGGCGGCCCCGTGAAAATATCTGGAGACGCCGAATACAACGCACTAGCTCCTGGAACTACCTTCATCGGACCTGACGGGAAGACCAGAAGGAAACCCTAATGGCGAATGCGTGGGAGGCCGCGCCGGTAGCGTCCACTGGAGGAAACGCATGGGAGAAGGCTCCCGTCATCGACACGTCTAAGCCCGGTCCTTGGAGCGATGGATACGTTGCACCCCCGATCGGTCAACAGCCCGCGTCTTTCAGTGGAGTTGCTCAGGTCATGGGCGATCAGGCCATGCGCGGACTCGGTGCCGCGTGGGAAAACTTCAGCCCGCTGAAAGCAGCACGCGCTCTGCTTCCTTGGAACGTAGGGGAGACGGCAAAAGGCATCGTACAGGGTCCAATCGACGCTTTCCAGAGGTCCAAAACAGCGCTGCAAGCGGGGAACGAACCAGAGGCCGCACAGAGCGCGGTGGGAATGATCCCCCTCGTCGGAACGCCAGCGGAGCAGATCACTCGCGACATCGTAGCTGGAAAGTACCCCGAAGCGGTAGGCCATGCTGGAGGACTCGCGGCGATGGGCTACCTGCCGAAAGTGGCTGGAGCAGCCGCGCGGGTCGTACCTGCTGCCGCATCAGCGGGAGGCGCTGACATCGCCTCGGGTCTTGCGAAGGGCGCGGCAGGATATGTTGCCTCGAAGTACCTGCCATTCGGTGACATCGCGGATGCGCTGCTTGGATTTAACATCGCCAAGTCTGGGGTGAAGCAACTTGGAGGCGGTCTTAAGTCTGCCTACCAAGCCGGTAAGGCCGCACTGACCGGGGAAGCGCCACCAGCCATTCCACCGCCTCCAGCAGCAAGCGGGACCGTTCCAACTCCCGAGGTCGCTGCGCCCGCGGCCGTAGCGGCTCCAGAGCCGAACGCTCCAGTATCCCTTGACGACATCTCCAACGGCTATTTCGGTAAGCCGTTTAACAAGCTGACCACCGACAACCAGCGGCAATCGGTGTTGCGAATCCACACTGGAATCGTCAAGAACCAGCTCCAGCCGGTTGCGCCAATACCAGCCCCGCCGACGGTGGCTCCGCAGTCTACGCCTCCCGTAATTCCCGCAGCGCAGGCGCCTCCGCCCACGCCTCCGCCTGCACCTGTCGCCGCTCCCGAGGGAACGCCAACAACCTCGCGTGCCTCCGTTCTCGGCCATAACGATGCGGGACTGCACAAGGACATCACCATCGCGCAGCACTTGCTAGAGAACGGGATGGATCGCTCACACTGGGAAGCGATGAGCCCCGCTGAGCGCATTAAGGCGGCAGCAGGCGCGTCCGCGAGCCGCTCTATTCCAGAGTCCATCAACTACGATCCCAACCCAGCCCCAGGTATGGGCACCGAGCCGTACAAGCCATTCTCCGAAGGTCACCGCGACGTTATCCGGCAAGCGAATCTTGCCACCCGGCGCGAAGGTGCTCCCGTCAGCCCCGCCGACATCATAAAGCGGCGCGTCGAGGACATCGGCAACACGATCGACTGGGTTCAGCAGCAGCGGCAGCAGTTGGGGCAGGCTTTCGACGCGCAGGACCTATTCAGCAAGGGCGAGATGCGGCGCGGCAAGGTACCGCCTATACCGCCGCCTCAGTAAACAGGGACTCGTACTCCGATGTCCCAGGATAGCAGCGGTACTTCGAGAAAAAATACTCCCGGTTGCGGTCGGCAGCCTTGCGGATAGATCGAAGGTCCAGCAGGGAGGAATTTTTCACCGTTCCGCTGCCAACATGATAGAAGGGTACTCCGATGCACCACGCCTTTATTCCTGCTTGGTGGAGGGCTACATGGTGGATGTTGTCCTCGAAAAATCCAATGTCGCAATCCTCATCGAACGGCACGCGCTCCCAACATTCTCGCATGATGAGGTAGCAACTATAATCAGGATTCGGACGCTTTAATTGTGGTACGGGATCATCGTATGGAGGCTCTACGCACTTCGGGTCATCGCATCCCACGGCGGAAACAAACATCCCTCCATCGGAGACCAAGTGCCTATACGTGTCCGGTCGCAGCACCACGTCGTTGTTAACGACGAGAGCGTACTCCGCGCCCTGCTTGAACGTCCACCGCAGCATCGCGTTCCAGGACTGGGCCACGCTCATTGGCTGCACGTTCGACATGACGGATACGCGGGGATCACGCAGGCTCGCCAGCCATTGCCCGGTCCCGTCAGAGGAAGCGTTGTCGCAGAACAGTACCGACACGTCGCCGATGTCTTGCACGAGGAAGGAAACAAGCGCGGCCTTCGTCAATGCCAAGCCGTTACGGAGGGGGCAAAGGATGGGGTTCACTTGATTCCCTCGTATCCAGCGATCCAGAAGTCCGGTCCGGCGATGTCCGCGCCTTCTATCTCGCGCCAGTCGAAAGCCTTGAACATGCTCCAGTATCCGCACTTGCTCAACGTGAGCCACATACTTTCCGGCGTGTATCCCCACTTATGCCGGTCGGCTTCGTCTCCCATGAACGCACCGAAAACGTTCGTGAAATAGAGTTGATCCTCCATCTGTCGCGTAAGCCATCGTTGCGCCAGCGCCCGCAGGTTCGGGACGAAGATCAGCAGCGAGCCACCCGGCTTGAGGATGCGGTAGCACTCGCTGAGCATCGCGTCAGCTTCTCCGCAGCCGAAATGTTCTAGCCCATGATGAATCACGATCATGTCCGCGCTGCCGTCCTCGAACATCGGCATGGATGCCCCGTCGGCCACGATGTCCGGGTTCCATCGCTCCTGGATGTCCACGTTGATCCACGGCTTCACGAACGGTCTCTGGCCGGAGCACAAATTTATCACCACCCCAGCACCTCGCGATACACCGCCTCCAGTTTCATCGCCACCCAGTCCCAGGTGAGGCAACGAGCAGCGGCGTTGGGTCGATAGTCCCACGTAGGACTAGTCGTAGCCCAGCGGATAAGGTGCTCCAGCTTCGTCTCGTCGTTCGGGTCGAACGTGACGAGCCCCTCATACCATTCGTTTCCTTGATTCTCTCGCGTCGCCAGCACGCGGCAGTTGGCGCACAGCGCCTCCCCGATTGTCAGGCTCATGCGCTCCGAGCCGCTCGCGTTTACGAACACGCCATAACCCGCATACACGGCGGGAAGGTCGGCGTGGGGAAGGTCGGTAGCGCAGTGGAAAGGGATGTCACTACGCTCGCAGATGCGCTTGACCGTACCGACGTTCTTGTCGCTCTCTCCACGCGCTGAGACGGTCAGGACTCTACGCAGAGATGGGGTTACCTCGCGCAAGTGCCTGCAATGGAACGCTGGGTCCGTTCCGTTGGGAATGATGGAATAACCTGCCGAACTCAAAGCTAGTGGAATTCCTGTGGTGGTGGAGGCATTGTACATCTCCAGCATCTCTTTGCGCGAGAAAGTTAAAACGCGCGAGCTATCGAGAACTATTTTCTCAAGTTGACGCCACTCAATCCCGCTAAGCAGCGGCCCGGGATAAAACACCGGAGTCAGCACATACGGTTTGCCTGCCCGCTTGATGGCTTCGTAGTTCCCCCAGCTCCACGAAAACTGGCAATGAAACACATGCGCCAGATCGAAGTGCTTGATTTGCTCGCTATCCCAGCCCGTCTCCACGCACTCGATTCCGCGCCTACGCAGCGCAGCCATCGTTGCGTCGAGGGCAATTAAATCTCCACCTTCGTGGGTTTCCCTTCCGCGGTTCAAAAACGCTATACGCATCGCTTAGCCCACTCCTGGAACTCGCAGCAACCATACCGCTCCATCATCACCGCCCGCTCTGCATCCTCCACGGCATCCACTTTGAGGTGCCGGTAGGTCGCGCTGTTGGCGTGATCGATGATGACGTTACCCGTGCGGCAGACCTGATAGCCAGCCTTGCGGATGCGAATGTTCATATCCTGGTCGGCGTAGCGGGCGTTCAGGCACTTCTCGTCGAGCAGACCCACCTTGTCGAACACCTCGCGCTTCGCCAGCACCAGCGACCACCAGTGATCGTCGTAGGTGATCCCGGTCGGCGCTCCCATCTCTTGGGGCGACAGAACCCCGCACTTCTCGATGGATTCGTAGTCCGCGAGCATTTGCTCGAGCCACCCCGGTCGGACGATGACGTCATTGTTCATGACGCAGACGTACTGTGTACGCGCGATCTGGAGCCCCATGTTGACGGCCGCAGCGTACCCCAACGGTTCCTTGCGGTAGATATAGTCCATCGGCAGCCACGTGCCAATCGTCTCGCAGTACTTCGGACCCTGCTCGATCAGCAGCACCGTGTACAGTTCCGGGTCGGTGTTTTGCTTGAGCGCCCGTAGGCATTCGCGGAGAATGTTTGCTACTGACTTCTCGGGGCAGTAGGTTGGGAAGATGATCGCGACCTGCTTCACCTGGATGGAACCTCCGCGAGCACGTCCTTAATTCCGTCTTCGAGTCGGATGGTTGCGAGCCAACTTAGTTTCTCCCAAGCGTCACACGGGTCCTGAGGAAGTCGCTTTGCGTCCCCTGGCCTATCCGGGACTGGTATCACAGGACAATCGAACATTCGCGCGACTTCGAGCATCTTAAACTCCCGCCCGCTGCATAGGTCCATGACTTCGCGCACGTCGCTGTTCGCCGCCTTCATGCAGCCTTCCACAATGTCGCTGACATGAACCCAGTCGCGAGTCTGCTTGCCATCCCCCGTGATCTCGATATACCCTTTTTCGACCATCGACCTCCGCAGGGACGCGAAGCATGCCAGGTCGTCCCACCGCATCCGCGAGCCGTAGGTGTTAGCGAACCGCAGCGCGATACAGTTCATCCCGTACAGCTCGTTGTAGACGCTGACATACATCTCTGCGGCGAGTTTCGACGCGCGGTAAGGCGTCCAGGCACCGTAGACCACGTTGCTGCTCGCGACCACGATGCGAGCCCTTGGGCATTCGTGGTGCGCCTTCTCCAGCAGTCTCAGTGTCCCGGTCGCGTTAACCTCGTGGCAGCGCACGGGGTCTTGGATGGCGGGCGTGGTGCGCGATACCGCCGCTAAGTGAAAGATCAGGTCCGTACCGTGCAGGTCGGGCCATAGCAGATGGTCGGATACGTCCGCGTAGACGTGCTCCGCGAGGATGGTGTTATTGGACAGGTTGTCGATCACCGTGACGCGATGACCTTCCGCGAGCAGGCGATCTAAAAGATGGCTTCCGATGAAGCCCAAGCCTCCGGTCAGCAGCACGTTACTCATAGATGTAGCCTTCGACCCTCTCGAACTGGTCTGCTCCCGTTGCCGGCTCGCCGTTCGAGTTCGTGATGCCACAGTGCGCGAGGACGGGAGGATGGATATAGCCGACCCAGTTCCGGTAACTCTCGGAGAGAGTCGTATCTGGTCCTCGAATCGCCTTTTGACAAAAGGCATAGTCCTCGCTCTGGCCTGTTCCCTTCGCGTCTTGCTCAAAAGGTCCGTAGAGATCGAAGCACTCCCAGCGCATTAGCATTGAGTAACCAGATACGGCGTCCGCGATCTCTATGTAGGTGTCCAAATCTTCAGCTAGTCCGATGACGCTTTTCGCCAAGTGGTATGGATGACGAAGCCCACCAAGCACCGCAGGACCCTCTCCGTCAGGGCGCTTTATGTTTTCCTTTACGCGCTGCATCTTCCCCAGCCATCCCGGGAACACTGCTATGTCATTGTCGAGGAAGCACAGCCATTCGCCGCGCCCGAAGAATCGCTCGCTCGCCCACGCCCCGACGTTTCGCAGGAAGCCGACGATGCCGATGGGCTTGATAAACGTGACCACCTCGCAGTTCTTGCGGATGGCGTAGCGCATGATGATCTCGCGCGTCTCGTGGCGGGACCCGTCATCAACGACGGTCAGGTTGAACTGGTCGAACGGCGTGTTGGCATAGATGGTCCGCAGTGCCTGCTCCGTTAGGCGGGGACGGTCACGTGCGATCAATACTATATTCGTCATAGGGGACTCGGCCCCATGTATTCCTCAATGCGTCGCACCGCAACCTCGGGCGGCAGCATCGTCTGATTGATCCAGTACCAGTCGGCAGCGCTCATGGGCTCGTTCCAGAGCATCCTCAGCCATGCCCTCCAGACGCTATAGGACATGCCGCGGTCGGTCCAAGGAAGCGGATTCATTTTACCCTCAGCGGGAGAACGTCGCGATATTCTTGCGCCAGCCAGCGGTGCGGTTCTTGGTGGTCGCTCTCGCGCGTCCCTCCCTGGAGCCAAGCGGCATTCCTGTAGATGTCCTTAACGCTTGTCCCGCCTCCGTGATGCGTCACCGAGCACCCGACCAGGAAAACTTTCCTGTCATGCCGTGCCGCTTCACAGCAGAGCCAAAGGTCCAAACAGTGATGCGTCAAGTGCTGGACCGGCCATCCACCGATCTTACGCAGGAAGTCTGTTCTCACGGCCATCATGAACGCGTCTACAACGGCTACCTGACGGAAGCCAGCCTCGCGACCACCGTGCACCTGCCAGTCGGTTTGGTTGGACACATAGCCCCCTCTCGCCATGTTCTCCAAGCGATATGGAACTTTGTAAAGGTCGGGACTGCCCAGCGAAGTCGCCCCACCGAAGCCGACTACCGTAGCGTCCATGTGCCGGAAAAGCATTAACACGTTTTCTAGCCAATCCTTTTCGTGGATCGTAACGTCGTCGTGAATGTAAATCTGGACATCCGGCTGTGGCTTAGTGGCGCGGCAATTCAAGGCTCGCTGATATGCCTCGCACGGAGAAAAGCGGTTCGACTGGTTGTCGATAATACGCCAAGCGTCGGCAGGATGACTCCCTGGAATATGCCCCGTTCCTTCGCACTTGACCATAACAATCTCGTAGTTCACGATGCCAAGCCTTCTAACATCCACTTCTTCCAACAGCTCGGCCAGAGCGCAGACCAGCGTAGATGTTCCACTGCCGCCGTGCATTCCTCGCGCTCCGGGGGATTCTCCAGGATCTCCCGCGCCGCGTCTACCCAATCTCCGGGCTCGAAGCACGGTCGCAAGGAATTGTAGGGAGTGTCCAGCCGGAAGCACCGCGGTCCGACCAGCCAAGAGCCGCGCGGGATGATCTCGACCCCGCCGCCGTAGTTGCCATGCAGCACTGGCGTCCCGCACGCCATAGACTCAATCAAGGGGTATCCCATGCCCTCCGTCGAAGGTAGCAGCGTCAGGTCGCACGCGCTGTAGTAGTGCGACAGTTCCTCGTCGGCCTTGCTTCCCGACATCGTCAGGGCGATACAGTCCATCAGTCCGAAGTCCTGCGCCAGTGCCGGTATCGACCAGTGCCGGTCCAGCACGTCAACGTGAACCCAGAACTTGAGCGAGCGGTACGCCTTGCGAAGCTCGGACACGCAGGCGAACGCGACGCCCCAATCCTTGCGGGCTTGGTTCGTCATGTTGCAGCCGATCACGATGTCATCCTGCCCGACGTTGAGCGTCATGCGAGAGGCGTAGCGATCGCGCGGCTGGAACTTGTCGGCGTCGTAGCCGTGCGGTATCCAGTCCACTGGCTTACCGATGCTGCGCTCGATCACCTGCGCTCCCCATGCGGTATACGCCAACTGGCGGTCGTACTCCCGTATCGTGGCCGTGCTGACTCCAGTCAGTTTGTCGCGCGGTCCCGTCGAATCCACGGGGAAGTAGCCCCATCGCTTGAACTCGACGGACTCCAGTTGCGAGAACCAGTAGAGCCGCGACGGGTCCCAGATGGTCATGACGATGCCCTTGCGGCCGCCGAAGTCGTTCAGGCATTGATCGAATGCCGCTTGGCACCACGTCTGATCGGATTCCGGGACGACGTACTGCGCTATCGGGAGCCTGCTAGACCCGAGTCCACCGCGCCCGAGGCACCCCACGCGAAACTCCGGTAGAGATGCGGTCAGGCACGCCAGATCGCGCGTGATGCGCCCCAGGCCGGTGCGGAGGGAGGGTGAATCTGAAATGAAAAGGAGGGGGGTTGGGGGCATCTACGGTTGCTCGTCGGCCTTTTCTGAGCCGCGCAGTCCGATTGCGAGCACCGCAAGTGCTCCTTTCTCGGACTCCATCTCCAGTAACTTCCTGTAGCACTCGTTGACGCCATCGCGTTCCTCTTCGGGCAGCGATGCGATCATACCGCGAATCATTAGCGTCATGTCGCTAGGCTGTTTCATACGGCATGCACCTTTCCACCGAGATATGCAGACCTGAAAGCAGCCTCTACCTTGCTCCAGTCGTCCTCGTACACGTCAACGGTCCAGCCGTGCTCAATCGTGCGTATTTGGCAGTGGAGCGGGAAGAGGCACATCATCGCGCTAACTCGCATTAAGCATGTCTCTCCCGGCTGGCTCTTGCCGACATTAGGTAAGCGATTGTTCATCGGACCCTTTAGCCGGAACTCGATCATGCGTTCGTCACGATTGTTCATTGCTGTTTTTTCTTCCAGCGGGCGTCTGCCGCTTTCTTCGCGAGTGCCTTACGCTGCTCTGGAGTAAGCGTGGACATGCGCTTCTTACCGCCAGAGCGCCCCCACGCCTGCATCTTCCAGTCTTTTTTAGATGTCGCCATCTACTTCCACCAAGGAGTTACTCCGTCCTCCTTGAACGGATCGTATCCTACATAGCAGCGTGGGCACCTTTGATCTTCCGGCTTTGGGAGTTCTCCCATGCGCGAACCGTCACGCTCTCGTCCAGGGTTGGGAAACCCAGCTGGAGAAAGGCTTGCATCGCACGACGCTCCATCGATTCCGCATTTCGCGCATCGCGTTTCGCCTCTCAGCTCGTATCCAGTCATAGGCAAGTCCTATGCTAAGCGGCTTGGCATTCCTCTGTCAACATAAATCGGCTTAGCATTTTCAACGATTTGCGTTTTATTTTCAGTTGGTAGAGAATTAACCCAATGGCAGCCACATCCGCCCCGTCCGCTTTCGGGATCTTCGCACGCCTTCCGCTGAGCGAGCCCGTGATAGAGAAGTATAGGTCCGAGGCACTCAACTATGGAATCACGGTCGAGGAGCTGATGGCAAACCGGCTCATGGAGTGCGCCAGCTATAACGCCACCAAGCCGCTGTACTTCGATGATGCTCAGCGCCGCGAGCTGGAGGCAATACTCGGCCGCAACATCGACAAGCCCCCCACCGTGCTCGCGATGCTCAAGAAAACGCTCTCCATCAAGATCAACGGTATCGCTGTGACGCTTACGCCAGATGTGATTCAGCGGCTCCAGACTCGGCACCACAACGGCAATTTCGGGGAGTGGCTGTCGGGGCTGGTGAACGCGGAACTGGAGCGGTACGTGGGGCTCAGATGAGAAGATGTCGCATTGCCGGATCATACTACTCCGTTCGCGTGAAGGTAAACGATTGTCCCATGTGCAATACTGCGTCAATGTATTTTGACAAGTCCAACAAGACGTCCGATTCCAGATGGGTCTGTCCTGACTGCGGACAAGCATGGGTCTCTCCCGACGAATGGAGAAAAGGTCCCAACGGGATACGCGTCGCTTGGGCACCAGAGGGCCATCTAGCGCTACAGGGAGAACCTCCTACCATATGAGCATCGGAACCGCAAACCTACTCTTCATGCGTCCCTTTGAACCGATCTCCCTCTGGCTGGCAAAGCACCCTTGGCTGTGGGAGGCGACTTGTCTCTTGACGTTTTGGCAAATCTCGGTGAGTCCTGGCTACTCTTGGGTCAGGACTCCGTTCATTTCGTTCGCGTGGTTCAAAGAAGCTCCCCAAGCGGACACGCCGATGCTATTTTCCGGACTATCGGTTAGCATACCGGGATACAAGATCGGACACTTTGCCCTTAAGTGGAGGCTCGGAACTTTCAGCAAGCAAGCGACGGTGACCCTATGACTTGCGGACATTGCGGGAAATCTATCCAGATCGGAGAGTGGCCATTCTGCCCCCACGGATTCGGCAACCTCTCTACCGGCCTGCCGTGGCATCCGTCTGAAACCTCGGTGGTCTACGAGCATCCGCAGACCGGAGACGTCAAGTACCCCGGGCGCATGGACGTGCCAATGCCCGAGCGGTACGCCAACGCCGGTTACGTCCGCAAGGAGATCCGCACCGACCGAGAGATGCAGCGCTTCGAGTCCAGCCACGGTGTCCGCAATGAACGCGCCTGGTTCGACAAGGGCAGCGGCAAGAGCTTTGATGGAGACGGACTCAAGTGACGCTAAGGGAAATCGAACAGCAGATACCGCCGACTTCCTATGAAGAACCAGAGCGGAAAGGATATGGCTACCGATTTTTTTTCCGCGGATATGTCCCGTCCCAAAGCAACATTTCTCTCGTAGGGATTTGCTTGGCGTGGCCCGATAAAGAGGCTCGCAATGGACCGTTCTTCGCATCAGTGTGCGGAGAATCAACCGTAAAAGAATATGCTCGTGGAGAACTAATATTTGATCCAGACAAAGTCTCCACTAACGCCCACACAAGTCTTGAGGGTC
>Ga0070735_10000925_pt1 | contig 29541 bp, 29 predicted proteins | sample Coa_R1_FD_66443 | JGI IMG/M metagenome (GOLD analysis project Ga0070735, IMG submission 66443) | Surface soil microbial communities from Centralia Pennsylvania, which are recovering from an underground coalmine fire - Coalmine... | ecosystem: Environmental > Terrestrial > Soil > Unclassified ...
GCCCGATCAAGCCAGGTGAGGTCGCGTTCCTCGCTCTGCTTGGGGTCGACAAAGAAAATCTTGCGCTCGCGATCCTCGACCGAGATGATCGTGTTTCCATCGGGGGCGACGTCGTGCACGACCATGTCTCCTGGTGCGGCCGACAGCAGACGGAATGCGCCAGAGGAGAGCGACACCGCCATCAAGCGGCGATCAATGGTAGCGGCGGTTGGATCGGCCGTAAACCAGACCTCGTCGTCTTTCGGCGCCCATGCCAGGCCATAGATGCTGGGAAAGTCGCCGAATGACTTCTTTCCCTTCCCGTCGGAATCAATCACGATGATCGAGCCGCGATCGTCTCCGCGCCGAGGGTGCTCGAGGAATGCAACGCGCTTGCCATCGCGAGAGATTCGAGGATGGCTGATCCATCCTGGCAATGCGAGCTTGTAAATCACATTTCCGGTCGGATACTCGAGGCGATTTTCGTTATCCACCGACCGAACCACCAACAGATTCGACCCATCGGGCGACCAGTCTGCCCATTCGACGTTGTCCAGCATCTCGCGCGGAGCCGTGCCGCTGGTCAGCGGAGTACGGCCAAGTGTGCCGCTAGTGCCGAAGAAACCCGGGAGGCTGGTGGGATGGAGAGAGATCGCCAATTCGCCGGCGGGCGAAATTCCAAACAGATCGACCTGACTGAGCCCGACCGGACGGGATTCGATTCCGTCTTGCTTGGTGGAATATAGTTCCGCATTCTTGCCATCCCACGATGCGCTATAGATCACCGTGGTGTGGTCGGGCGCAAAACGCGCGCTCAGGATGGTGCCTCGGCGAAAGGTGAGCTGATGGTAGATCAGGTCGGAGGACTTCTTGCCGCTGTGGCCGGCGAGATAACCGACAGTCGCGGCAATCAAAACCAACACCAGGGCAATCGGCAGTTGATAACGCCTTAGAGCCTGAACTGGAGTCGCTTGTGCGACGGCACGCGCGGAAGAACCAGAGTGCTGAGAGAGCGACTCCAGATCAAAAGCGAGATCGCGGGCCGACTGGAAGCGCTGCTCAGGATTCTTCTCGAGACAGTGATGTACGACTCGTTCGAGAGCCGGCGTTACGCCAGAGCTGATCTGGGTCAGTTCCGGCGGGTCTTCCTTCAAGATGGCCGTCATGGTTTCGGCCGCGGTGTCGCGTTTGAAAGCGCGTTTCCCGGTTAACATTTCAAACAGGATTGCGCCAAAACTAAAGATGTCAGAGCGATGATCAACCTGGAGCCCACGCACTTGTTCGGGCGACATATAGCCGGCGGTACCAAGGACCTGTCCAGCTTCAGTCGGAGAACCTTCGGCGGCGGTCATGGTTTGCGCGCCGCCGTTGGCAGTTGCATCGGCACGCACTACCTTCGCCAAGCCGAAATCGAGGATTTTTACCCGTCCATCTTTGGTCAGGAAGATGTTGTCGGGCTTCAGGTCACGATGGACAATTCCCTTCTCGTGTGCCGCTGCTAAACCGTGAGCCGTCTGGATGGCGATTTCCGCGGCTCGGCGGGACGATAACGCGGTACCCTGCAGCCGCTCACGGAGGGTCTCGCCCTCGAGCAGTTCGCACACCATGTACGGGACCTGGTCAATGGTTCCGATGTCGTGAACCGCCAGAATATTGGGATGGTTCAGGGCCGCGACCGAGCGCGCCTCCTGCTCGAATCGCCGGAGGCGATCCGCATCATTCGCTAATGACTGTGGCAGGACTTTGACGGCGACATCCCGGCCAAGACGCGTGTCACGAGCTCGGTAGACCTCTCCCATACCACCGGCGCCGAGAGGAGAAAGGATTTCGTAGGGGCCGAGCCTTGTGCCAGGAACGAGTGCCATGAGACGCGTGATTATATCTCATGCGGAGACCGACGCTAGAGCGGTGGTGTCACAGAAATCGGAAGCAGCGTGCTTTAGATTGATCGGCGAAGATCGAGTGAAAAGGCAAAAAGCTTAACCACAAAGGACATAAAGGAACAGGCGCAAAAACACAATTAGGACCTTCTCTGGTGGCGACTGTGATCGGCACCTGAGCGGGCCAGGGATAGCTCCGCTTAGCGCAACTTTACCCCACCTCGTCCTGCGACGAAGATCGCATCCGGTGCATCGGGATGCACGGAACTCGGAACCTGCGGACAGAGTTCATTCCACGCCTTGGGCATGGTTTCTCCGTTCGACATCCGCGAAAACAGGTTGGTGAGAAACGGTGAGAAGAATGGCCCGCGACGGTCGATGACCATTACGAGGTTAATCTTTTGTCCGCGAGGGTTAAATCCAGAGCGATAGGCGTCGGATGCGTTGTTGCTGGCAATCCACAACAACTTTACGTTCGCAGCACAGCACTTCTGCACGAAGTCTGTACCCATCATGCGGTTACCTTTGGCGTCGACGATCATGCCGTTCGGACCGACGCTGCAGAGCACGTGAACGATATCGAACTTCTGATTCAGGGCATCGACGAGCTGCGGAATGCCAGGATAGATGGTCGAGGTAGTTGCGGGATAAAAGCGCTTGTACACCAGCAAATCGCTACGAAGCCAGTCCTCGGTCTGAGGTTCGAGACCGCAGACCAGCGCCCTGGCGCCCACAACTTCGTCCTTGCGGAAGGCGTCAAGCAGACCCATTTGATTCGCAACTTTTCAGATGAATGATAACCGTTGGTCCGCTTATTTCCGGTACTGCGTGGGCTGCGGGCCCTTTTCCAGCATTTCGCGGTTCCAGATTGCGCCTTCGCGGGTGTAGTTTGCCAACTCAAAGTCCTGGGTGAGTTCTAAGGCATCGGTCGGGCAAGCGTCCTCGCACAATCCGCAGAACATGCAACGGCTCAGATCATACGTAAAGGTTGTGAGTTCCTTGCGCCGGGTTTTCTCATTGCGCTCGCTGGTAACTACGATAAGGTGCTCGGGGCAAGCCAAGGCACACAGATCGCAAGCGATGCACATCGTTTCCTCGGTATCTGGATTGACGTTCAGCCGCGGGGCTCCGCGATAGCGCTCGGCGACCTGGGGCCTCTGCAACGGATACTGTTCGGTATAAATCTCTTTGGGATCCTGGTAGCGGAAGGTCACGCTCAGACCCTTGAGAAGGTCCACCAGAAAGACTTTTCGAAGCAGACTTGGTATCCCCATATCTCGTCAAGAATACCATCAACTGTGAAAGAGCAGAAGGTGGGGCTTAGAGCTTATGCGCATCCTTTTACAATGGATTCAGCTAGATTCAGCGCTCTAAAGGGAGGCTCTTGAAGACCGACGAATTCTGGATGGAGGAAGCCCTCCGGGCAGCACAACGAGCGCTTGAGATCGGCGAGGTTCCCGTCGGCGCGGTGGTGGTCTGCAATGACAGCATTGTAGGGCGCGGCTGGAACCGGAATGTGAGCGAGCGGGATCCATCGGCTCACGCCGAGATGGTTGCATTGCGCGAGGCATGCGCGAACCTTGGTAACCATCGCCTGGAAGCCTGCGAACTGTTTGCTACAATTGAACCGTGCGCGATGTGCGCAGGAGCACTGGTTCATGCTCGCATAAGGAGATTGGTTTACGGGGCTGATGACCCGAAAGCGGGTGCGGTGCATTCGGTCATAACGGTTTTGAACCATCCGCAACTGAATCATCAGATGAATGTGCGAGGAGGCGTGCTGGCAGGAAGAAGCGCCGAATTGTTACAGACATTCTTCAGGAGACGTCGCGAGGAACAGAGGAGTTCCTGAGTTTGACTGGGTACTGGGTACCAGATACCCGGTACTATTTGTCCGACGCGGAGAGGTGCGTGAGTGGTTGAAACGATCCGCCTCGAAAGCGGACATACCTTGACGGGTATCGGGGGTTCGAATCCCTCCCTCTCCGCCAGCTAGTCTGGGAAGCAGTGAAGTCCAAAACAAAGTGCCGTCTCCTGCTTGCACTGATGTTCGGGTTTAGCATCATCAGTATGGCCCAGGCGCGCCCCCCGCATATTCTGGAGATTTATCGCGACTACCTAAAGCCGGACGCTGTAGCTGCGAATCGCAGACTTGAGAATCGTGCCGAACACCTCTGTCGGACTCTCGACTTCCGGCATTCATATCTAACCATCGAGTCGCCTTCTGGCCCTAAGGAGATGTGGTACTTCAATGGGTTCGAGTCGCAATCCGAAATCGAGAAGCTGAGACGGGAATACGCGCAGAATACGAAATTGGCGGCGGCTCTTGCTGATATCGTTCAGCAAAAGGCGACGCTTAAGCGTGCCGAGTCCACCGACGAATTTGCGTATTATCGTTCCGACTTGAGTCGTGGCGAACCGTGGATCATCGGCCGTGGCCGATTCCTTGTGATCGTATTCTTTAATGGCGACCCGCCTCTCGATGGCACTGTTTTTGAAATGAACGGCAGCGGAAGAATCCTAGTGCGGACCGCCGACAGTTCTGCCGAAGCTCGGACCCTCGCCACGTCGGCAGGCTCGACTGCTAATGTTTTTCGATCATATTTCTATTTCCGACCGAAAGACGAGTGCAGTTCATCTGGCGTCCAGCATTGTCAATGAGGCTCAATTCGATGACCGGGTGAGAAACTCACGACGTAAGTTTTGAGAAATCCCAATGGCACTCATCTTCCGCCACTAGCCAATCAGATCTCGCCAGGCAACTAGGTATGAACCATCGCTACGTAGACCGCGTGCTTCAATGCGCATTCTTGGCTCCGGATGTCGTGGACGCCATCCTGGATGGCCGACACCCTCCCGATCTCAGTGTCGACAATAATGACCAGGAGCTTGCCTCTCGATTGGGCTGAACAGCGCAAGCAGCTTGGCTTCGAAGACTAGTCCAATTTATTTCCTTGTTTAGAGTCGGAACAAGGAACGACATTCCCTGATGCTTCCCTGTTCATTCCCTGTTTCGATTTGCCTTCCCGAGCTCAACATCTCTCCGCATCTCTTATGTTCGAAACCGGTTATCTGCTATGCGTAATACGAACGGCGGCCATAAAAACGCTAGTTCGCTGTAATTTTCCCTGTTAGCAGGGATTTCACCGGAGAAGGGTTCGTACAAGACTGCCCTCTCCGCCAGATTTTGACCCATTTCTTTTCAGCGGTGTACGCGAGTTGGGATCCCTCACTTTAGAATTCTTCGACGATGAAAGAGTGCACACCACTCATTCATGGCGACGCTATAGGCGGCTCTATCCCAGCCAAATAACACCAGCCTATTTGGTGTAGAGTGTTTTGACATCCTCAAGAAGGTTGCATCCATGATGACGAAACGTTCGGAGGGGTGGATCACGCGACGCGGGTTCCTCGAACGCAGTTCAGCGGCTTTGGCAGGAGCAGGTCTCGCCGGAATGGATATGCATTCTACGCCGAAGGGGGAAAATGCGATGGACACCGGGAAACCTGGCTCAGAACCGCTAGCTGGCAAAATCGCCCTCGAAGAGCACTTTGTTCTTGCCGAAACCATGGACACGAGCTACGCAGTCAGAGATCTTCCCCCTGAGACCCGAAAGAAAATCCTCGACCTCGGCCGTGGACGCCTCGCGGACATGGATCGTGCTGGTCTCGATATCTGCATTCTCTCCCTGACTGCGCCCGGGGTCCAAGGAGTCCCGAATGTCAAAGACGCCATCGCCCAAGCTCGGCGAACAAATGACTATCTCGCTGAGAACATCTCCAAGAATCCGAAGCGTCTGAAGGGCTTTGCGACACTGCCCTTACAAGATCCTGAGGCTGCTAGTCAGGAGTTGAGACGCTGCGTTAGAGACCTGGGATTCTGCGGCGCGCTGGTCAACGGATTCTCCCAAGTCGGGAACGCAGACTCAGCTGTTTATTATGATTTGCCCCAATATCGTCCATTCTGGGCGACAGTCCAAGAGTTGGATGTGCCCTTTTACCTCCATCCTCGCGATCCCCTATCAACGAAGCAACAATGTTACGAAGGATATCGTTGGCTTGCGGGCTCGCCTTGGGGCTTTGCCGTCGAGACATCCATCCATGCGCTCCGTTTGATGGCCAGCGGTCTGTTCGACGAATACCCCAAACTGAAGATAATTCTCGGCCACCTGGGGGAAGGATTACCGATTGGCATTTGGCGAGTGGATAATCGCATAAGCAGGGGCAGCGGCACTCCGAGCGCAAAGCTCCCCATGAGTCATTACCTGCGAGAGAATTTCTACATCACGACGAGTGGGAACTTTCACACGCAGGCCCTGACGAACGTAATTCTCGAAGTCGGTGCTGACCGCATCCTTTACTCGGTCGATTATCCTTACGAGGATGTTGTCCAAGCCAACGAGTGGTTTGACCATGCTGCCATCAGCGACTCCGACCGGACGAAGATTGCCCGCTCTAACGCCGAGAGGTTGTTCCGGCTCTAGATAGCCATTCACCGCGCCCTGATTGCGGTGACCATTACAAATGGTCTTAGAAGTCCGGCATCGGTCACAAATCGATGTGATCAGAGTCACATTCGGAGTCAAGCAAGAACGGTTACGTTTAGATATCAAGTTAATTTCCATTGGTTGGTGACCTATGCTGGAAATAATCATCTGGATTTTTATTGCGATTGCAGGGTTCGCGGTGGTAAATGGTCTGTGGATATGGCTGTTCGTGAGCACAGAAATGAAACGCGCTTTGCCGGATACGTCACGCGAAGAAGCGAAGCCCTATTTCCCGCCGAACTGGGCCCAGGTGCCGCAAGGCATTCAGGCACAGTAGTCAAAGCCGCCTTTGAGCTCACGGTCGAAGCAAGAATCGTGAGAGAAAATGGATTTGGCCGGCCGACAAAGCCCCCTTCGCTGTTCCTTCATCACAGGGACTCGTGATCCACGATGTTGCGTAGGCCCTGAACTGTGGTGATCATGGTCCCACTATTTCATTGGAGGTTTCGTGTCATGAATCCTCTCCCAGTGCCGTCTCCTGAACTCAAGAATCCGGAATCCTGCGTGGTTAGAGAAATGAGTGCGCGCCGCCGCCTGAATTTCGAGTTTTACGATCAACTCGATTGCATGGACCTGAGCGCGTTACCCGATCATCTCGCCGAAGAGATTGAGGGAGCAGATTGAGTTTGGGCAGTTACAGACAGTCAGAGATCAGGGTGCGGAGTTGATCGCGAAAGCCGCGGCTGCAGGAAAGTTTTTTGCCGTTACTGAGGATCGCGATATATTCCCCATTGTTACAAGGGTGTAACTCGCGAATTTTTTGCGCGGGCACGATGAGCGAGCGATGAATACGGACGAACCGATAGGGATCCAGTCGTTCTGACAGCCTGCCGATACTCTCGCGCATTACGTAGCACTCCTTGCCCACGTTGATGTGCACGTAATTTGCTGCAGCTTCGATCCAGTCAATGTCATCCAGGTTGAGGAAAATCAGCCGCCCTTCGTTCTTCACGACCAGATGTCCCGTTTGTCGACGAAAACGAGCCGCTTGCGCGTCGGCTGAGAGCAACTGTTGAGCCACGCGAAGAAAAAGCTCTTTTTGGGCCTTCTTGATCGCACGATGAATTCGTTCTCGAGAAAATGGTGCGACCAGGAAATCGACGGCATCCAGTTCGAAAGCCCGGCTCGCGTATCCAGGATCATTACCGAAAACGATGATGGGAAGTCGTGTCCGATCGGAACCATGTCGCCGTAACCACGTCTCCGCTGCGACTACGTCCAGGAACAAGAGGTCGGCATGCGCGCAGGAAGATGCCGAGTTCTGCTCAGTCTCGCTGGATTCACCCAACACTCGTACACCATTTTCCTTCCTTAACATCGAAGACAGTTCAAAGGCCGACGCAGTTACAGAGCGGATAATTGCGACTTGAACAACCGGCGTAGAAACGTGCGCCCCACCTGCGCTTGGCAGAGATTCAACGAAGGCTGAAGGATCGAACTGTGAGACGAACTCTGGTAACTCAGGAAACCCCAGCAACTGTGCATTAGACATAATCATCCACCGCTGTTTTGTTTATTCCGTCCCGGCAAACGCCTTGTTGGGGCGGCATTGTGGCCGACTCTATGACGGAACGGCTAACAGAGTGAGCAAATTGTTGGTAAATCAGTGGTAAAGGTGCAGGCGCTTGAGCCCCAAGGGTTTTGGGATGAAGGGAGAATCAGAAGTGCAACCGAGGCTTTTCCTAACAATCGTTGATCGAAACAATTGTGCTGACGAAAGTGGAGAACGCACGTCGAAGAAAATGATTAGACAATCCGCTTCGGTACTATACTCCGCTTATGTCCGTCAGTGTGAGACCGCCGGAACCGCCCGTCGCGAATGAAAAGCCACAAGCTCGAGACAATCCCCAGTACTACCGATTTGGCGATTTCGAAATCGACACACGCTCCGGTGAGTTGCGCCGCGACGGAATCAGAATCAGGCTGCAGAAGAAATCCGCGCAGCTTCTTCTGATGTTGATTGACAGGCCCGGGGAAGTAGTATTGCGCGAGGAACTGCGCACCGGATTGTGGCCCGCCGATACATTCGTCGATTTCGACGCAAACATCAAGACGGCTGTAAACCGGTTGCGAAGAGTGCTGGGTGATTCGGCAGACAATCCTATCTTCATCGAGACCGTCCCGAGGACCGGGTTTCGTTTTGTCGCGAGGGTAACCAGAGTCGGGAAAGTCGATGATTCCCGGCCTTTAGATGAGACGGTTGCCAACAACCAGTGGGCACAGCTCGCGCCGCAGAGTGCAAAAGAGAACTCGCATTGGGTGTCGATTCTGATCGCGGGGTCCGCAATCCTCATTCTAGGATTGGGTTTTTTTCTGATCCGGTCGCGCTTTTTTCATGCGAAGCCATCGGACCACATGGTGCTGTTGGTTCTGCCGTTCGAGGACCTGAGCAGTGATCGGTCCCAGCAACTGTTCAGCGACGGCGTAACGGACGAATTAATTACCCTCATCGGCGGAAGAGCACCTCGAGAACTTTCGGTCATCGCACGGACATCAGCAATGCAGTATCGTGGCACCCGGAAATCCCTTGCTGATATTGCCCGAGAGTTAGGTGGAACCGATTACGTGCTGGAAGGCAGCGTGCTTCGTTCGGGCAATCATCTCGGTGTCAATACCGAACTGGTACGCGTGTCCGATCAAGCTGTGATGTGGGCGCAGACCTACGATCGAGAAGTCGTCGACCTGTTAGGTGTACAGCAAGACGTAGCACAGAGGGTCTCGCAGTCTCTTTTCAATCGCCTTCTGCCCTCAAACGCTGCCACTCACGTACCTGACCCTGAGGCTCATGACAGCTATCTGATGGGGATGTATTACCAGCAGAACAAGCGAAGCGGCGAAAACCTGTTGAAGAGCCTGGAGTACTTTAAGAGGGCGATCGATCAAGATCCCCAGTACGCAGCCCCGCAGGCCGAACTCGCCTATTCCTACATGCTAGCGGGAGGATGGGAAATGATGAAGCCTGACGAGACCTACCCGGAAGCACAGGCGGCGGCGAAACGGTCACTGGAACTGGATCCGAACCTCGCCGAAGGACACGTTATGCTTGCCACCGCGGAGCACGAGTATTACTGGAAGTGGGCCGAGGCCGAGACGGAATTTCGTCGAGGCGTCGAGCTGAATCCTAACTCTTCGATTGCGCACAAGAGTTATGCCGAATTCCTGATGCACGCGGGCAGAAATCGCGAAGCAATTGACGAGATAAACCGCGCCGTCAATCTCGATCCCCTGGCGTTAGGCATCCGGCTCTTGCGAGCATTGATCTATCTGTTCGCCCGCGACAATGACCGCGCCAAGCAGGAGTGTGAAGCGATCATCCGAGTCGATTCGCAATACGCGCCAGCTCATTATCTGCTCGGCGGCGTCTATTTACGGACAGGCCAATATAAGGAAGCTTTGGCCGCGTTTCAGGTGGCTGCGACATGGTCGGGCGACTCGCCAAAGATGTTGGCTGCGGTGGCGCGAACCTACGCGCTTATGGGACAACGAGAGCAGGCCGAACACTTACGTCGGCAAATTGAGGTTAGTGCCAAGAAACGCTACTTTTCCCCGTACAGTCTGGCGACAATATACACGGGCTTGGGAGACAAGACTCGAGCGGTCAATCTTCTCCAACAGGCGTTGCAAGAACACGACTCCGACCTTATGTACATGCGTGGCTCTCCCGACTTCGATACCCTTCATGGCGACCCGCGCTTCGAACGCATGATTCAGCAGATTGGGTTTCCTTCACAAAACTAGGCGAGATAAAAAAATGGGGCAGGTCTCCCTGCCGATGACTGTCTAATCGATATGTGAGACAGTTCTATGACTTTTGAAAGAAACAGCCGCCATCTACTCCTAAAGTCGATAGGAGTTACCCGCCGCAGAACTGGCTTGTTACCCCGGAAAGTCACATAGAACAGCGTGGTAACGCGGGCCTTTTGCGCCCCATTCGACAAGGTGGCAATGCGGTGCGACAAAGTGCAGCCCCCCATCCTGATCAAAAAGAGGTTGATGGCACAACGACCCATCACAGTTCTCAGCCGGCTCAATCGTGATGCTGGCGTGCGTTGTGGTGGAGGGGTTTGCGGCGGCGCTGAGAAACTGCATGTTCATTTAATTCCGCTCTCTACAGTAATTCGGAAAACGTATCTACCGTGTTTTCCGTATGCCATCTAGATGGTTTCCCCTGACATTTAGGTTGGCTAACCCTACAGGAAATTCTGGAGGTATTAAATCCAGTCGGGTTCTGGACGGTTCTTGAGCCATAGAATGAAGTCCATGTTGGGTGGTTGGCCGCCCAAAAGTCGAAGCTTAGTGGCAATCTGAGCACGGTGTCCGTGACTATGCAGGCAAACCTGCATCGCAGCCTCAGCCACCGAAAAGGAGCTTACCTGGAGAAAGGGCGTCTCCAGGCGGCGGTTCAAATCCTGGTCTCCGGCATGAAACATCCAGTCAACCTCGCGGCGGTAGGTATCCCGATAATGACTGGCTATGGCCTCCAACGACCCGGGAACCGGGGATTCTTTTTCAAGATCCAGCGACTCACCCAGAGTCAGCATCAGCCAGAATCGGTTGGCCAGAATGATGTGGTGTAGGAGTTGCCTTAGTTCTTCATCATGAGAGGCGGCCTGGTGTTGCGAAATCGCGCGCAACAGCGCGGCATTGGCATGCCCCTTATGCCGAATCAAGTCCCGCAGCAAGTCGATCATGCCGCGTACTGTACCAGACCACAGGAAGGACTGCGCCATCGGGCCTTTGTTCTGCTCAACCCTACGGTTTACCATCTCCCCAGGAGAATTCGTCATGGCTACGACCCTTGGCAGCATTTCGCAGCTCACCAGCGATCTTACGGAGATTGCCCGCCGACCCCTTGAGGCTGAGCAATGCGCGCTCATTGTTATAGATATTCAGGAGAAGCTGCTGCCGCCGATTTTCCAGAAGGAACAGCTGGTCAAGAATTCGCAACTGCTGATCCGGCTGGCCGGCATTCTGAAAATCCCCACGTTGATGACGACGCAGTACGCCAAAGGGCTAGGTCAAACCGTGCCTGAAATCAGTTCCCTGCTCCCGGAGACCGATCCCATCGACAAGCAAATGTTTTCGTGTTTCGGCAGCGACGTGTTTTGCAGCATGCTGAAGCGAATGCCGGGTAATCGAAATACGGTGATTCTGTGCGGCATGGAGAGTCACATCTGCGTCATGCAGACCGCCCTCGCCGCCTTGCGTGAAGGCTACATTGTGCATGTCGCATCAGATGCCGTGAGTTCGCGAACCGAATGGAATTGGAAGATTGGGTTGGAGAGAATGCGATCAGCCGGAGCTATCATCTCTTCGACAGAGATGGCTATGTACGAACTGTTGCGGTCGTCAGGGGCACCGGCGTTCAGGGAACTCTTGCCATATTTGAAGGGATAGAACAGATCTCAGATTTGTGATTTCAGATTGAAGACTGATTGTTTGATTTGTTGGTGGGGGCGTGGCCCTTCCATCAACAATCCAGAAGCAGTAAATCTAAAATCTGGAATTAATCTGTGACCGATTCAACGTCCTTTCCAGCCTCTTTCTGCTTCACGCGCACGACGGTGATCCTCGAAAAGCCTTCTTCGAAAGTCGGCGCCTTCAGTTTTCCCGCCATGCGCCGCATCACGTCTTCCGGGACCACCCGCTCTCGCTTGCGATTTCGCTCCAGGCAGGTTTCCACTGGTACATCAAAAAACACTGCCTGCACTTCGTAGCCGTAATCCTTAGCTAATTTGATCCAGCCATGCCGATCGTGCGCGGTCAGGTTGGTAGCGTCCACGTAATTCATCGGGCGTTTCGCGATCAGTCTTGCTTTCAACATTGAACGCAGGTTGGAGAAGATTAAATCCTGAAATCGCTGCTCAGTCGGATCGTCAAACAATAGCTGGCGCAGCAGGTCGCTCGAAAGCGGCGTGATTTTGTGGCGGTGAAACCAGGAGCTCTTCCCCGAGCCGGGCAGTCCAATGGCAAGAATAACGGTTCCTTTGGGAGGCCGAGGAGGAGCGGCTGGAATTTCGGCCGCAACTTGATCGGCTGCTGCGGGCTCCGCAGGTGCAGGAGGTGCGCTCGGCGTTTCAGTTGCAGCCTGGGCTTGCGCGTCGGTGCTCTGCACGCGCGAAGGTCCACGGCCTCGGCCGCCACGCCCGCGACGACGGCGACGTTTCGGCCCTGCATTGCCTCGACCGGGTGTTTCAGACGTGCCGGGCGTCTCAACCCGGTTGCCAATGTTGTCGTCGGGCTCGACCTCGTGCTTTGGTTGAGGTTCTGGGGTCGCGTCTTCCTGGTGCGACGCAGGGCCCTCGTCCTGAGGCTGATTATCGTAGAACGCCGGTTGTAAAGGCGGTGGAGGGGTCCCGGTTCCAGCCTTTTCTGGTTCTTTCTTGCGCCGCTTCAAGCGGTCGCGCATCCATTTCCGCATGCTTGGCTTGTAACATACCCTAAGGGTTGGGAGCAATCGCGGCGTACCAAAGCTGCTAGTGGGTACAGAACCTTTCCGATCCCCGACTGGCGGTGGCGGTATTGCTGGCACCAGGCGGAGAAGAGTTGGCGAAAGGCAATGCCTGTCCTTCTCTTCTACAATTTGCTCATGCCCATTCCCCAGCTTATTCGTGGCAAAAAGTATCTGAGTCTTACCACCTTTCGCAAGAACGGGACAGCCGTCCCGACGCCCGTGTGGTTTGGCGAGGAAAACGACAAGCTTTATGTGATGAGCCGTAGCGACTCCGGGAAAGCCAAGCGCCTTCGCAATAACCCCGACGTCCGAATCGCGCCGTGCACGATCCGAGGGAAAGTTACGGGTCCAGAGTTTCCCGCGAGGGTCCGAATTCTGCCACCCGAGGACTGGCCTCGCGCGCGGCATACCATTCACAAGAAGTATTGGCTTGCGCGTTTGCCGATTTGGAGCAAGCAGAACATTTATCTAGAGATCTCGGCCTAGGAGTCGTATGAACCGCTTTCTAGCTGGACTATTGCTGCTAGGGTGTGTCAGTGGGAGTGCCGGGCAGCAGACCAACCCCGAGCAGGAAGTCCGCACCCTGGAGCAGCATTGGCTCGAAAACGAGAGCAATCCCGAAGCGCTTGAGGGCATTCTTGCGGATGACTTCATTCATGTAGTGGGTGTGGGCCTGATCACCAAGCGCGAGCAGCTTGACTACATGCGAAAACATCCTTCGCCAGAGAAGGGAGACCGCCATTTCGAGGAGCTTCGGATCCGAGTCTATGGTGATACGGCCATTGCAAATGGGATTGTCGCTGCGAAGGAACCGGACCACCTAACCCCTCGACGGACTGGGTTCACGGATGTTTTCGTTCGCCACAGCGGGAAGTGGCAGGCTGTCAGCGCCCAGGAATTACCGCTGCCACCACCTAAATAAACCCGTGTTCGCCGGGGGTACCTTCATTTGCTGCCTTACTCGCTTCCCTGTTAACATTTTTAGTTCCCGGCCCCAGCATTCTTATCATCTGTATTCCATCATTATCGCGGAGGCATCATGGCAATTAAGGTTGGAATTAATGGGTTTGGACGTATCGGGCGCAACGTAATGCGCGCCTCCTTGAACAACCCAAACATCGAATTTGTCGCAGTCAACGACCTTACCAGTCCGAAGACTCTGGCTCACCTGCTGAAGTACGACTCCATTCTGGGCAATCTGCCCCACAAGATCACCGCCGGCAGCGATTCAATCACGGTCGATAACAAGACTTTTAAAGTCTTCGCCGAAAAAGACCCGGCCCAATTGCCGTGGGAATCGGTCGGCGCGCAAATCGTGCTCGAATCTACCGGTCGCTTCACCGATGCGAATGATGCAAAGAAGCACATGCGCGGGCCAGTAAAGAAGGTCATTATTTCGGCGCCTGCCAAGAATGAAGACGTCACGATTGTACTGGGAGTCAATCATCAGGTTTACGATCCCGGCAAGCACCACATCATTTCGAACGCGTCCTGTACGACGAACTGCCTGGCACCGATCGCGAAGGTCGTTCATGACAATTTCAAGATCGTCAGCGGATCGATGACCACGATTCACTCATACACGAATGATCAGGTCATTCTCGACTTCCCTCACAAAGACTTACGGCGCGCCCGCGCGGCGGCGCTTTCGATGATTCCGACGTCTACCGGAGCCGCAAAGGCGTTGAAACTTGTGATCCCGGAAATGGCAGGCAAGCTGGATGGGTTTGCCATGCGCGTCCCGACGCCGAATGTTTCGGTGGTCGACCTGGTTGCGTGGGTGGAAAAGAAAACGACGAAAGAAGAAGTAAATGCTGCGCTCAAGAAGGCCAGCGAACAAGGGCCGCTGAAGGGCTACCTGGGATACGAGGAAGAAGAATTGGTTTCGGCAGATTTCCGTGGGGACGCGCGTTCTTCCATTGTGGATGCACTTTCGACCATGGTGATCGGCGGCAATTTGGTGAAGGTGCTTTCGTGGTACGACAACGAATGGGGCTACTCGTGCCGGGTACGCGACCTGATCGAATACCTCGGCCAGAAAGGGCTGTAGCTTTCACTGGAGGGCGGGCTGGTCGCCCGCCACATAATCCATGTCTAAACTTTCCATCCGCGATCTTCCGGTCAATGACCAGCGCATCTTTATGCGCGTTGATTTCAACGTGCCGCTGGAAGATGGCCGGGTCATGGACGACACGCGCATCCGTGAAACTCTCCCCACCATCGAATACGCCTTGCGGCACGGGGCCCGGCTCATTCTGGCGTCGCATCTCGGACGCCCCAAGGGCAAACCGAATCCGAAGATGAGTTTGAAGCCGGTGGCCGAGCGGCTGCGCATGTTGCTCGACAAAGAGCTGGCGCGCGGAGAAAACGTCGGTTTCTGCCCGGATTGTGTCGGAGTTGAAGCCGAAGAAATGGCCGGGAAACTTGAGAAGGGCCAGACCCTGCTGCTGGAGAACTTGCGGTTTCATGCCGAAGAGGAAGCCAACGACGAGAAGTTTTCAAAACAACTCGCTGCATTGGCTCACTATTACGTCAATGATGCATTCGGCACCGCGCATCGGGCGCACGCTTCAACAGTTGGCATTACGAAGTTTGTAAACAAATCTGCTGCCGGCCTGTTGATGGAGAAAGAACTGCAGTATCTCGGCAAGGCCATGCAACATCCCGAGCAGCCATTTCTCGCGATACTGGGCGGCGCCAAGGTTAGCGACAAGATCGCCGTTATTGAGAATCTTCTTACCAAGGTGGACGCGCTCATCATCGGTGGCGCGATGGCATACACATTCCTTAAAGCAGAGGGCCAGCAAGTCGGCAAGTCCCGCGTCGAAGACGACAGACTCGACCTTGCGCGCCAGATTCTCAAGGATGCCAAGACTCGCAATGTGAAGTTCATGCTGCCAACCGACCACGTTGTGGCAGACCGCATCGATCTCAACGCCATTACCCACGTGGTGAATGGTGGAAATCCGATCCCGCCGAATATGATGGGATTGGACATCGGCCCGCAGACGATTGAAGATTTCTCCGAAGAGATCTCGAAGGCGCGAACCATCGTGTGGAACGGTCCAATGGGCGTCTTCGAAGTTTCGCCATTCTCCAGAGGAACGTTCAAAATCGCTAGCGCGGTCGCCGAAAACCCAGGCGCCATCTCAATTGTGGGCGGCGGAGATTCGGTGGCGGCGGTCCATGCGGCTGGCGTGGCGGACAAAATCACCCACATTTCCACGGGGGGCGGCGCGTCGCTCGAATTTCTCGAAGGCAAAAAGCTTCCCGGAGTCGAAGCTCTCACCGAAAAGAAATAGCTGCCGCGGATACCTGCGTGTCTGAATTTACAATTCGACTTTTACTCGAAAACGGAAAGATTGTTACCTTCTGCGGCCCCGCCGACATCACAAAAGAGACAGTAGACGCCGTTGTTAACGCTGCCAACTCTTCCCTGCTCGGCGGGGGCGGCGTTGACGGAGCCATTCATCGTGCGGGAGGACCATCGATTCTCTCTGAGTGCAGGAAGATTGTGAGCCAGATAGGACGATTGCCAGCAGGTAGAGCCGTGATCACTGGGGGCGGACGGTTACCAGCAAAATACGTGATTCATACAGTTGGCCCGGTCTATCGGGGTCACAAAAGCGACGCTCAGACCCTGGCCAGTTGTCACCGGGAGTCGATCAGGCTGGCGGACGAGCACGGTGTTAAGAGGTTATCCTTCCCGGCAATCTCGACTGGAGTGTACGGATATCCTGTGTCCGAAGCTGCCGCCGTCGCTATACCGACGGTTGCCGACGCCCTGGTTTCGACCGTCACCGTAGCCGAGGTCCGATTTGTTCTGTTCGACAGCGCCACCTTGCGTACTTACTGCGAGGCTGCCGAGAAGCTTTCGAGTTCGCGGAAGTACAAGATCGAAAAGATCGCCTCATAAATGATTTTTTTTGGAAAGGACCCATGGCCCGCATAAAAATGATCGCCGGTAACTGGAAGATGTTTAAGACACCGAAGCAAACGAGCGAGTTCTTCCGCGAGTTTCTTCCCATGATTGCCGGCCACCAGCGAGATGAGATTGTTATCTGCCCGCCGTTCGTGGACTTAGACGCGGCGCTCGAATCGGCCAAAGGCTCTCACGTCCAGATCGGAGCACAAAACGTTCATTGGGCGTCGGAAGGTGCATTCACCGGCGAAACCTCGCCCGTCGTAGTGGAAGAGATGGGCATTACTCACGCGATCGTCGGACACTCCGAGCGACGCCAATACTTCGGCGAAACCGATGACACGGTCAACCTGCGCCTCAAGATGGCCTTGGAGGTGGGGCTGATTCCGATCGTTTGTGTAGGTGAAGTCTCCGAAGAGCGCGAGGCTGGGCTTACGGAAGAGGTGCTGAGGCGCCAGTGCACGAGGGCCTTCCACAAAATATCAACCAAGAAAGCGGCGAAGCTCATTGTTGCTTACGAGCCTGTCTGGGCGATCGGCACGGGCAAGACGGCCACACCACAAATCGCCGCCGAGGCTCACACACTGATTCGTGGCGAGACAGCTAAGGCTTTCGGCGAGGAATTTGCTGCCCAGCTCCGCATCCTTTATGGCGGCTCGGTGAAGCCGGAGAATGCGAAAGCCTTGATGGCTGAGGAAGAGATCGATGGCGCTCTAGTCGGCGGCGCCAGTCTGGACCCGAAATCGTTTGCCGCTATCGTTAAGTATTAGTTACCGCTATCGCATTCGCGCAAACTGCTTTCCGGCTTGTCGCCGTGGCATACTATAGGTTCGCTTTGTTGCCAGCCACGGAGGAATATAATGACCAGCCCCACGATGGAAAAGGCTACCCAGTACGAACTTCGCCTCGCTGATCGGATGTCGCGTCTCGGCACAGAAACTGCTTTCGAAGTGCTTAACAAGGCGCGTGCCCTTGAGCGCCAGGGCAAGAACATTGTTCACCTGGAGATTGGCGAGCCTGATTTCGATACGCCCAAAAATGTGGTCGAGGCCGGCGTAAATGCTCTGCGTAACGGCTGGACTCACTATGGTCCCTCGGCGGGGTTGCCGGATTTGCGCCAGGCCATCGCGGACGAAGTCAGCACGTCGCGCGCGGTCACGGTCAGTAGCGACGAGGTTGTGGTGGTTCCTGGCGGCAAACCCATCATCTTCTTCACTCTGCTCGCCCTCGCGGATGTTGGGGACGAGGTCATCTATCCGAACCCGGGCTTCCCGATTTACGAGTCGATGATCAATTATCTCGGCGCGAAGGCTGTGCCGGTAAAGCTGCACGAAGAGAGAGACTTTAGCCTGGACGTTAACGAACTGGCTTCGCTGATTACCGACCGGACCAAGCTTATCATTATTAATTCGCCGCAAAACCCCACGGGCGGGGTGCTCACACGGCAAGACATTCGCGACATCGCCGAAGCGATCGGCGATCGCAACATCATGATTTTGTCGGACGAAATCTATAGCCGGCTGATCTTCGAAGGCGAGCACTACTCGATCATGTCGGTGCCTGGATTCAAAGATCGAACAATCCTGCTGGACGGATTCTCGAAAACTTATGCGATGACCGGCTGGCGCATGGGTTATGGTGTGATGCGGCCCGACCTTGCGACCCACATTACGCGCCTCATGACGAACTCGAATTCCTGCACTGCGAGTTTTACCCAGGTTGCTGGAATTGAAGCCATTCGCGGCGACCAATCGTCGGTTGAAACGATGCGGAGCGAATTTCAGCGCCGACGCGACGCCTTCGTAGCGGGCTTGAACCGAATCAAAGGATTCTCGTGCCGCTTGCCGAAGGGCGCGTTCTATGTGTTTCCGAATGTCAGCAAGACAGGATGGAAATCCAAGAAGCTAGCGGATGTGCTGCTGGAGGACGCAGGCGTGGCGTGTCTGTCAGGCACTTCGTTCGGAGAATACGGCGAGGGATACCTGCGCTTCAGCGTGGCGAATTCATTGGAGAACTTGAACAAGGCGCTGGAACGAATCGATGACTGGACGAAACGGAACCTCTAAGCCGGTCCGCTGCGCCTGGCACTCCACCAAACCGTAATTGTCAGTGCGGCAATCATTGCTGCCAGCAGCATGCCACCCACGTCACTGGGATTCCCACATATTGCAACAGATGAAGCCGCCGTACCGAAGGGTTCACTGCGGACAAAGAATTTACCACTACTTATGAAGCGAGCATTGCTTTCGTGGAGCAGCGGCAAAGACAGTGCCTGGAGCCTTCACTTGCTTCGCCAACGGAATGAATATGCGATCGCAGGTCTGCTCACCACTTTCAATCAACAAGCGAACCGTGTGGCGATGCATGGGGTTCGGCAGGAGCTGGTGGAAGCGCAGGCAAGAGTACTAGGAATTCCATTGTGGGCAGTCGATCTGCCATCCCCGTGCTCCGACGCGGATTACGAACGGATCATGGCGGAAACTTGCAAGGAGGCCGTGAAAACCGGCATTGAGTGCTTCGCTTTCGGTGACCTTTTTTTAACGGATATTCGGGCGTATCGCGAAAAGCAACTCGAAGGATCGGGGCTAACGCCGGTCTTCCCTGTTTGGGGCATCCCGACGCACGAACTGGCGCTTGCGATGATCGACTCCGGGTTAAGAGCCAAGATCACTTGTGTCGACAGCGAGCAATTATCGGCGGACTTTGCCGGCCGAGAGTTCGACGAGAAACTGTTGTCGGACTTACCTGCCCAAGTCGATCCCTGTGGCGAAAACGGCGAATTCCATTCGTTCGTTTATGCGGGGCCGATGTTTCGAGAAAGCTTGCCGGTCGAAGTGGGGGAAATCGTGCGACGCGGTCGCTTTGTTTTTGCTGACGTGATGCTTACGCGCCGATAGAATGGCTTTCCACCATTCCACGGACAGGGACCCATGCGTCATTCAGTCATTTGCGCGCTTTTAACAATCATCACATTTAGGGAAGTTCAGGCTCAAACCAAATCCGGCACTGCGTTCGATGCCAAAGCCGCCGAGCGCTTTGCGAATCTGGCTTTGGCGTGCGTTCATAAAGAGTATCCCAATCACATCAGCCATACGTTGAATAGTGATGTCGACGCGGCACCGCCGCGCAAGCTGACTCCCGCGTTCTACGGCTGTTACGACTGGCACTCTTCGGTTCATGGTCATTGGTTGCTGGTGCGGCTGGTTCGAACTTTTCCTGACGGAGCATTCGTTCCGCCGGCGCGTGACGCCCTGCGCCAGAGCCTGACGCAAGAGAATATTGCGCAAGAAGCGATCTACCTCCGTGGCCAAGGGCGCGCGAGCTTCGAACGGCCCTATGGATTGGCCTGGTTGCTACAACTTGCGTCAGAACTAAAAGAGTGGGATGACCCCCAAGCAAAGGAAATGGCCGCAAACCTTCGTCCCTTGGAAGAAGCGGCCATTGAACGGCTGAGCACGTGGCTTCCTAAGTTAGCGAATCCCGTACGAATTGGGGAGCACGACCAAAGTGCATTTGGTCTCGGCCTGGCGCTCGATTACGCGCACGCCGCCGGAAACGAGAAGTTCGCAGAGCTCATTGCCTCGAAAGCGCGCCTGTTTTACCTCAACGACAAGAGCTGCCCACTGTCGTACGAACCCTCGGGGGAGGATTTCCTGTCGCCGTGCCTCGGCGAAGCCGACCTGATGCGCCGGGTACTGCCCAGTAGTGACTTCGCGGTTTGGCTCAAAGCTTTCTTGCCGCAAATTCCCACCTCGGGCGATGGGAAATGGTTGCGGCCTGTCGTCTCGCCCGATCCCAGCGATCCAAAGCTAGCGCATCTTGACGGACTCAATTTGAGCCGCGCGTGGATGCTGAAGGGAATCGCGTCGGCACTCGCGAAAAGTGATCGGCGGTTGCAGGCGATCACGGCCGCGGCCGATGCGCATGCTCAAGCCGGCCTCTCCGCAGTTACAGGGGCTCACTACGAGGGGGGTCATTGGCTCGGAAGCTTTGCCGTGTACCTCACGACGCGACGAGGGACTGCGCGGAATTAAGGGACTTAGTTTTCCGTTTTGGAATTGAGCAGTCGCGAACTGACCTGCTTGCACCAAAGTAACCGCGATTGTGCCGCGTGTCACAGCCCTACCTAAATTGCGGTCTCTATTCTGACGCATTGAACGGACTAGCATGCGAGATCCTGCCTCGTCGCGGGATCGATCTAACCTATGAACTTCGACAGAAAAAACTTCTTTTGCCGCTTTCGCGGGCACGGTGCACGCTTGCGGATTTTGTTTTTGATTGCGCTAGGTTGCGTCATCGGCTACCCCGAGCCATCCACTGCCCAGGAACCGTCGAACCCTGCCGCTCTAAGTCTTCGGGAATTGCTCGATACCAAGGTCTACAGCGCATCGAAGTACGAACAGAAAGTTGCAGAAGCCCCTTCCTCGATCGTCATCATCACCGCCGAAGACATTCGCAAGTATGGTTACCGCACTTTGATGGACGTGCTTGCGACACTTCCCGGGTTTTATGTGGTGGGTCACGGAAGCTACTCCAGCCTCGGTGTGCGAGGATTTTCTCCTCCCGGCGACGCCAACAGCAGAATTCTCTTACTGGTGAACGGCCACGCTCTGAATGGCAATATCGACGCTTCGGCGCCGCTGGATCGCACCTTTCCGATCGATATGGATCTTATCGATCGAATTGAAATTGTGCGCGGCCCCAGTTCCTCGCTGTATGGAGCAGGTGCTTTCTTTGCCGTGGTGAACGTGATTACCAAAACCGGCAAGGATGCGGGTGTGACACTCTCAGGCGAAGGCGGAAGCCTTGGCACGTATAAGCAAACCGCCATCTATGGCATCGATCACAAGGGAACGCAAGCGCTTCTCTCGGAAACCTACAACTTGACGAATGCGCCCGGACAGTTGGATTCCACAGAAGATCCAATCGGTCATGCCAGCGATCGCGACCAGGGGCGGCGTCTTTTTGCTCTGGTTTCCAGCCATCGATTCACCTTCCAGGCCGCGGTTTCTGACATGCAAGAGCGAAACCCGACCTCGACGACATGGTGCGGGGCCTGCCATCAAACCGACAGTCGTGCCCATAATTTCCGGGCGTATGCAGATTTGCAATATGACCACCCGATCGGAAACAGTGCGGAATTTACCGCGCGCACCTACTACGATTCGAGCGCTTATCACGGGCACTACAACGACCTTCGGGCCTGCAGCGAAGCGTCTTGCCACGGATCGCTTTACGATCATGACTTGTCTCATGGCGACTGGGCGGGGGCAGAGTTGAAGTTGACGAAGCGGTTTCTGGCCGGACATCGGTTCACGATCGGTACCGAGTACCGTGACAACTTCCGGCAAGATCAACACAACTGGATCAACGGCTTCAACGACACTCATGACGGCCCGTTGGTCACTTCCATGGATTTCGTAAACTACGATCGCACTTCTCATCTGCTTGGGATTTACGGCGAGGCTGAGTTTCACATTTTGAATAAGCTGATCCTGAACCTGGGAGTGCGCAACGATCGCTACAACTACGTGGCAGCGAAGACAAGCCCACGGGCTGCCCTGATCTACACTCCACGGGCGTCGACGACGCTCAAGTTCCTGTACGGAAATGGCTTTCGTGCCCCCAGTTTTTTCGAGATGTACTACGCGGATATGGCAAATGCTTCGGCCCCGCTACTGCGTCCGGAGACCATTCGTACCGAAGAAGTGGTCCTGGAACAAAAGCTCGGTAAACGAACTGTCCTATCTGCCTCAGGTTTCTACAACCTGATCGGGAACTACATCGAACAACAAACAAACATCATCAACGGCGGGCAGGATCAACTCGATTTCGTGAACTCGAAAGCATCCGTGAAAGGTTTGGAACTGGAACTAAATAGCAGGCTTGCTTCCAAGCTCGAAGGCAAATTGAGTTACACCTACCAGGACGCCACAGAGCCGCTGAGTTATTCTTCGTTGCCCGACTCCCCAAAACATCTGGCCAAGGTGAGATTGGGCATCCCTTTCCTGCACCAGCTTGCGAACGGGGGTATTGAAGCGCAGTACCAGAGCCGGAGCCTCGTTGTCTATCCAGTAAATGCGCTTCTGCCACCCGCAGAGTTGGGGAATTTGAAAGCGACGGGGTTTTCTTCCCCTCCAGTCAGTCTCAATCTGACGGTTGTCAATCGAGAGCCTTGGCGAGGATTTTCCTTTTCGGCAGGCGCTTACAACCTGGTTGGCCGGCCGCTAAGCGATCCCATGGCGGGTTATTTCGAGCAAACCCACATGGTCGCAGGGGGTTCGGTGTTGCCAGAGGACCAGAGAACGTTCCGTATCAAGATCACTTGGACTTCTGGGGGCGAGAAAAATAAGAAGAAGGATTCGGCTTCGGAAAAGTCACCGATTTCAAATGACGCAACCGAGTGGCCGGGATCAAGTGATGCACTCGCCAGCGGGCATACCAAACCAACATCTTGACCGAGCAATGTAAATGGAACTGCGTCACATGACCGAGCAAACCTTAGCGAGTTCAGCCACTTCTACCAAGGCAATGATCACGGCACCATGCACGAAGAATCTGTTGCGTTCCATCGTCGCGCGGTGTGCCTTGATGTTAATTGTAGTTTGTGGATCTGGTTGCGCTCTGCGGGCGCAGTCCGTGGAAGAACACGAAGCCAAAGCCGCTTTCGTGCTCAGGCTCATAAACTTTGTGCAATGGCCGAACGAAGCCGGTCAGAGTCATGCCAGCCTCGTGATCGGCATCATCGGTACAGATGCGACCAGCGATGCTCTGCAACGTTTGGCGTCCGGCAAATCGGTCGACGGCCGGACGATCGTGGTTCGGCGCTTGAATCCTCAGAGCGAGCTCGAAAACTGCCAGGTACTCTTCATCGACGCCTCCGAACGCAACCATGTCGTATCTTTGTTGGAACGTATACATGGCCGAAGTGTGTTGACGGTTGGGGAATCGGATGGGTTCGGCCGAATGGGTGGGGTCGTCAATCTGACATTACGGGAGGGACGCATTCACCTCGAAGTAAATATACACGCAGCCGAGCGGTCGCAGCTGCGAATCAATTCCAGCCTGCTCTCACTCGCGACACTGGTCAGTGATGGCGCCTAGAATGAAGAGATGGATGCGGTTCCGGGACTGCTCGATGCAACGCAAGCTGATGATTCTCATTATGCTGGCGAGCAGCGTGGCACTGGTTCTGGTGTGCACGGTCCTAGTCGCCTATGACGTGGTTACAGCAAAGAACGCGAAGGCAGCCCACCTTTCCAGCTTGGCAGAGATCATTGCAAATAACAGCAAGGCAGCCCTCAGTTTCGGCGACCAAAACGCGGCGAACCAGGTGCTTTCCGCCTTGCAAGCCGAACCGCATATTACGGCAGCCTGCATCTTCGACAACCGGGGCCAGGTTTTCGCTCTTTACCGCGCAATTGGTGTCAGCGATTTCCAAACGCCTGGGCTGAAAAACCCGGGAACTTACTCCGACTCGGGTCATTTATCCCAGTATCTTCGGGTGAAAGTCGGCGGGGAAGAAATCGGTTCGGTGTACATCGAATCCGACACGAAAGACGAAAGTGAGCGCTACTTACGCTACGCCGGGATTTTGGGTGTGGGCATGTTCATTTCCTGGCTGGCAGCATTCCTGCTCGGCTCCAGGTTACAACGAACCATTACGGATCCCCTCCACGCTTTGATTGCAGCCGCTCACCACATCGGCGAATCAGGCGACTTGAATCAGCAGATTGCCACCGATCGGGGAGATGAAATTGGAGAACTGGCTCGCTCCTTCAATCGCATGATCTGCTATCTGAAGGAGATGGCTTCGGTTTCCGAAGGCATCGCCGATGGCGACCTGTGTCGTGAAATAAGGCCGCGTTCCGAACGTGACACGCTGGGCCATGCCTTTGCATCGATGACCATGGGACTGAGGCGGCTGGTTTGCAGCGTTCGCGAAAACGCAACGCAGTTGGGGGACAGCTCGAAACAGGTGGCAGCTTCCTCTGGCGACTCAGCCAAGGTCGGGGTGCGCGCCGCCTCCGCGATCGACCAGGTTACCAGCACCATGCACAACATGAGCTTCAACTTGCAGAGTGTGGCGACAAATACACAAACGCAGTCGAGCAGCGTGGATGAGACTTCCAGTTCGATCGAGCAGATGGTTGCTTCCGTACAGCGTGTTGCCAACACTTCGAAAATGCTGGTTGATCTGTCCCAGCGCTCCCGTCAGGAAGTCCAAACCGGCATGAACACGATGGAGAAAGCTGGTGATGGCCTTAGTCGGATCAACAGCTCGATCCAATTGTCGTCGCAAATCATCGATGTGTTGGGCCAGCGGGCCAATGATATTGGAAAGATCATCGAGGTTATCGATGATCTGGCAGACCAGACCAATTTGCTTGCGCTGAATGCAACCATCGAGGCCGCGCGCGCGGGCGAACACGGGTTGGGTTTCGCGGTGGTGGCCGATGAGGTTCGCAAGCTGGCCGAGAAATCGGCGCAATCGACCAAAGAGATTTCCGAACTCATCGAAGGCATACAACAGGAGTCGCGAAGAGCAGTCGAGAACATGAGAAAAAGCGCCAGCATTGTCGATGAAGGATTGGGCCTTGGAGCGAACGTCGGTACAGCTCTAAAGAGAATCTCCGCCGTCGTCACTGACGTTTACAAGTTCGCGGAAGAAATCGGATCCGCGACTACCGAACAGGCTCACGGCTCCTCCCAAATCGCCCGGGCCACCGTACGACTGAACGAAACCACACAAACCATCGGATTGTCGGTGCAGGAACAAGCGGCCGGAACACAGGAAGTGGTCAAGACGATGGAGCAGATGCGAGAACTGGTTCAGCAGTCGTCCTCCGGCGCAGCCGCGCTCGCCGCTTCTGCCGAGCAAATGTCGCACATGGCGCAGGACATGATCAAGGCGGTAGGCCAGTTTAAATTGGAAGTTCGCGAGACACGAATCGAGCGCAAATCCGCGGTTTCCGCCTTTACACCGACCGTGGCTGCGAAAGCATGTGGGAACTAATCCCTACAGAATGAAAGCGGTCACATAGATTGGCGGTCGTCGTCATTGTGCTTTCACTCGCATAGCCCATTTTCCAGCCCCAAAGTTCTGCCTGCTAACGTTTCCTACGCGAATTGCCGATGGACTTTGGTTGGCCTCCGCTCCGGGTTTTCGCGGAAGCAAATTGGCTGCGTAATCACATGAGCGAGTCTAGGTGTGAGCAATAGCGGCAGGAGGGTACAGCAAGATGGCTCGATTGCATTTGTTCTGTCTTATTCTGTTTCTTTCCGTAATCATGAGTTGTGGCGGCACGAATGCTGGAAACGCCGGCAACACCGATCCCGGGACTCCGCCGCCCACAGTCAGCATCTCAGGAACTGTCACATATAAGGGTGCGCCACTGGCCGGCGCGACCGTCACAGATTTTCTTACCAACAGCAACGTCGTTTTTACAACTGCGACTACTGATACGAACGGAAATTATTCTTTCACTGGTATGTCAACCGGAGGAGACGTCCCCGCCGAATACCAGATTTACGTGAACAAGCCGGGATATGCCTTCTATCCGTCCGTCGGGAGTGGAGCAAACGTGACGCGTGCCGATTACACCGGTCAATACGAGGCTGCTGGCACTCTTCCCCCTTCAGGATTGTTCTTTACAGTCATCGATTTTGTCGTCTCGTCAGACAACTCTGTACGCGCAGCGAACTTTGCCGCGTACGACGGCAGAAATCCGCTGATCACCCTTCCCGCAACTGGTCAGAAAATCAGCTATGCCGTGGGTGACGATGCCGGTCTCAAGAAGGGGACCGCATGGGACAGCGCGACCCGTTTTACCGACAATGGCGATGGCACTGTGACCGATGGCCTCACCGGCCTGATCTGGCTGAAAGATGCCGGCTGCCTTGGCAGCGCGTTCTGGGCAAACGCGCTGACAACCGCAAACGCTTTGGCCAGCGGACAATGCGGCCTTGCTGACGGGTCCGCCGCCGGATCGTGGCGCTTGCCCAATCTCAATGAACTCGAGAGCCTGATCGACGTCTCCGCGACAGCACCCGCGCTTCCGGCGGGCAATCCCTTCATCCATGAGTCCGGCGGGATCTACTGGACATCCACCAGCTACTACGGCGGAGCCGCAGGGTCGGACAAAGCCTGGACGATTCGCCTGAGCGATGGCCGCTTCATGAACGACACCTCGGCCAACGTCAAGGCGACCAGCAGCAATCAGGTGTGGGCCGTGAAGGGCACCGGAGCCGGCGGAGCGATTCAATTGCCTGCAACCGGCTTTTACGTGGTTTATTCCGCCGGCGATGATGGCACCATACAATCAGGCGCCGGGCTCCCATCGCCACGCTTCATCGACAACAAAAACGGCACGCTCACGGACACGATGACCGGCCTCATCTGGCTCAAACAAGCTGACTGCATCCACGATAACTGGGCGAATGCTCTCGCCTCTGTGAACTCTCTCGCCAACGGACGCTGCGGTTTGAGCGACGGCTCCCCAGCAGGACATTGGCGGATGCCCAATCGCAACGAACTCGAAAGCCTCTCCGATCGCGCGCAAACCAACCTGGGGCTGTATTTCGATTACACGTACTTGAACAAAGATGGATCGGTATTCCAGGCGCCGATTTTCACAAATTACATTGAAAGCCAGTATTACTGGACTTCGACCACAGATGCTTCAGATCCGAATGAAGCCTGGACCGTCTACAGTTGCGATTTCGGCGTGTATGACATTTCGAAAAACCAGATTGGATACACCTTGGCTGTGCGGTAAGAAGAACAGCGGTGCGGTCCGCTACGCGGGCCGCACCTCGAAACTGACGTGCTTATGCGACTGCCGTCTTCGCAACCTGCGATAGGGCGTACTCCTGCAACTTCAGTGAGTCGCTGTTGAATTTGCGAATTCCTTCGGCCAGTTTCTCGGTCGCCATCGCATCTTCATTATGCATCCAGCGGAACGCTTTCTCGCTGAGGCGAAGTTGCGCATCCTGGCTCACGTTGGCTTTGGCCGGATCGAGCTTGCGCTCGATCGTCCCCTCAGTCTGTTCCAGTTGATCGAGCAGCTCCGGGCTGATGGTCAACAAGTCCGATCCCGCGAGGCGCACGATCTGGTTCACGTTGCGGAAGCTTGCTCCCATGACCTGGGTCTTATAGCCGTACTTCTTGTAGTAGTTGTAAATCCGCGTGACTGAAGCAACGCCGGGATCCTGGTCCGGCGCGATCTCCTTGCCGCCGCCTTCTTTCTTGTACCAGTCGTAGATGCGGCCGACGAAGGGCGAAATCAGAGTGACTCCAGCTTCCGCGCACGCAATTGCTTGCGCGAAGCTGAAAAGCAGCGTCAGATTGCAGTGAATGCCTTCCTGTTCGAGTTCGTGGGCTGCCTGAATTCCTTCCCAGGTGCTCGCGATCTTGATCAAAACACGCTCGCGCCGCACGCCTCTCTTCTCGTAAAGCGAAATGAGCTTATGGGCTTTCGCTACTGTCGCAGGGCCGTCGAAACTCAAGCTGGCTGCAACTTCAGTGGAGACGCGGCCGGGAACCACTTTGAGGATTTCGCTGCCGAACAGAACAAACATCTGGTCGATGAACTCTTCGGCCATCTGCTCGTGGCTACCGCCCTGCTCGGATGCCTTTCCGGCGGCCTCTTCCACCAGATGCCGGTACGCCGGTATCTGGGCCGCATGATAAAGCAGAGAGGGATTGGTGGTGGCGTCCTGCGGCCGGTGGCGGTGAATGGCTTCGATGTCGCCGGTGTCAGCGACAACCGTCGTGTACTGTTTTAAAGACTCAAACAACGTCATGAGATTCTCCTGTCAGAACGTAATCGATGTCCGGGCGACCGTCGTACAACTTTACTTGTGCGAAATTTCCCCCGGACGTAGGCGTTCCGCCACCGCGTTTGTGACGAATTCGGGTGGATCTACTGCCCAACGATGATAACTGTAAAAACCAAGTGTTGGGAGAGGTCTTGTAAACAAACGCCCCTTGGAGCAGATAAGCCGGAGATCGGAATTCCTGTACGGCCAAGCACGGAACCCTGCCGGTAGTCCGTCCATAGAACAATGAACGGCATCTACCGGCGTCGAACGATAGTCTCAACGATGTTTGATGAACTGGCCGCTCTGCAGCTCAGACATGGCCTGGCGCAGTTCGTCTTGTGTATTCATGACGATCGGGCCGTACCACGCCACCGGCTCCTCAATCGGCTTACCGGAGACCAGCAGAAACCGGATACCCTCGTCGCCGGCGCGGACGAAGATTTCATCGCCGCGATCGAACAGCACCAGAGAATGATTGCTGGCATCGTACTTCGCCGGCGCGTTCGGATCAGCAGCATGCTCGGTTAAGACCGCATGCGGATCCGAAGCATCACGGAACGTTCCCGAACCAGCAAACACGTAAGCAAAAGCGTTGCGTGTGGTCTCGATTTTGAGGCGCTTCTGTTTACCGGGAGCGACCGACACATCGACATAACTCGGGTCCGCAGCAACGCCTTCGACTGGCCCTTTCTTGCCCCAGAACTCGCCACAGATAACGCGTACTCGCGTACCGTCATCGTCTGTGATTTCCGGGATCGCGCTGGCAGGAATGTCCTGGTAGCGCGGGTCCGTCATCTTGAGCGACGCCGGCAAGTTCGCCCACAGCTGAAAACCATGCATGCGGCCATGCTTGTCGCCCTTCGGCATTTCCTGGTGAAGGATGCCGCTGCCGGCGGTCATCCACTGCACATCCCCGGCAGTCATCTTGCCTTTGTT
>Ga0070735_10000926_pt1 | contig 29539 bp, 29 predicted proteins | sample Coa_R1_FD_66443 | JGI IMG/M metagenome (GOLD analysis project Ga0070735, IMG submission 66443) | Surface soil microbial communities from Centralia Pennsylvania, which are recovering from an underground coalmine fire - Coalmine... | ecosystem: Environmental > Terrestrial > Soil > Unclassified ...
GCACCAGAATCAATGCGGCAACCGCCATAATCAGCGAGGCAGGGAATCCGGCAGCAGTCCCCAGTGGTGCTATGCCCAGCAGGAACAGCATGGCTCCGAGCAAACCAAGCGTCACCGCCCAGTTGCGCAGTGATATAAGAACCGCAATCACCAGTTGTCCGGTCCCGATAGCCGCGATGATAGCGGTCGGGTGTTGCAAGAAAAATCGCAGGGCAAACGAGCTGTACGTAAGTCTTACGAACGAGACATATTCGCCCGGCCGTGCAAAGGCCGTTGTGAGGTTATATATCCCGGCCACCAGGAACAGCAGCACGAAGCACAGGCGGCCCACCGCTTTCCAGCGCAAACTGAGAGCCACCATTGTGAGTGCTACAAGGTTAGAGCCAATATAAGCGTAGAACATCTCTTGTTCGAACATAACCCCTCCTGTCTCACCATGCTTCCGCTACTAACAGTTTCCATCCTGCAGTTCCTTCTGTCTGTGACCGTAATCACGCTTCCGCTTCTCGTGCTCCAGATGAGCGGCATTATGGAAACTGGCAGTGATGTGTAGTCGGTGGGAAACTCCCCACATTCCGCTAAGAGGACCCATGTAGGAATTGGCATTCCCAACCCAATCTTTTGCTTGGCTCCAAAGTTTCCGGACCAGTCTGGCGGCTCCAACGTCTCTCATGTTCTGCCCATCATCTCGGCTCTAGCCACAACCCCGCAGAGGCACAAACTGGCACTTGAACAGCAACGCCATGTGTTTTGCCTGCGGGATCGTTTCGAGGCGCACGCGTATAACCTTATATTCTGGCGTACCATAATCGGTAAGAGCTTTTCCTGTCTACAGAGCCTGGCTAGGTATAAGCCGAAACATCCTTACGGTCTTGGATCTCATCCGCCCATGACGAAAACGTTTCTACTAATTCGCGCAACACCCCCAAGTCTGTCTTTCCTGTGCTCTTGGGTATGTGAAAGGAATGATCGGCATCGTTGAAGATATGTACCCTGACCTGTGGTCCTAGCTTCGTACAGATTGGGCGTAGCAACTTTAAATCGGCAAAGGTATCTCTGGTTCCTTGCAGGAACAGCATCGGTACCGTCACTTTCGCCAAGTGCTCCGCACGCGTCGTTCCCGGACGGTTCGGCGGATGCAGCGGAAAACCAAAGAACACCAGCCCTCTCACACCATCGAGTGCATGCTCCGCCGCAGCCTGCGAAGTCATTCTTCCGCCCATTGACTTACCTCCTGCGAAAAGCGGTAGATCTGGAGCAGCTTGAGATGCTACTCGTACAGCAGCACGGACGGTCGACAGTAATACCGCGGGTGAATCAGGAATTCGCCGTCGTTCCTCCATGTATGGAAATTGGTAGCGCAAGGTTGCCACACGTACCGAACCCAATTCGGTCGACAGGCTCTTCATGAACGGGTGACTCATTCCTGCTCCCGCCCCATGCGCCAGGACTAGAAGTTGCCGTGCATTTTCAGGCCGCTCCAGAACCGCCGCTACGTCGCCACGACCCTCAACTGCAAACCGAATGGCTTGTTGCGTAACCATTTCTCGGCGATTCTACCAACTTAGGGGCTGAAATCTATAGGACGAACCTCGCAAATTTGTTGAGGGGGCGATGGCGACTGGACACCTGTTCCTGATAAACGGCGTTGTCGAAATATCAGGGCCTATCCGACTTGACCTGCGAAAGGTCGGTCTGGATACTTCCGAGTGCTCGACCTTCCGCGTGCAATCTCTCTTGCTGCATCCGGTAGTTGGGTATAGGGTACTTGAGAAAAGTTTAGCGTGGCACGGTTCAAAGGCCAGCGATTCCCGCACGGTCGCCCAACCAGCTTTCCTTCGGCAATCGGACGGACGTTGCGTTACTCCTTCTTGCGCAGGTCCCCTGCGAATTCGGAAGTTGCCTTCCAACGTTCCAGCGGGATGCGAGGCATTTCAAAAAGGTCTGATGTACGCGCGTACCAGCCTCTGCCATGCATGCGGCCGATGAGTCTAAGTTTCGGCGTGTCGACGTAATGCTTCGCAGCGTCGATCACCGCATCATCTCGAATATGCATCGCCAGCACTCGGCCCAGCACAAGCCCGCTGCTCGAACCCAGGTCTACTATTTGCATGAGTTCACATTCCATCGCGACAGGACTTTCAGCGATGCGCGGCGGCTTCACGCGGACGGAAGGAAGAGTTGTCAGCCCTGCCTGCGTAAGCTCGTTCACTCCATGATCGAACTCGACCGCAGTCACGTTCATCGCTCCTGCGGTCTCTTCAGAGACCAGATTGACGACAAACTGCCCGGTCCCCAGGATGTTGGCGCGGCTATCCTTCGGCCGTCCCGGCTTGTGGCTACCGATGCCTATGCCAACGACGGGAGGATCACCGGAAAAGGCGTTAAAGAACGAGAATGGCGCGGCATTTAGCACCCCGTTCGTATCCTGGCTTACCACCCATGCGATGGGGCGCGGCGTGACTGTGGAGACAAGCAACTTATAGCGTGCGTCGCCGGAAATGTCGGCGAAATCAAACATCATGGGAATCCTCCGGAACGAACGGTAGCAAAATCGCTATCCATACTAACTCAGTCGCGCGCCGTTCAGCCCTACGCAGGATCGTAAGGGCCTCTGTGTGGAATTCATCGACAACGGTAATTTCTGGGGCCTTGATTGGGATTCCTCAGAACCTAGTAATTCACAACCAGAACAAACTTGCACCACTTCCGGCAGTCCTCCGGGTGCAACCCAGCTACACAACCCACTTGCTGAAGACCCATGCCAAGATCTCGTTCATCCTCGAGAGCACAAACGCGGCACGCCGGCGATTGAGCTTCGCAGTCACCAAAACCCTTCCGTTATTCGTCAAGCACGTTAAGCCAATCACGGTCGCTCGGTCCCGGTTGACGAATCAGTTTGGAACTAACAGTGTTTCGTTGCCAAGGCACAGCCCGAGGTGAGCGCAACTGACGCATCCGTTCTGCGGGAAACGGATTCCGGGCCGGGTAGGGAATTGAGCCGTTTCGACTTGACCGACTGTCGCTTCCAGGCCAAACTCCCGTCGCTGCTCGTCGGTAATCGACGCCAGCAGATACTGAATCTCTGGAACACGTTTTCTGACAAAAGCCACAATAGCCACATCGGAGATGCCAGTGATCCAGGAGTTGCTCGATAATTACGCATCGAAGGCAGTGCTTCTCGCAATCGTGATTCTGTTTGGATGCGCCGACACGACCCCGAAGATTATCCGTCTCTGCGACACGTTCGTCCGGAATCGCCACAAGATAATGAAGTTCATCGAAGCGATCTACAGCGCCGGTTTGGCCGACGCCAATCGTATTGCGGACGTTTGGATCGACTGGGACGAAGATGCGGACATGACCTTTTTTTCCGACGCGCTGAAACCAGGCGGTGCCGCCTATCTGACAGAAGCGCGCGCTGAACTACAGCACGCGATGGTTTGAATCAGAGTAAACGATAAACACAAAAGCAGAATCTCTCACGAAGCCGGCCTCAACTAAGGGGTCGGCTTTTTTGTGTCTGGACTCGGCTTCTTCCGTAGATAAACATTCACGGTTTCAGTTTCGCCGGACTTTGCCCTGAAGTAGCGTGAGGCTGTTTTTGGATTGCGATATTCCCATTTCTCGTGAAGTCCGTCGTCGGCCTCCATTTGGATAGAAATGTGTACGTCTGGAGAAATTAGAGCTTCAGCATCGGACGCCCCAGACATGCTACCACCGCAATATAGTTTAGGTTCACCCTCGCGGCACCATTCGCTGAAAACTCCATGGACCAACTTTTTGGTGTCCGCGTCTCGCACATACCAGTGCAATTTTCCCACCTTCTGCCTGAGTTGAACTCTTACGCCGGTGACTGTTTGCCTAGGCTTAACCTCAACCTGCGGTAACTTCGGGTTTGGTGGCAAAAACATGCTAGGAGTGCCGTCGTCTGCGTAGTAGTCGCTCGGTTTGGAAGCGAAAATCCAAACGGGGCTATCGGGAACAACGTCATTGAGGACGAAATTACCGCGCTTGTCGGTTGTGGCGGAGGCTCCAGGAGGCGGCCAACGTCCTGCCAATGGAAGTCCCATAAATCGATTGCCAATCTCATACACGTCCGCACCGGCTACTGGGTTTCCTTGTGGATCGACAACGACGCCTGCGACCGAGCCGTAGGGCACCTCGCTTTCAATCAGCCCTGTAACTAGGGGATCGTTTTCGATAAACATGTGATCTTCCATTGCTTTCTGCGATGCTGGGGAATCAATATTCACGAGTATCCACACAGCGCGCTTCCTCGCAGTGGGATCAGCCGTTTGTTGCAGATATTCTGTCAGAACCGGGACGGAAGGGTCGCCGATGTCAGCCAAGGCGCGCCCAACAACGTCGTTACAGAGTTTTGCGTTGGTCGTCATAGTGCCAGCACCCTGACAGTCATCGTAAGATCCAGCCATTGGCGGCTTGGAGAGCCCCCGCTTGAGGGCCGGAATCGCGCTTATCACTTTCAATTTCCCCGCGAGGTTAACAGCATTCAACCAAACCAAGGATTCCAAAAGAGGCATCCCCGTTCGAGGATCATTTTCACTTGGAAGCTGATCGACTATTAGCGACGGCAGCTTGCTCGCCATGAAGTCCCGAGCGGCAGGATCATTCCTAGCTAGTTGAGCAATCTCCGCAGCAGCGGCATTCGTTTCCAAGGGCTGAATCAACTTATCGTAGAGTTCGCCAATCTGTTTCGCATCGGGCGGTGGCACAGGCCATATCGTCCCCTTATGCCATGGCGTCTTCCGTAGGTAGATATTCAGCGTTTCAGGTTTGCCAGATTTCGCACGATAATATTGGGAGCCAGTTTTTGGATTGCGATATTTCCAGTCCTCGTGCAAACCGTCAGTGGCTTCAACACGGATAGCAATGCCTACGCCTGTAGAAATTAGAGTTTCATAGTCTGACCCTCCGAGGCTGCGACCGCAACTGGCTGACATGGGGATGCCATGCACGCACCATTCACTAAAAATATCATCCACCAATAATTCTTTTGTGTCCGCATCACGCACGCGCAATTTTATCTTTCCTGCTTTCTTGGCAAGTTGGAGTTTTATTGTGACTGTTTGCCAAGGCTTGACCTCGACCTGCTCGATCTTCGGTGTATTAAAGCCCGGCACCATCCCTATGTTGAGCGAACCGCCCGGGTAGTAATCGCTCTCTTTGGAAGCCCACACGCTAACGGGGTTATCAACTGCAACGCGGCCCAGAACGAATTTGCCTTCGCTATCGGTCGTAGTTGAGGCGTCGGAAGGCCATCTTCCGTTTACTGGAAGTTTGCCTTCCTCGTTGCCGAGCGCATATACCCATGCGCCGTCTTCGGGCTTCCCTTGTGGATCGACAACCACGCCTGCAATCGTACCGTACTCTCGCACGCCCAAGTCTTGTGGCTTCGGCGTATTGGAAATCTGCGCCATCAACGACAGAAGCAATAACGTCAGTATCATTGGAAGTGCCTTAATCGCACACTCAGCTTCAAAGTTTTGCCCGACTTGAGGGTGATTAGCCCCACTCTACCTTGCCAGTTCGCTCCCCCGTAGTGCCACGGTTCATATCCATCCGCTAAAACTGTGAGACGGAATAGCACAGGCGGGACTAACATAACTCCGTTAATAAATCCCCCGCCAACAATGCGGGGATCGGTTGGCACACTTGTGTTGAGCGGCATGGGCTGGTCATCTCGTTCTAGTTTGTAGCTTACTTCTACCGGCAAGCCTTTCTCGTCAGTGGCATCGACCTTGAGATATGCAGCCTTGGGTCCTAGATGGAAGTTTGCCCCGGTGGTCACCTGTCCCGGTTTCACTTCTATTTTCAGCATAGAGTGGTCATTATTGGTTGTGTAGAATGCCCAAAATTCGTTGGGGTAACCATCGGATTCCTTAAAAGCGAAAACATAAGCGACTCCTACCGGAACGTCAGGCAAAGTGTACGTCCCGGTGGCATCTGAACTGGCGAAAATGGGCCTCCGCATGTCCTCTGCATAAACGGTTGCGCCTGAAACGGGGTTACCGCCCTCGTCCAAGACTACACCCTGGACCGAACCCACGATGGCGGATAGATCGGATTGCGGATATGGCGGCGGTGCGGGATTGCTTTCTTGCTGCGATTGCGCCGTATTGACGCTCGATCCGATATTGAAGATCGTTGGATGCAGATAGACGACTAACGTCCTGTTCTCAGTTGGTTTGAGAGTTAAATAAGACGATCCCGTTTTTGCATCGAGGTACCGCCATTCCATGTAATTGGGTGCCGTCAGATTAATTGAGATCGGGTCTGGCGGAACGACTATCGGAAATCCCGGATCGGCGTTGCCTTTCACGCAGTAGGTTGGGTCCGCTGCATGATCTTCACGACACAGTTCATATTCCACGGGATTTACAGGCTCTTTCGTATCCTCGTTGGACACATCGAGTCGCAGCAATGCCGACTGTCGTGGAAGGTGGAGCACAAAGCCCCGCACGGTCTCGCCGGATCGGACCTCGACTGACTGAGTATCTGTGCCTGCTGGAACATCGAACCCAAATATATTGTTGTGATAGAGATCACTTTCCTTGTAAGCGAAAAGGAGAACGTGCCCAGAATAAACGTCTATGGCGAAATTCCCATTGAAGTCAGTCGTCACGGTGACATCCCTTGGCGGCGAACTGCCGTCTGTGAATGCGTACACCATGCATCCTTCGAGCGGGACTCCGTTGGGATCGAGAACCGTCCCTATAACTTTCGCATCCAGCTTCGGTGACAAGGAAATCTGCGCTGTTGGCGACGCAGCAGTTTGTTGAGGTTGGGCGGAACCTTTCCAGGATGGGAACGACAACGCCACAATCAACATGCAGCAGACGCCTACCGCGCGGTTGCCAGAAGGAAACAAGACCACCCCTTGCAGATGTCAGCAATCACCTGGTCGTTTTGGTGCACCAGTATTTGGTCTTTTTGACCCTCGTGACAAATTCACCGACGAAGCTTTGTTGTGGCTCAGTAATTTGCATTTTGGCAGGTTCGGATTGATTGCTGAAACCCTTTGGGCTCTGCTTGGGCTAGTCCCGGCAGTCCTGTCCATCACGGGCGTCTTTTTGTGCTGTCGCCGGATGATTTACGCGACAACATCTCCAAGGGAACAGACGCCTAATCAGCGGAGTGTCTTGTCAGGACGCAAGAAAGCGGAATGAGCACCTCGCACTTCGGCGTCAAGATTTAGAACCAGGCGCGACTTAAAAATCGCTTGATTCTCCACCGCGTCGCCCGAAATAAAAGAGCGAAATTTCGGAGGCCCGGAGTATCTGCCGAAAAAGACGCGGCGTTATTACGCTATATCCGAAATCCTATGATCCGAGAATCCGCGCCACCGCATGCAAAGCCGCTGTGAAATCTTGGTGGGTTCGTCCGCCCATTGAGTGAATCTGCCCATCAACATTACCGCGCAGGGCCTCTTTCTCGTCAGGTGAAAGATTTGGAAATTTCGCCAATACGTCTTTCACAGCCTCAGGCCACATCGCCACGTAACCAGCGGTGTTGTTGCTCTTCGCAACTTTCCGCGACCGCTCCGTAATCCGCTTCTGCAAATAGGCTCCCGGCGACATGTGTTCTTCGTTCATTTTGTTTTCATCCCCACTTCTCAATAGGGTATCTACGCCCGATGCTACGCCTCTCATGCGGTGAAAGTAAAACGAAGAATTAGCGGGTCAGGTCACTTCGATTCTTTGAGCGGGTATTTGCGACCCTCTTCAAATCCATCGTTATCTGAATTCCCTCGGTGTCCGCCTCACTGAATTTGCCGCGAGCGGCCTGGTGTATCGGGAGCTTCGCAGACTCACGAATTTAAGTTATGCTTTCTATCGCAATCTGGCTTGCCAACTCTATGGAGGATTTAGCCTTGATTATCGGAGAACGTCTGCGTGCGTTGCGTGAGGAGAAAAAGTTGTCACAAGCCTGACATCGAGAAGAAGACGGGACTGCTTCGTTGCTACGTGTCCCGCGTTGAGAATGGACACACAGTTCCGTCAGTCGAAACCCTGGAGAAATTCGCTCGTGCCCTTGAAGTTCCGATGTACCAACTTTTTTATGAAGGCGAAGAGCCTCCTAAATTGCTGAATCTTCCGAAGCGCAAAACAGCTGACGATCTTGTCTGGGGCAGCAGTGGCAAAGACGCACGCTTGCTCTCCAAGTTTTGCAGTCTGTTTAGCCGCACGGGAGAAAGCGATCTAGGAAAAGTTCTGTTTATGGCACAGAAAATGGCGAACCGGAAGGCGGATTGAGTAAAAATAGCGGAAGCTCTAATTGGGGAAATACCGTCTACACACGATCAGCGAATAACAGAGCAGCAGCCAGCGGTACTTCCACGCGATTACGTTTTTGTTACCAGGCCACCTTGAGCGCGAATTGGATTTGCCTCGATGACGTTGTTGTGGCGGTTATCACGCCCGCGACGGGGTTCGGGACCCCATTTTGGTCGAAAATATCCGTATGGTCGGGTTCTTTGGGCAGCGCAAAGTTGGCGTGGTTGAGAATGTTGAAAATCTCGGCCCGGAACTGCACATTGAAGGTTTCCGAAATCCGCCTTATGGGATTGTTCTTGAAAAGCGAGAAATCCAGGTTTACGATGCCCGGTCCGGGTATGATGTTGCGACCCGCATTTCCCCTCAGATTGAAACACTGCGGTGGAGTCCCAAAAGCGTTACCAGTAACATTATCACCAAAAAATCTGGGGTCAGAGCTGCACATCGGCGTGGGCCCGGTGAAGAATGATGGTGGCGCCGTCGGGATCGTAAAGCACTGAGTCTTGATGTAGTTATTGGGATTTCTAGAATTAATAAGGGAAGCGCAATCAGAACTCGTTGCACGGTTGGGGAAGGCCCATGGATCAGAGCTGCCTATGCCCAAGGGATCGCCACCGGTGGTTCCGAAGAGCGGAGTGAACGGTGGGCCGTCGCTTAACTTTAGAATTCCCCCGAGTTCCCAACCGTTCGCAACGAAACCCACAAATGGAGAGGCGGACTTGCTCGTGGGGAGCTGCCAGCTTCCGTTGATCACTAGGACCCGCGGCACATTGTAATCGGACAAGGCACGGCTCAACTTCAAATCGAACCATGAAAGGCTGCCGATCCCATTTCCAAAGGTATCGCCGGCGATCACCCCTGAGTTATTGTCAATGCTCTTGCCCCAGGTATACGATCCCTGGATTTGCAAGCCATGACTCATTTGTTCCTTAACTCCAATTTGTAGTGCGTTATAGGAAGAGCTTCCTGGCCAATTCAGGAAGCGGATAGATCCCACATTTCCGTTTGTATTGATTTGGGGGCCGGGAATTGGTGTTGACGGCGTTGTGGACATGTCCTGCAGCACGGGCCAAAGGTAGCCTTCGGGGGTCAGCGTCGGGAGGACGACATCGCCGTCATCGGCGCGGAACGCCTGATGCACACCGTGAGAACCGACATAGCCAACCACCGCCGTCAAGCCAGGGGCGAGTTGACGCTGCACGTTAAGGTTCCATTGCATTACGTAATTACGGTGAGGGTGGTGTTCAACGTAGGCGTATTCAAGGGGCGTAGCCTTGTTGTGAGTTTGAATAAATGGAAGCGCTCCGTCGGGGAATGATCCTTGAGGTAGTTTGTTGCCAGTAGGGAGTGCGAAGAATGGGGCCCCGCGGCCGTTCAAAGTGACTGTCGTATAGAGCATGGGAAGTACATCAAACATTCCAACCCCTCCGCGCACAGCAGTCTTGCCGTTCCTGAAGGGATCCCACGCAAATCCTATTCTGGGCTCAAAATTTCGAAGCGTCGGGTTCGAAAAGTAGGGACCGACCGCGGCGCAGTCCCCGAAAAGTATCCCGCAGATGGGATGGGCAGCATCTATAGTGGGGAGGTTCGTGAGCTTTCCATACTTCTCGGCGATAACCGTTGACATTTCATAGCGAAGGCCCAAGTTCAACGTCAGGTTCGGGCGAAAGCGCCAGTCGTCTTGAACGTAGGCGCCGACGATGGTTAGACGCATATATCGCGGAGTGATCAAACCTGGAGTAGAACCGACAACTTTCGAAGGTTTGTTCTGGAGGAACGATTGCAGTGTCCCAAACCGAAAAGTACCCAGGTAGTCGGCTGTGGTGGTGGTTTCGTTGAGATGGTCCCGCTCAACGCCTACACCGAATTTTAGGGAATGGAGACCTTTGGTCAGAAAAGCGTCGTCATAAACCTGATATGCATCCCAAACATAGGAAAATGTGGGAGGAGCCAAACCGGGAACACTGTCAAGCGACGTGAAAACCACTTGGGGCGGATTGTATCCCGGCGCCCACCCTAGAGAAGTGTCCGCTGCCACCGGATTGATGGCTCTGACCGGTGTATTGGAAGACGCATGATCCCGGTTGTAGCCCACACGGAAACTGTTGAGAAGAGTCGGACTGAAAGTGTGGTTTTCCTCAATGGCGGCGATTTGCCGTTTGGAGATGGCCTGCTGCAGGACATCGTTGATTATGTCAGGATGTGTCAAAGGAGTGTTGTCGTATACATACGTCCCGAAGAGGCTATCCTTCTCCGAAAACTTCTGGTCGACTCGAGCGGTGTAATAGTTTTCGCTGACGACCTGTTGGCTTGTAAACACGTAGCCTCCGAAATCCCCAGGGGCGGAGGAACTAGGTAAATTGAAAAACGGCAGATACTTCGCGGCTTTATCATCGACGCAAATGGATGCCAGCGGGGACAGATAGTGTCCGGGAGTATTGCCGTTCGTGCATGGTGTTCCAGCTGGCTGGTTCGCCGCAGTTCCGCCAGATAGGATCCCAAGCCGTGCATTCGCGGAGGGCACCGAGGCTGTCTGTGTCGTTCCTTCGGACTGACGTATTGCTTCATAGTCCCCGAAGATAAATGTGCGATCCTTGCGAATGGGGCCGCCCGCTGAAACGCCGAATTGATTCTTCCTGAAAGGCGGTTTTGATACACCATTGGCATTATCAAAGAAATTGTTGGCGTCTAGCGCGCTATTGCGCAGGAACTCATAAACGGAACCGTGGAACTGGTTCGTTCCCGACCGCGAAATGGCGTTCACCACGCCCCCGGAGGTCTTCCCATACTCTGCCGAATAGTTGCTGGTCAGGACGCTGAATTCTTGGATGGCTTCCACTCCCAGGTTTTCACCGAGCACACTCCCTGGACCGCCATTGGCGTAGTCGTTGATGCTGATACCATCCAATCGATAATTATTCTGCTGGGGGCGCGCTCCGGAAATGCTCAATTGCGATCCGAAGCCGCGGTTTACATCCAGCTTAGCGTGGGTCGTTGCCCCAACAACCCCAGGCTGGAGAGCGGCGAGGTCAGTCCAGGAGCGGCCATTCAGGGGCAACTCACGCACCGTCGTCGCGTTGACTGTGGCGCCCAGCTCGGACGAGGTCAGCTGGACTGTCGGTGCTTCGGTGGTCACCTCAATTGTTTGATTCATCTGCCCAACCTGCATCGTGAAATCAAGCACCTGCTGAGCTCCTACCGTTAAGCTGACGCCTTTCTGCAACTGCGTGCTAAAACCCATCGCCGTAACACGAATCTCATAGCCCCCGGGTAAAAGATTGGGTGCAGTGTAAAGTCCCGCGCCGCCAGGTGAAACGGTGCGGGTAACACCGGTGGCCATGTCAGTGATGGCGACCTGAGCGTTTGGAATGAACGCCCCCGAAGAATCCTTCACGGTGCCGGTCAGTGTTGCTCCGGCAACCTGCGCATACGCCTGACCGGTCCCCAAAATACTGATGACCGCAATTACACACACCCAGACAGCGGCACTAAACTTTCCCAAAAATATTTTAGGTAGCATCGAGGTCCCTCCTGATTCACTGCGGGCCTTTGCAGAGCAGAATTTCACCCGAGTTAAGGAAAGGGCCGGAAATCGAGTTAGGGAACCTACTTGGGAAACAACAGATCTGATCGAGTGTCTAGCATTGGATGAATGAGCTTGTCAACGAAAATCGGGGCCCCGGGGGTAGTCGGTGGCCCCCCAACAAGACTCGAGCTGTCAGCCTAAATAAAAAATAAAGAATGACACCCTACTTCGTTGCTGTTATGCCGGAGACATGTATTGTCTGCGTAGCTTTATCGTAAGTGCCGTTAACCTTGACGTTCTGTTCGGCAAAAGGGGCGGGCTTTTTCTGATCGTCTAGTTCATAGATAATTTTCGTTGCCGGGTCGTGGAGTACATACGCGCCGCCTGCCTTCACGCAAGCAGGAATACATTCCTTCGTAGTCGGGGAATTGTGTCTCTTCATCATCATTTCGTGCGAATTCGCCTTCGCGCAATATCGATCCGTGATTACGCCACTAAAGCTACTTTCTTTTTGAGCAGCGAAGCTAAGGCTGAGCAGTGCAAGCACCGCGACAAGCCCAAACGCAAGTTTGTTCATGAGGCAGCCTCCATCGAAGTGAACCTTGCGTGAGACCATATGCCCAGTGCGCCTCGTGAGTCAATCTCCGGGCCGAATCGTTCGTGATCGTCGATTCAAAAGCAGTGACTGTGCCGCAGACGCAGTCAATTGCTTTTATAGAACTTCTCAGGATGTGGGAGCGACCAAGAATTTGCAGGTATGTAAGCGCCTGACAGGGTTATACTCTGCCAGTTCTAAATTGGCGGGAGCCCATGCCGATCCTTTCCGGCAGACGTCTAGGGCCCTACGAAATCCTCTCTGCCATTGGTGCAGACGGGATCGGCGAGGTTTACAGAGCCCGCGATACCCGCCTCGATCGAATTGTCGCCATCAAGATTCTTCGTGCTCATCTCGCCGACTGGGCTGAATTACGTGATCGCGTCGAACGCGAAGCTCGTACCATCGCAAATCTAAACCATCCCCACATCTGCACGCTCTACGACATCGGTCACCAAGACGGAACCGATTACCTGGTGATGGAGTACTTGGAAGGCGAGACGCTGGCGCAGCGGCTGTTGAAAGGTTCGCTGCCATTGGAGGAAGTATTGCGGTACGCCGTCGCAATTGCCGACGCGCAGCACAAGGCGCATCGCAAGGGCGTAACGTACCGCGATCTGAGGCCCGGCAACATCATGCTCACAAAATCCAGAGCGAAGCTGCTCGATTTTGGCTCGCCGAAATTGCGGAAGGAAACAGCCCCAGCAAATATCTCCCTCTACAAGCTCTCTACCGAAGACGACGTTTCGGCGCAAGGAACGACTCTGGGCAAGATCCAGTACATAGCCCCTGAACAATTGGAAGCCAAAGAAGGTGAAATGAATCGGTGTGATTATCAATTTGACAGAGGTAGGGAACATGACCGCGCTTAACGACCGTAATCAACTGAGGATCGTACGCAGATTGAGGAGACTGTCATGCGGAAAAAGGCCTTACAAGCCCTGGCTATCGTGCTTGCGGCATGTCCTATAGTCGGGTTGGCTCAAGCACCAAAGGATGGCGTGTACATCAGCGACGGGGACGTCAAGATCGTGTTGAAGCACGCCGCCGATACAAAGCGCACGAGTCCTGATAATACGATCAGAGTGGTCGACATGGATAACTATCAGCTCGGAGTCGCCGTCATCCACCGCGGGGCGATGGGAGGCGGCCGTAGTGTGAACTCGAACACCAGTGGTGGTGGTGCTGCCAATGCCGGCGCGGCGGCGAACTCGTCGGTGGCATGCGGCGAGCAGCGTCCCGATGTGACAGGTCCCACCGGCATTTTCCACGACGATACGGCCGAGAGTTACGTCGTCATATCGGGCAGCGCGACGCTGATTACTGGAGGCACAATCGTAAACGGGAGGCGTTCTGCGCCAGAGAACGAGGTCACGACAATCCTGAACGGCCCGTCCTGCAGCGGCACAATGGTTGGATACACGAGCCATGAGATAAAGACGGGAGACATCATCATCATTCCGGAGCGCGTGCCGCATGGATTTTCGAGCATCCCCGATCACGTCACGTATCTGAGCATACGGCCGGATCTGAAAAAAGTCCTCCAGCATGGGTATGTGAACCCAGCTCTCAAGAAGTGAGGTTAGACTGGCGCGAAGCAGAACACTCCGCACGCGTGAGCGGCATGAACGTTGGGGTGAACTGGTTTGAAGAATTGAAGCGTCGCGGGCCGGCGGAAAAACGAATCGGCCATTGTCACTCTGAGAAGCGCCACTACGTAGGTCTGTGAGTTTTCGGCGGCTGAAAGAAGGAGGATAAGCCTGACATGATCGGCAAGACCATCTCGCAGCGTAGAGGCGGCGAGATGAGAGGGAGGAGCACATGCATTACAGAAAGACTAGAGGACTGAACGAAGTGCTTTTGTCGGTGGTTTCACTCGTCATCGCACTCCTGTGCATAACGTTGAGAGCATCGGGCCAGTCTCCCGCCAAAGACGGCGAGTGGCCGACCTACAATGCGGATCTAGCGGGCACGAGATACCGGCCTCTGGATCAGATCAACGCAACCAACTTCAGCCATCTCGAGGTCGCTTGGCGCTTCAAGACCGACAACCTGGGCCCTTTTCCCGAATACAAGTTGGAAGGGACGCCGCTGATGGTCAACGGCGTGATCTATACGACTGGCGGCACGCGGCGGTCCGTCATTGCGCTCGACGCCAAGACCGGCGAGCTGATCTGGGTGCACAGCATGCGTGAAGGCAAGCGCGCCGCCGTCTCGCCGCGGCAGCTCTCGGGCCGCGGAGTGGCCTACTGGACCAACGGAATTGGTGATGAGCGCGTGATCTACATGACCACGGGCTATCGGCTCGTCGAACTCAATGCCAAAACGGGCGCCATGATCAGCTCGTTTGGCACAAACGGTGTCGTCGACCTGAAGGTCGGCGTGGTGAAGGGGGTCGATCAACCAATTGATTTGGAAACCGGCGATATCGGTATTCATTCGACGCCGATCGTGGTCAAGGATGTGGTGATCGTCGGATCGTCAATGAGGGAGGGTCAGACCGTCGAGACCCATAACAACACCAAGGGCCTCGTTCGCGCCTTCGATATTCGGACGGGGAAGAAAATTTGGCAGTTCAACACGATGCCAAGGCCGGGCGAATTCGGCAACGATACTTGGGAGGACAGCTCATGGGCCATCAACGGCAACACTGGCGTCTGGACCCAGTTCACCGTGGACGCAGACCTTGGGTTGGCGTACTTGCCCGTGGAAGATCCTACATCGGACTTCTATGGCGGGCATCGGCCAGGGAACAACCTGTTTGGCGACAGCTTGGTCTGCGTCGATCTAAAAACCGGGCAGCGCAAGTGGCATTTCCAATTGGTGCACCACCCCATCTGGAACTTTGACATTTCGTCTGCGCCGATTCTGGCTGACATCACGGTCAACGGCCGGGCGATCAAAGCCGTGGCGCAGCCAAGCAAACAGGGATTCCTCTACGTTTTTGATCGCGTGACGGGCCAGCCGGTGTGGCCCATCGAAGAGCGCGCGGTACCACAGTCGGACGTGCCAGGCGAGAAGACCTCGCCGACGCAGCCGTTTCCGACCAAGCCTCCGGCCTATGCCCGCAACTACCTGAAGGTACCCGACGACTTGATCGACTTCACGCCCGAGCTGCGAGCGCAAGCACTTGAGGTTATAAAGCGATACAAAGTGGGGCCGTCGCCGTTCACCCCTGCGATTCTCGGCGACGTCGAGGGCATGCTCGGCGCGATCGGTGCCGGAACCGCAACGAATTGGCCTGGATCGGCCTACGATCCCGAGACGCACATCGTTTACGCGCAGGCAACAAACAACGCCATCCAGTCCAGGTCGCTTGTCGCACCGCCGGCGGGATTCTCCGACATTCGCTACGTTTCAGGAATTGCCGGGCGACCTTTCCAGGTAGTGCTGGGGCCTGGCGACTGCTGCGCGGCTGATGGGCTGAGACGTCAGGTCGCGCCCCCACCTCCACCCCCGATGGGTTCTGCGGCTAATCGGCCCGCCGATAGTGGTGCTGGACTGACCGTGCAGGGGCTGTCAATCTTCAAGCCACCCTATGGGACTCTCTCGGCGATCAACCTCGACCGGGGTGAAATTATGTGGCAGGTGCCGCATGGCGACACGCCGGATAGCGTGCGCAATCATCCCGCGCTTAAGGGTCTGAACATTCCGAAGACGGGCCAGCCTGGCACATCTGGCGTCGGATTGATGGTCACGAAGACACTCGTCGTCATGGGCGACTCTCAAATCACTACTACGTCTGAGCATCCACGCGGCGCGATGCTGCGTGCCTACGACAAAGCGACAGGCAACGAGATCGGCGCGGTCTACATGCCAGCACCTCAAAGCGGATCACCCATGACGTACATGTGGCAGGGAAAGCAATACATCGTTGTTGCTGTCGGCGGCGGGAACTACTCTGGCGAGTACATTGCGTTCACCCTTCCCGCCACTGAGGAGGGCAGTCCACCTGTGCGGTAAGGGCGGGTGACACCAACACTCAGAGTGTCCGCGAACGCAGGCCCTGTTTCCTTTCGGTCGAGTTCGAGGGGTCGGCATCGAAGACATTAAGATGAATTTGTGATGCCGACCCTGCTTCGCTTCGGGTGAGGTGGCATGAAGGTCAAAATAGCGGCTGTGGCAATCATTGGTCTGGCGGCAGTCGGCACGTTGTATTCTGCACTTCGCGCACAGGACGCACCATCGGGGTCGCGTTCGGTGTGGGACGGCGTCTATACCCAAGAGCAAGCGGAGCGCGGACATTCGCTCTATAACCAGCACTGTGCGTCATGCCACGGCGAGACGCTTGCCGGTGGCGAAGTTGCGCCCCCGCTGGCCGGTGGTGATTTCCTCGCGAATTGGAATGGTCTGACGGTCGGCGACTTGTTCGAGAGAATCCGTCGGTCGATGCCGAAAGATCATCCAGGGCGGCTAACCCGGCAACAGAACGCCGACGTTCTGGCCTATATATTCAGCTTCAACAACTTTCCGGTAGGGAAGACGGAACTGGCGCACGACACTGAGCTACTGAACCAGATTCGGATCGAGGCGATCAAGCCAGACCTCAAGGATGACAAATAAGCGCCGCTCTCAGGTCTCAGCTGCACAGTAAAGCACCCGTTAGTCGGTGAGACTTTATTCACCCAAGTCCTTCCATGAGAAGGCCGGTTAGTGTCAAGTCGGTTTTGTAGTTGCCTTTGGTGGTCGAGTGGTCTTCCAGGGAACTCATCCGCTCTGCCGCCATCCTTCAATCCGCACTCTTTGTTGAGCGATTTTTCGCTCGGTACCAGTTGGGCGTTCTCGTTTCAGCAGGTGCTGCTACCTGATAATCGACCTTGGCTTCCCAACTTGCTTGGGAAGTTGGGCCGGGACTTGGCTGCAGTCACCTGAACTCGGCGGTTCCGCTCGACAATCCCAAGACTCTGCGCGACCGCACTTACGACGGCACTGTGATTGCACAGTGGTTCATAAACCTCACCACTCACCCACAATTTGTGAAGCAGCACCGACAGCTTGCGAGCGACAGCAACAACCGCGCGTTTCTTGGCATTGTTTCCTCCTCGCTCGGACAATTTTAAGCCCCATCGCCGCAAATCGCTGTCTTGTCCAAACCGTCCCAGAATATAGTGTGCGCCCTGCACCATCAGAGTTCGCAGGTAACGGTCTCCTTCCTTGCTGATGTGCGGTTGGGGTTGACTTTGGCCGGAGTTCCTGCGCCCGGGACGCAGCCCCAGATAACAACCGACGTCGCGACTGCGGCGAAACCGATGGGGATCTCCCACTGTCAACACGTAGGTCAACGCGATCAGTGTGCCCACACCTTTGACTTGCTTCAGCAACGCAACTTCGGGATGCACTTCCGCAGCGATTTGCTCGATCCGCCGGTCATACTCGGCAATGCGCTGGTTGAGCGATGCGATCTCTGCCAACAGCGGTTCCAGAGCGCCTCTCAACTCCGCGCTGAACCCAGCGGCCGAATGCCTACTCACCTGCTGCGTGCTGAACTTGCGCTGACGCTCTCCGTAGGATTTCGCCAACCCGCGCGCGGAATCAACCAGCGCCGTGCGCGCTCCCACCAGTGCGGCCCGCGCTCGGATCACCGTCAGATGAACTTGTGCTTCCGCACTGCGATGCTGCACCGGACTGAGTAAGCGAGGATCGAGGCGTGCCAACCGTGCCAGCATCCGGACGTCGAGCCGGTCATCTTTCCGGCTACTCTCCCCGATCAATTGCACGTTCCGTGCATGCGCCACGATCACTTCATGTCCCAACTGGGTCAACTGCCGGCTGACCCACGGAGAATGAGCTCCGGTTTCCAGAGCCACGCGGCTGCCAGGTATTCTTCCGAACACCTGCTTCATCGCTTGTTTCGTCGTCGGTAGCTTTTGTTCGACCACACTTCGCCCGCTTCGTCCAGCACACAGTAGTAGGTGAATCGATCCCCCAGGTCCATTCCGATCGTCAGCTTCGTCCCCTTGAAATTCTGCTTCCGCGTAATCGTCACGGTGCTATTCTTTTTCATAAACCGGTCTCCTTTCCCTTGCGCCTTGAGCGCGTCAATCGTTGGGAGCGTATCGCATCCCGCTGGAGACCGGCCTTCTCATCCCATCTGATAAACGGTGCCGGCTCAACCGGTCGATGCAACACTCTTCTAATCTGTTGATCCGATAGTGTTTTTCAAAGAGAACCGGGGTCTCAATGGGTCGATGCAACACTTGCTCGAAATCTGTTTGTAGGAGTCTATGAAGCTGATTTCGTTCGCGAGCGTTGATTCAAACCGAACACTGCCCTGTTTAGATCTGATTGAGTACTGCCATACAGATCGATTCTCTAGCGGCTGTATACTCTTGCCACTCTTGGTTGCGGGAGCTTGATGGCAATTATCTCTGGCACCAAACTCGGTTCCTACCAAATCGCCGGTCCGATTGGCTCGGGCGGGATGGGTGAGGTGTATCAAGCGCACGACACCAAGCTCGGGCGCAACGTAGCCATCAAGGTCCTACCGGAAGCCTTCGCACATGACCCCGAGCGTCTCTCTCGTTTCCAGCGCGAAGCGAAGATGCTCGTGCCCTGAATTACCAGATAGTTGGTGCCTTGGACTGCTCCAATCCGTGAATTGTAGTGATGTTGGGATGTCTCGCTGGGGCCTGCTCTGGTGGCAATTTCGTTGTGTCAGGGGCAGGAGAAGCGTACGATCTGCGCGAGTCAGAGGGCAAATCGGAATTTCAGGTTGACATCGATTTTCTTTTCGTGGTACCTACCCCGGCAGACTAAACTTCAATCAAGACGACATGTTGGGGGGTGACCCAGGTAGAAACTACATCGGGCCCCGGCGCTGCTAGGACGGCCTTGTAACATCAGAGCCGCTCCCCAATTGCAAGTCTAGCCACGCGATCCCTTTTACCGCCGAGCAAGACCCGAAGAGTCAGGAGAATCTCAATGGCTCAAGTAGACGTGCCGTTGGTGCGCTCGCAGTTTGCACAAACTTCGCGAGTCGATAATTGGTGGGTGCAGCCACTTTTTGTTTTTCTCGGTCTCTCGGGTTTCATTGTCTACTCCACTTGGGCGGCTCTTCAGGGCCAGCATTACAGGTTTGGTCCGTATCTTTCTCCTATGTATTCACCGGAATTGTTTGGCGATCCCTTGCACGCATGGTTCGGAGTAAGGCCGGAGTGGATGCCGGCATGGGTTACGGCAGCGATGCTCATCCTGTGGGCCCCTGGTGGCTTCCGAGTGACTTGCTACTATTATCGCGGAGCGTATTACAAAGCGTTTTGGGCCGACCCTCCGTCTTGCACCGTGGGTGAGCCTCGCCAGAAATACCTTGGGGAACGCTCGTTTCCGCTAATCCTGCAAAATGTCCATCGATATTTTCTCTACCTCGCGTTGGTGTTCCTCATCATCCTTGGCCGCGATGCGTGGGATGGTTTTTGGTTTAACGGCCACTTTGGCGTCGCTGTCGGCTCACTTGTACTCCTGATGAATGTGACGTTGCTAAGCTGCTATACCTTGGGGTGTCACTCGCTTCGCCACCTAATCGGTGGAATTCGCGACCGGATTTCGGGTACGCCAGTTCGCAAGCAGGCCTACGACTGCGTCAGCTGTCTCAACCGCCGCCACATGCTTTTTGCTTGGTGCAGCCTGATCTGGGTCGCGTTTTCCGACCTATACGTTCGGATGTGCTCGATGGGCGTATGGACCGATTGGAGGATTTTCTAGTGGCCGAGTACATAGAACATGAACACGATGTGCTGGTGATTGGCGCCGGAGGCGCCGGTTTGCGGGCCGCCGTTGAAGCCTCGGCCGCAGGCGTGAAAGTAGCCGTGATCACGAAATCGCTTCTGGGCAAGGCGCACACAGTTATGGCCGAAGGCGGCATCGCCGCCGCGCTCGCCAACGTCGATGACCGTGATAGCTGGCGCGTCCACTTCGCCGACACAATGCGAGGCGGCCAGTATCTGAACAACTGGCGGATGGCCGAGTTGCACGCCAAGGAAGCGCCGGAGTGCGTGCGAGAACTCGAAGCGTGGGGGGCGCTCTTCGATCGCACGCCCGATGGGCGCATTTTGCAACGCAACTTCGGTGGCCATCGGTACCCGCGTCTCGCGCACGTGGGCGACCGCACGGGCCTTGAAATGATTCGCACGCTGCAGGACCACGGGATTCATCTGGGCCTCGACGTATTCATGGAATACACGGTCGTGTCGCTTCTGAAGGATGGCGATCGAGTGGTCGGCGCATTCGGGTATGACCGCGAGCGCGGCAGGTTTCATCTTTTCCAGTCCAAGGCAGTAGTGCTGGCGACAGGAGGGATCGGCCGGGCGTTCAAAATCACAAGCAACAGTTGGGAGTACACGGGCGACGGCCTTGCGCTGGCTTACCAGGTGGGTGCGGGGTTGCAGGATATGGAATTCGTACAATTCCACCCGACTGGAATGATCTGGCCGCCAAGCGTTTGCGGCATTCTAGTCACGGAAGGGGTTCGAGGCGAGGGAGGTGTGCTCCGGAATAAGGAAGGACGCCGGTTCATGTTCGACGCAATTCCGCCACTCTACGTGAGTCAAACCGCCGACAAAGAAGAGGAAGGCTGGCGGTATACGCAAGGCGACAAAAATGCCCGCCGCCCTCCCGAATTGCTGACGCGCGATCACGTGGCGCGCTGCATCCGCCAAGAAGTGCGCGAGGGACGCGGGAGCCCCCACGGCGGTGTATTCCTCGATATCGCCTGGATCAAGGAAAGAATCCCGAACGCCGCCGAACACATCAAGAAAAAGCTTCCTAGCATGTACCACCAATTCAAGCAACTGGCGGATATCGACATCACCAAGGAACCCATGGAGGTCGGCCCGACCACGCACTACATGATGGGTGGCGTGCGCGTGGACGCCGAATCGCAGATGTCCGATGTCCCGGGCCTCTTTGCTGCAGGAGAATGCGCGGCGGGGCTCCATGGCGCAAATCGTCTGGGAGGCAACTCCCTGTCCGACTTGCTGGTATTCGGGAAGCGAGCCGGCGACTACGCGGCGCGCTTCGCGAAAGAACATTCGCAGGGGAAAGTGAATCCTGATGATCTCGCGGCGGCGGAGGTGCACGCCCTGAAACCCTTCGAAAATGAGGGCCCCGCGCCATACGTCATCCAATACGCGTTGCAGGAGACCATGCAGGATTTGGTCGGCATCGTCCGCCGGGAAGATGAAATGCTGCAGGCTCTCAATAGCATTCAGGAATTTAAGACGCAGGCCGATCGCGCTGGAGTGCCGGGACACCGGGAATACAATGCCGGGTGGCATACGGCCATCGATTTGCAAAACCTGATCCTTGTGTCGGAGATGATTGCGCGAGCGGCGCTCGAGCGAAAAGAAAGCCGCGGCGCGCAGTTCCGGGACGACTACCCCACGAAAAATGACGAATACGGCGACTTTAACATAGTGGTCTCGAAAAGCGCTTCGGGCGAGGTCAAGTTGCGCCGCGAACCCATCCCGCCGATGCCGGATGAACTTAAGCAGATCATTCAGGAGATGAAGTGATGTCGAGCGCAACGTTCCGAATTTGGCGCGGGGATCAAGGCACCGGACAATACCGCGATTACACCATCGAAATCTCGGAAGGAATGGTGGTGCTCGACGCGATTCACCAGATCCAGGCGTCGCAAGCGTTCGATCTCGCCGTGCGCTGGAATTGCAAGGCGGGCAAATGCGGTTCGTGCTCCGCGGAGATCAATGGTTCGCCCAAGCTGATGTGCATGACGCGACTGAATTCGCTTCCGCTCGAGCGGGCGGTAACGGTCGAACCGATGAAGGCGTTTCCGCACGTACGGGACCTCGTCACCGATGTTTCCTGGAACTATCAAGTGAAAAAGAACATCAAGAAATTCAAGCCGCGACCTCCCGATGCACCCGACGGAACGTGGCGCATGGCGCAGGAGGACGTGGACCGCGTGCAGGAATTCCGGAAATGCATTGAGTGCTATCTTTGCCAGGACGTGTGCCACGTGCTGCGCGACCACCACATGCACGACCAATTCATCGGCCCGCGATTTCTGGTTTACGCGGCAGCGCTTGAAATGCACCCGCTCGACGTGGAGGACCGCCTCAGCGATTTGAAGGAACAGCACGGCATCGGGTTGTGCAACATCACGAAATGCTGCACCAAGGTTTGCCCGGAAAGCATCACCATTACCGACAACGCGATTATCCCCCTCAAGGAACGTGTGGTGGATCGTTTCTTCGATCCACTATCGAAGCTTTTCCGCATATTCAGTCCGAGTGGACGATAGGAGGTTTTCATGCACTTCGACTTAAAGCATATCTCAGTGGAGAGTATTCCGGAGGCACTTGCGAAAGTGGAACGCTACCGGCTTCTGAACGAACCGAGCCATGCAGAAAGCATCTGCCTAGATATTTTGACCATAGTACCCGCTCACCAACAAGCTCTGATCTCGCTGCTGCTGGCGCGAACTGATCAGTTTGGGAGCGAAATGACCGTGGCGATGGCTCGCGAGGTTCTGCCCCAGATCAAGAGCGACTACGAGCGCGCCTACTATGCAGGTATCATTTCAGAGAGAAGTGCGCACGCCCATCTTTACCAAGGCGGGCCTGGCAGCACCTCAGTCGCTTATCACGCACTCCGGGAAGCAATGGAGCACTTCGAACGCGCCGAAGTTCTGCACCCACCCGGTAATGACGATGCGATTCTCCGGTGGAATACTTGCGCGCGAGTCATCATGCGGAACCCAGAGATTCGTCCCCTACCTTATGAGGAGTTCCAACCGATCACAGGCGAGTAGCTCCGGCGAGCAGATGCATGCCCATACCATAATTGGACTCCGCCAAGACTCTGATCGGCCTGCTCACCGGGTTCGGGTCAAAATATGACCCTAGCTCAGTCCCGGCCCATTCGACTGACGTTGGCGCTCTCGATGCGAGCAATTCGCTCCTACAGCAATATCCTCGTGGAGGACCTTATACGGCTCTCGTTGCTCAAGAGACGTCGCCGCAGACCGAAGCAACCTGACAAGTTGTTTTGTGTCCCGACAAGATCAGTTGTGCTCTGCGCCTCGACTATATATTATTATAGTAAATAATTAAATATATAACCTCTTCAATGATGGAGGTGAGGCTGACATCAGAAAATTCACTTGTGTCGGTATGGACTGAAGCGAGTGGTGTCCCAGATCTCAAATCCTTCTGTCTCGCCATTCTGCTTTCAGCCGTATTTGATTGATCGCAAATCGGGCCAACATTGTGGCTGGGGATAGTGATATAAGCGATTCCGTTGCAACTATGGGAGGAAACGCTGAGTGGAAACTCTGAAAGATCCAACAACTCTAGCCGAGACAATCAACATTTCCGCGCGTCTCGATCGTATTCCACCATCCGGTTACCTCCGCGGCATGGTCACGCTCATCTCCATCGGAGGCTGGTTTGAATTTTATGCTCTCTTTGTAGCGGGTTACGTTTCGCTCGGTTTTATCAAGTCGGGCATCTTCACTGCCACTACGAACGGTTTGTTCGACCGGACTGGCTTTGCGAGTTTCATCGCGTCCGGTTTTGCAGGCATGTTCATCGGAACATTGCTGTTCAGCGGGGTGTCGGACCGTTACGGTAGAAAGAAAACGTTTCTTTACTCGCTGTTCTGTCACTCAATCGCCACGTTTGTGATGGCCTTCCAAAGTTCTCCCGTGACGATCGATCTATGGAGGTTCATCGCCGGCCTCGGGATCGGAGTCCAGCTGATAACCAGTCACGCTTTTATTTCAGAGATAACACCCAAGGAGAGCCGCGGCCATTACATTGCGTTTAGCCAATTCATTTCGTATTGTTCTGTTCCGGTTGCTGCGTTCGCCGCTTATATTCTGATCCCTAAGACCATTCTCGGCCTCGACGGCTGGCGTTGGCTAGTAATGATCGGTGCCATCGGCGCGCCGATTTTCCTATTACTCCAGTCGAAGTTGCCGGAATCCCCGCGCTGGTACGCCGCTCGCGGTCGGGCCGAGGAAGCCGAAGTTGCTACCGCCCGGATGGAAGAGGCGGCTCGGGCCTTTCTGGGCCGTGATTTGCCACCACCAGAGTCCGGAGAGGACCAAGCCGTTGGCGATGGTAGGTGGTCTGAGATTTGGACTCACGGCTATGCTCCAAGGACAGTCATGCTGGTTCTTTTCAATATTTTTCAGACTGTTGCGGTGTATGGATTTGCCTCTTGGGTGCCCGTATTGCTGACGCAGCAGGGCGTTCCGCTTGTCCATTCACTCGAGTACACATTCTGGATCGCAATCCTGAACCCCTTCGGTCCGTTGATCGGGATGAAGTACGCCGATGTCCTTGAGCGGAAATGGCAAATCGTGGCGTTGGCGATGGCCATTGCCGTCTTCGGGACCACCTTCGCCCAGATGCGCAATCCGGTGTTCATCATACTGTTCGGCTCGTTGATTACTGTGGCAAACAACTGGTTCGGGAGCCTCTTCCACACTTATCAGGCTGAACTCTATCCAACACGCATCCGCGGCAAGGCCGTCGGCTTTGTTTACAGCTGGAGCAGGCTTAGCGGGATCTTTGTGGGTTTCATAATTGCGGCGCTGTTGAAAGACTTCGGCACCGTAGGTGTCTTCGCGTTCATCGCCGGCTCAATGGCCGTTGTCGCTTTGGCGATCGGGATCCTGGGGCCAAAGACTTCTGGGGTATCTCTCGAAATTCTCTCGCACTGAAACAACGCACGGAACCTTTCCACATAGAACTCTTCCAGTGGGCGTTAGGTAGCCGGCGATCTTCCCGCATGCCCCGAACTCACGGCCGCCTGATTGCCATCGATATTTACATTGTGCTATACGCGTGCTATTGACATACGCAGAAGCTCACAATTGACGTCCGTCCATTGTTAAAAGCATTAGACCCGCCGGGCGTGTAGGATCGAAATGTTTGTTCGAAGCGGAGAAGTCTAAGGCGGTGATATCGCCATGGTCAAATCAGAGGAAGATTTCGTTGATCGTCGCAATTTTCTGAAGATCGCCGCAGGTAGTGCGGCTGGGCTGGTTGTAAGCGTGCCAAGAGCGGGTCCAGAAGAAAATGGCGTTCGCTCCTCTCACGAGCAAACGCCCGGTGAGGCCAAGAAGGTTGATGCGCCGCCTGCGGAACGCACCATTGAAAAGACCACTGACAATCCATATACCCGAGGGATAGCAGCGTTCGTATCGGGTCTCCGTTACGAACAAATCCCAGCGGAGGTTATTGATCGAATCAAGCTGCTAATGCTGGACTCGTTGGGTTGTGCGATCTACAGCGTCGACTTGGAATGGAGTCGCATCCTGATGCACACTCTCAAACAACTCGACAGCTCAAAATCCTGCGGCGTCTGGGGCACATCGCTAAGGCTCTCGGCACCGCACGCCGCGCTGGTCAACGGCACCCTTGTGCACGGATTCGAACTTGACGATATACACCGGTTGGGTGTGATGCACGTGGGGGCTGTTACGCTGCCGTCTCTCCTGGCCTTAACGGAAATCAGACCGGGGATGAACGGGCGCGACATTCTCACTGCCGCGGTTGCCGGTTACGAGGTCGGGCCACGGGTGGGAAGATGTATGGGAGAGGAACACATTGGTCAGGGTTGGCATTCAGCAGCGACCGTCGGAGTGTTCTCATCGGCGGCAGCTGCGGCAGCTGCATTGCGGCTCTCAAAGGAGCAGACGGTCCATGCGCTAGGAATCGCTGGTACGCAGTCTGCGGGCCTCATGGCGGCCCAGTATGGTTCCATGGTGTTACGGATGCACACGGGCCGAGCAGCCCAAAGCGGCCTGTATGGTGGTTTGCTTGCCGCAGACGGGTTCACGGGAATCGTGAATGTTTTCGAGAGTGATTATGGCGGTTTCTGCAGTACATTCTCCCGCTCGCATGACCGGTTCAACCTGGCCGAGTTAACTTCTGGCCTGGGGACACGGTTTGAGACGATGCAGGTATCGCTCAAGTTTTACTCATGCGTGAGCAGCAACCACACGACACTTGACGCGATTCGTGCGATTCGGGCACGACGGTCGTTCTCTGTTGACGACGTTGACCACATCGTAGTGCATGGCTCTCAAGTGACCGTCGATCATGTAGGCTGGAAATATCGTCCTGCAGGCATCTCCGCAGCACAACTGAACCTGCCATTCTGCGTGGCGACGCTACTGCTCGACGGTAATGTTTTTGTCGAGCAGTTCACTGCGCTGAAGATCGTCGATCCGATCCGGATAGCGCTTGCTGACAAAGTCAAAGTCGTGGCTGATCCGGATATCATTGCGCGGGGTTCTGAATTCCGGCAGATGGTTAGAACAGAAGTATTTTTTAAAGATGGAACAGTATTGACGGAAACTGTTGAGACGCCACGCGGAAGTGAGCGGAGCTTTGCGAGCAAAGCTGACGTGGTTGAGAAGTTTGAAAATCTGGCAGGACACGTCATTCCGGCCGGCCAAGTAGCGGCAATCCGGAAGGCTGTTCTAAACTTGGAAACGCTGCCGGATTCGAGCAGGCTGGCCCATTTGTTGACGAAACAATAAGTCCGGTGTTTTATTATAGCCTCGAGGCAATTGAATGCAGGATCGCCTAATCGTACAGATGTTGTTTGATAGAAATCCGAGCGAGGAGCCTTGCGATGATGAGGACTGTGCCATTACTGAGCCTAGTATTCATCACATTCGGCATTCTTGTTGGCATTTTGTTTTCACACTGGAAGGCATTAGGAGTTCAGACCGCATCGGCAATGGAGCAGTCCACCACTGAGACCCGCGACATTGCTGCGATGCAAGCCGACATTGCCCACCTCAAGGAGGTTGTGCCGTCGCAGTCTCACTCAATGACCGACGTCGCCTATCAGTTCTCTAGCCTTTGGTTTGCCGGAAAAGAGAGCAATTGGCCTCTGGCAGCATTCTTCCTGAATGAAGCCCGCCAGCACATACGGTGGACCATTCGCATCCGCCCGATCCGAAGAAGCCCTTCAGGTGATCCGGTGGATTTGAAGGGCATTTATGACAGCATCGACAACAGCATTATGGTCGAACTACAGCAGGCTATCGACAAAAAAGACGGTGGCCGGTTTGTCGCTGCATACAAAGAAACACTCTTGCAGTGCTATTCATGTCATAAAGCCTCAGGAAAGCCGTACCTGCGCCCTATGATTCCGACAGTTCCACCACAGACCATCATCAATTTTGATCCAAATGCTAAGTGGCCGGAATAACTGGGGCAACGTATCCGCGCGAGGTACCTGTCGCGGCATCTACCGACCGGGTGCAAAAATCCCCGGTCAGGTCACGACGAGAGCGGTATTGTTGCTCCTGGGAGAAAGTCGCCGGCGCGAATTATGTTGTCCTCGCTCCCAAAGTCGACAAGGACGGGAACGATGTTGCCGGGGTACGTTCCACCACGATCCAAGCGCCTCTAGCGACATATACGGGCTGGAATCTTCGCGCGGCCGGATATGCAGAGGGAGAACTGTGTAGTCTGACGGGCAGCTACATTCCATTTGCCGTGCATAATGCTGATCGTATGGCGAGTGGAGACCCGCGGCTGGCTCTCGACGAGCGGTATGGCACCCATGCTGGCTATGTTGCCGCCGTAACTGCGGCAGCCAATCAGCTCGTCAGCCAAAGATACCTGCTTGCTGAGGATGCTCAGCGTCCTATATCTGAGGCGGAGGCAGGCAATGTCCTGCGGTAGCGTGCCTATTTAAATGGGATGTCGTTAGCGCCGCACGTTACTGACGCCTACCCTAACAGTGGCGAGAGAGATCGCAGATGTAGGAGGGCGTCGTCATGAATCGATCGCTAAAGGAATTAGTTGATCCGCGGCAGGTTTAAATCTAGTACTGCCCAAGACAGCCAAACAAAAGTTCAGTCTTACTGAAAAGATCTCGAAGGCTATGGCAGTATCAACGTGCTGATCCGCTTAGGATCGTAATGGGTAGGGATGCGAGCCACCTCTTTAAACGTCTTCGTATCGATGGCGGATACAGTGTTCTCTGCGGAGTTGGTAACGTACACTGTGTCACCGTTTGGCGAAAAAGTAAGCCACTCGACTCCTCTCCCAGCGCGGACACGTCCCAGCAGGTTGAGGTCAGGAAGCGAATAGACGAAAACAGACCTCGTTACCGAGCTATTAACCCACAGAGTTTTACCGTCCGGCGCCACGCCGATACCGTGGGAGGCGCCGCCAATTGAGCCCCCGCTCTCATACCATCTTGCGTCCTCCGGGAGCTTAATTCTAGCGACCTCCTGATGCGTCGCAAAATCTACCACCACGAAACCGTGAAAGCCGGTAAGTTGTAGGAATATGCGGCGGGTCGAACCGTCGGGGTTAGCCTCCACCGTCATGGGACGAATTCCTCTATCGAACTTAACCACCCAAGCCAGTTCCTCAGTCTGGAGGTCTATGACGTTCAATACGTTCCCCCATATGGAACCGGCGACGACGTACTTACCGTCCGGGGACAAAGCATTGTTATGCAACCCACCATTTACTGGAATGCTCTTTTTTAAAGTTAGGGATTTCGGGTCCACAATATCGAGGGCGCCTGGGTTGTTCCGGATGCAGACTAAAATGCGACCATCTTTTGCAACCGATACATTGTTGGGATGACCGCTCAGGGTCACCTTTTTGATAATCTCTCCACTCGGTCGATCCAAGACATTCAATGTCTCATCATCCTCGCTGGTAACATAGATCCGACTTCCATCGGGCGAAAAGTTGACACCATGGGGCAAGTTGACTTTGATCGTTTGCACAATTTTGTTACTCGCAGGGTCAATGACATCAATGGTGCTTGAGACCCAGTTCGCGCTGTAAATGAAGCCCGTATGAGCCGCCAACGGGACTGCCATCAGTAGAAGCAAGCAGAGCAGCCATCTGTGATATCTCGCAGTAGTTAGCCTCATGGTAGGGGAAACCTCCTGATAGTGCACGTAATCTAAGTGGAGCTACGCTCAAAGTCAAGGTCATTCAAGCGAGGTTAGCTGGACTTAAAAATATCGAGCGACGATGGTTCTGTGTCCGTCTAACAGTTTGTTGAAGAATTGAGTTTTTCAAGCTTTCGGTTCTGAATTTCAGTTTATCGCTGAGTTGTGACGGAGTGCATTGGGTTATTCTATCTACCCAGCGGGTCCGAATCGAA
>Ga0070735_10000927_pt1 | contig 29525 bp, 24 predicted proteins | sample Coa_R1_FD_66443 | JGI IMG/M metagenome (GOLD analysis project Ga0070735, IMG submission 66443) | Surface soil microbial communities from Centralia Pennsylvania, which are recovering from an underground coalmine fire - Coalmine... | ecosystem: Environmental > Terrestrial > Soil > Unclassified ...
TCGGCACGACTGAAGGCGTTATCGGCACGACTGAAGGCGTTATCGGCACGACTGAAGGCGTTATCGGCACGACTGAAGGCGTTATCGGCACGACTGAAGTCGTGCGCTTCCACGTGCTCGACTTCCCCACCCTAGCTCGCAAACGGCGCTCGCTAGGGGTGGAGCAACGTCGCACACGCGGTCCCACCCGCAATTTTGTGCCGACTGAGATCCTTCGGCCCGCGATGCAAAGCGCGGGCTCTCAAGATGACATCTAGCGAAAGACAAAATACGCGGGTCCCGCGCCACGAAAACCACGTTGGGCGTACCCATCCTTTCGCACCAAACGCGAAAGGATGGGGCACCTTCTGTTCGAATATCGCAAGCGAATTACGGAGTGATCTTGTAAATCACGCCGTTGCCGCTGGTGCCACCGTTAAGAGTTGCACCGTAGATGTTGCCCGCGCTGTCTGTGGCCAAACCTCCGGATGGATTGAATCCGTCGTTTGCGCCGGTAAAGCGGTAGATCACGGAGTAGTTGCCGTTGGCGTCTGATCGAGCCACGACGCCGCAGCCAAACGTGCAAGTTGAGTTCACGGTTCCGCCATAGAAGGTCGTGGCATACCCTTTCCCATCAGCAATGAGGAGGCCTGCGGAGGGCTCTTCTCCATCGCCCGCCTGGTTACCAAAAGTGTGTAAGACCTGTTCCACACCTTGGGCGTTCACCGAGAAGGCAACGCCACAGCCGACGGTCCCGATTGCGCAACTAGTGGTGTTACCCCCGAACTGAGTGACGCCATAAAAGACGCCAGTTTCAGTCCGGAGCAGGCCCCATCGCGGAGACGTACCTTCCGCACCCTCCGGAAATGTGTAGAGCGTCGTCAGATTGCCGGTGGTATCCAGTTTGAAGAGAGTTCCCCCATTTCCGCGAGCGTAGCTACCCCCAGTTTCGCCGTAGATGTTGCCAGCGCTATCGGTGATTAGATCTTGAGGAAACGCTCCGTCGGCCTGTCCGGTAAATCGGTAAACTACCGTCTCGACGCCCGGTGGCGTGATCTTAAACAGAACGCCGCAGCCCAAGGTGCCGTCACATCCAATGACGCCGCCAAAGCTGGCGCTGCCATAGAGACTCCCGTTGCTGACGACCAAGCCAAGCTCAGCCTGGCCCTGATTCTGCGAACCGTCGGTGCCGCCCAGGAAAGCGTGCAGTACTTGCAACGTTCCATCCGTCTTCAGTTTGAACACGGTGCCACAACTGCAGGTGGGATCACCACCCAAAGAACTAATTCCGTAGAGGTTCCCCTGGGCATCTCGAATTAACCTGCCAATTGGGATTCCGCCGTCGGTTCCGCCAGTAAAGCTGTAGAGAATGGTCTGCTGGCCGGCGGGGTTCAGTTTGAAAATGATCCCGCGGTTCGATGATCCTCCGAATTGGGTTGTGCCGTAGAAGTTGCCTGTGGAGTCGAGGATAAGACCACCGTTCGGACCACTACCATCGGTAAAATTAAAGGTGTAGAAAACGCTGAAAGTCTGAGCAGAAGCGGCGGTAACAAGCAATGTTAGTGCGAGTATGCTTAGGGCGAGTTTCACCGGGAGTCTCCTTTGGGTCACGAAAAAAAACAACATCGATTGTACATGTGTCGCAATAGACCTGTTGGTCAAGCTCGCGTCTCAACATAACAATGTCTAGAGTGCTTGCTTGGGACGATTCCAGGGGCGCTGGGCGGATTTTATCCTCTGAAATCCTGCCCGGCCATATGAGTCGTGTGGCGACGCGTTCGGCGCGATGCGTGTGTAGCGGACAGGGTATCCGCTACTCATTTATCGCTGTAAGCTACATCGTGCCGTAGAACAGCTCAAGTCCGCCTGTGAGAGTGAACGAGCCGACAATCAAGTTGCTGTCATTGATGCCCGCGCCTGCGGCATTCGTGCCTTTGGGTTCATCAAAAACGTAGTAACTGTTGCCTTCCTTCAAAGCTGCATGGCCCACCCCGTACGGGTCGGACCAGAAGAAGACAATATTTCCCGCAGAGTTGATGCCCTGTGCCTGGGTGATTGCAGCGCCGGGAACGTTGATCAAGGGAAAGGTCGACCCGTTGTACAGAGACGACTGCCTGTAACCGTCAAAATCGATCCAGGAAAACGTTGCCAAGCCACTCTTGTTGATGCCTCCGCTAAAAGTGGCCAAGGCAGCCGGCACGTCTACAACGGTGTATTGTCCATTCTGATAAATAAACCCATGATGGGTCCGGTCATTACCGGAGAAGTAGTCGCCAACAACCACTCCGGCGTCGTTGATACCTGTCGCATCACTCGACAAAGCGTCGGAGGGTCCTGGGATGTCCGAAAACGTGCCATTGCTGTATTGGAATCCGTGCGGGTTCCCGCCGGAATCAAAGTAATCGCCGACAACCACATTGCCTGAATTGATGGCGTAGCAGACGGTGGGACCTTTGGGATCGTCGATGGCCTTAATTGTAGTAAGCGTGGCCATGAGGCCGTGTTGTGCACCGGATGAATCCACATAACTCCCAACGCCGACATTTGCGTTGTTGACGCCGTTCAGGAAGCTCGACTTGCTGTTGGGAAGTTTCACAGCGGTGAGATTGAAGGCCTGCGGCACCGCAAGATAGCCCGACGGGAAGCCATCCACTCCCCAATACCAGCCTGCATACGCGCCTTTACTGTTCACTCCACGAGTACCAGCGAAGTCCGTAGGAGCAAAAGTCTTGGTTTTGACGGCGTAGGTAAAACCGTAAGAAAGTCCGGATTTGTTGGTGTAGGTGCCCGTGATCAAACCGGAATCGTTGATGCCGTAGCAGACGGTAGCGATGCTACCGGGATAATCGATGGTGGTTATGACACCATTGGCGGCTTGGCGCGCAAAACAGTGGGTGACGCCTTTAGTATCTACATAGGCGCCCACGGCGTTGTCGCTACTATCGATGGCGTAAGCGTAAGTGGAATCAGTCCCGGCGGCATAGAAACTTGTGACTTTTCCACCGCGACCACCTGGCGAGATAAAGCCTTCTTCGACGCGCGTCTCAAGCGGCACCCAGCTTCCGACAAAATCTCCGGCTTTATTAATCCCAAACAGACTGGTCGAGACATTGCTCTCCACGCCTACGTCATACTGCTGAAAAGTGCCGCTGATGTAGGTGAAGCCATGGTAAAGACCGTCGCTGCCGAAGAAATCGCCGACGACGACGTTCGAGTCGTTGATCCCATTGCCACGGGTGAAGTTCTGGCCTCCATAGCTGAGCTCTGTGAAAGAAGTGCCGTTGTAATAAAAGCCAGAGGTGCCCCCGGTGGAATTCTCGTATTCGCCAACGACCGCGCCTGCTGTGTTGAGGCCAAGAGGATAAGTTCCGTTAACATTGCCGGGAGCATCCAGGTCAGTCACCTTGAAGCCCTGCCCAAAGGCGCTCGGGGCGGCGAATGAAGCGATCAAGGCGGGCAAAAGGATGGCCACCACCATGAAAGATAGCCGTAGAGCTAACGTGCGACGTTCCGTGGACCGGGTTGCCTTATCCTGATGCTCACTGCTTGAGACCAGACTGCCATTCATAGATCAGCTCCTATGGCGAGACTTCGCCCGTTATGGTGCCCTCTAGCGATCCGTATATCGAGCTTTCTAGTTGAAAACAGGGACATTACCCTGTCGGCTGGATACGAACAAACTATCCCCAACGCTGCGCTGAAACTCGTAGTACAGCCATCCGCTGCTGGGCTATACTGTTCCGACATTCCCTCCCCTGCAACTGGCATGTGCGGACAACTGCGGACATCTGCGGACAAGACTGACTATGGGCTCGGTCAATAGGCCCCACACCCCAAATCAACGGCTCGGTTCCTGGAAAGAGATCGCGGCTTTCTTCGATTGTGACGAGCGGACCGTACGCCGCTGGGAAAAAGAGCGTGGTCTGCCCGTCCATCGAACGCCGGGCGCTGCGGGCGGGAAGGTTTTTGCCTACACCGACGAACTCTCGGACTGGCTAGCGGCATCGCGGGACGCAAGAACCGAGCGCCAGGCTGGTCAACCACCTCTGCCTGATCGGGAAGCTCTAGTGACGCAGTTTCCGGTTCCCCAAGGACCGGTGCTTGTAGAAAAACCATCGAAGCCATTATTCAGCCGCGGATGGCAGATGAGCGCGCTCTTGCTGTTTGGACTCTTTGTGGTCGGCATCGGAAGTCTGGCATTTCTTAACCATCGGCCTGAACCGGATTCTGTTGCAGTGCTGCCGTTCTCGAATGGTGGTGGCGATGCGAGCACCGACTATCTCAGCGACGGCATGACGGAATCGCTTATCAACAACCTCGCTCGCATCCCGCAGATTAAGGTGCGCTCACGGGTTTCGGTTTTTCGCTATAAAGGCAAGGAAGTTGATTTACGCACTGCTGGCGGGGAACTTGGGGTTTCGGTGCTGGTAACCGGGCGAGTGCTTTCGCAAGGCGACAACATCGAAGTAAGCGCCGAGCTAACCGACTTGCGGGACAACGTTGAAACCTGGGGACAGCATTATGTCGGTAAGCGTGCGAGTCTTGTCTCGCTGCAGCAGCAGATCTCGGGTGATATAGCAGAAAAACTACGGGCCAAGCTCAGCTCCTATGAAAAGCAGCAGGTTACCCGGCAGGACACGCAAGATCCCGAGGCTTACGAACTGTATCTGAAGGGACGATATTCGTGGAACAAGCGCAGCTATCAGGACCTAAACGCGGCTATCTACGATTTTAACGACGCAATCGTTAAGGATCCGAGATACGCTCTGGCCTACTCAGGCATTGCCGATGTCTATGCCGTTCTGCCGAATTTCGGGGGAAATCCATCGGAGGATTACACGCGGTCAAACGCGGCCGCTCGGAAGGCATTGGAGTTGGATGCGAGCCTCGCGCATCCGCACGCGGTTCTTGGCGAAAACGAGATGCAATATGACTGGGACTTCGCGGGCGGCGAAGCCGAGTTCAAAAGAGCTTTCGAGCTCGACCCCAATGATGCCACTGCCCGGCAGTGGTATGCCGACAATATCGGCATGGTCGGGGGTAGAGCAGAGGAAGCGCTGGAGGAAATAAATCGTGCACGGCAGCTCGAGCCCTCTTCCGCAGTGATCAAAAGAGTTTATGCGGGCATTCTTGTTTCTGCCCGACGGTATGACGAGGCCATTGATGTTTGCAGCAAGCTGGCAAATGAAAACCCAACGTTCGCGATCGCACACGATTGCCTGGCTTATGCCTACTGGGGGAAAGGCATGTATCCGCAGATGATTGCAGAGTGGAAATCCTACGGTCAGATCACCGGCGACCGCCAGGACGTGGAGCTAGGCGACGCGCTGGAACGGGGAATCCGCTCCGGGGGTTGGAAAGGTGCGATGAACGAGGCAATCAGTCTTTTTCAGGCTCGTCGCAAAACCAGTTACGAATCTCCCTTAAAGATTGCCCGGTTCTATGCCAGCGTGGGTGACAGAGATCAGGCGTTTCGCTGGCTGGATATAGCCTATCGTGAACATGACTGGCTGCTGATCGGTTTGAATACCTACTTCCAGCTTGATCCAGTGCGATCCGATCCGCGGTTTGCCGAACTTGTGCGCAAGGTCGGCTTGCCGAGTGAGCATCAAGACCCTCCTATCGCACACTAACAAACAAGTTCCCCACACAACGAAAACTGCATTGAGCGGACTACACACCCCTTAAAGGTTAGTATCGACGCGGGTTCGGAGATGCGAAGCAGCATTCGGGAGAACTCTATTTACCGGTTAGCTGCCAGACGTCGCGATAAAGCTGGTTAGTGCTGAACACAGAAAGTAGAAGGTTTTCAGCCTGGAAGAGTGTGGGCCCAAAAGACATGCCACTCTGACCGCGACCAGCAACCTGGTTGTAAATCTCGCAGATATCTGCTATCGCTTCGCCGCAAAGACGCTGAATGGATCGGCGCGGGGGACGATAGCGATGATCTGCGTCACGACACTGCCGATATCCGAACTGAATCGCAGCTCGTAATTACCAGGATCTTTGGGAGAGAACTCGTAATCATAGGTCTCCCCAACGCTGATCATCTGGGTTGCATCGCGTTCGATCGCCTGGGAAGCGGGCAAGTCAGCACCGTCTTTTGCGACCGCGCGCCACTTCACGGTTTTGCCGTTCAGGAGAAGTGAAGTGTCCAGATGAGCATCACTCGGCGTGATGTTGACGAACCGGAAACGATACTTCTGTCCAGTCAGTAAGACCATCAGACCGGGCTGAGCGCTGCCGTTAAGCATCAACGGATCTTTAAACTCATTCGGCCCGCCACGGCCAAGGAGAAAAACCTTGTCCGTCGCGGGATCGTACTTTTGTCCCGGATCGAGGACGATCAGCGGACCGTACAGACCACTGGTGAGCTGAATAACGTTGTGCCAATGCGTGTGATAGATGAACGTACCGGAGCGCGGCGGAGTCATGTAGGCAACGAAGGATTCGCCGGGACGAACATATGGAGTGGTGTTTTGCCCGGCGCCACTCCATCCCGCGACGCCGTCGTAATAACTCTCGAGTTCGAGGCCATGCCAATGAATCGATGTGGGTTCATCGAGTTCATTGTGGACGGTAATCGCGGTGCGCTCGCCACGTGTGATGACCAGCGGCGGGCCGACGGTTCCAACCTTGTCGCTGACGCCGTCAAGGTAGAAGCCGGGACCTCCGGGCGCGAAAGGACTGGCTTTGCGCTCGCGAATGTAGAGATGCTTCTCCGAGACCGGCAAGCTGGCCTTGGCAGGAATGACCTGAGGCTCGCCAGTGACCGTGATGCCCAAAACCAGTTCGCCCATGCCAAGCGCATTCGGGTCATCCGCGTGATGCATGTGTGTAGCGCTTTCCGGCGGGCCGTTGGGACCATAGAGCCAAGCGGGCCGAAAATCTCTCATCATGTGGTCGAGCAAGTGGCAGTGGAAAAGCCAACTTCCTTCCCGACCCGGCACCCAGGTCATATCAAATGTATGGTTGCCCGCAACGACCTCGGTCACCGCCATACGGCGTTCTGCATCGTTGTAGCGATGCTCAACCTCGCCGTCGCCAACCGCGTCGATATTGAAATAGAAACCATGCAGGTGCATGGGATGTTCAAAGGGCGTGGCGTTGACTACGCGCCACTGCTCGGGTTCGCCGAGTTGCGCGTGCAATCGTTCCGTGTATGGCCATGCCTTGCCGTTGATCGAAAGCACAGCATCGAATGTGGGTTGAAACAGATCCTTGCCCCAGACCTGGATTACAAACACTCGATCTGCAACGGCTGAGCCGGGCGGATCGACGATAAATGCACCTGACATGAGATCTTCGCCCGACGTGTCGTCCTTCGAGGTTGATGCCCAGTAAAGATAGGTGCCTGGCTCGCTAGTAAGGAAAGTGACCGACTTCGTTGCGCCGGCTGCGATTTGCATCATGTCGTCCGGCTTTCCGGGGTGCTGATGAAGGCCGTGAACGTAAGCCGTGGCACTGAGCAGATTGTGGACGAACGCCTGGACTTGCGTGCCTTGTGGAACGCGAACCAGTGGACCTGGCGCTTGCGGCGCGTGGCCTTCTTCCGCGATCGAGGATACCTCGATGGCGCGGCCATCGTTGGTTTCGGGATGCCAGATACCGCGGCGCAGTTCCAGGTGCAGCGCTAGCGATCCATTTGCCAGGTGGCCGGCAGCTGTGCGGTTTTGATTCTCTGCAATTTGTGGCTTAGAAAGTGCGACATCAGCGGAACACAACCCGGCCAACAAAAGAACACACAAATACGACAACATTAGACGGCAACGACACATGAGGTCCCCCTCCCCCAAGTTGGCCTTAGATGTGACTGGAAGCATCCCCCGGCGATCAGCTATGTTGTGCCGACAAATGTCTGGTGTCAACAAGAATCGCGATAGCGGCTCAAGGTGGCTGAGCGGAGTTTTGGGGATCAGCTTCGATGCTGCGAGAAAAGCCAACCTACGAGCGCCGGTTCGGTGTAGGCCCATTGCCAAACGTTATGATCAACACCTGCATATTCGGTGTAGATCGGACGCCCGCCGGCTTTCCGCAGGGCGGCGACGCGATCACGAGAGAAGGATACGGGGACAGTTTGGTCGGCATCGCTGTGGAAGACCCAGAGCGGCGTGCCGAGTGAGGCCACAGGATTCTCGAGGGTTTCGTGGCCACAGCATGGCACTGCTGCGGCAAAGAACTTCGGGCGCTGTGCAGTCACGTGCCAGGTCCCGCTGCCTCCCATCGACTGGCCGGTGACGTAGATACGGTGACGATCAATTGGAAACTCGCGGCAGAGCGAGTCAACGATCTCCAAGGCCAACTTGGCGCCGTCGCCCAGGCCGGGGATGATCTTGGCTTCTTGGTTCTGCGAGAAATCATAGCGGACCCAACCCCGATTGGTTTGGGGTACGACCACGTAGCAGGGAAATCGCTTCTGATTCTCGGGTAGGAGCCAAACGCGCGTGCCGAAAATGTTTCCGAGCCCTAACTGCTTGAGATTGTCGTCGCCAAGGCCGCCGCTGCCGTGCAGGTACAACACGAGCGGCGCTCGCTTGCCGGTATTCGGACGAAACAAGCGATAAGGCATGACCCAGTCGCTCTTGTGGGTGCGAGCTTCGTATTTATCCTGCAAGCCCTCGGAGTTCCTTTTGAATGTTTCGATCAGAGCCACTCTTTCGGGTGAATTAGGTGCGCCGGGCGCGAGAGTGGGCGTGGCATCTTTGTTTGCTGCCCCGGCGCTCGGGAAAACCGCGAGGTCGAATCCCGCGGCAGTGAAACACATTCCGGCCGATGCGGATCCCAATGTGCGAAGGACTTGTCGCCGAGTGATCATTCGGATTTCCAGTCTTCCGCCAAGCGGCAGATGAAGCCCCATCCGCCGCCGAGCTCGCTGATGGCGAACATCAATTCATTGCTTCCCTTCCGCAGCGGAAGATAAACAGCGTCGTTCTCGGGATTGACGATGCCAAGGAATCCAGGGTCGCGAAAACCCTGAGCACTGCGGCCGCGGTAGAGAATCTGATTGTTCAAGAACACGCTGATGTCGTCGCTGTAACCGATGTAAAGCTTCTTCACTTGGTCGCGGTCAGAATCGACGGTGGTACGTGCGTAGACGACCTTCATGCCGGGTTGCGGCTGCAGTCGCGTCGAGAAATCACCCTGGAAAGTGACGCGGGGATGCGGCGCCTCGCGGTAACGATAAATAACCACTTTCCCCGGCGGCTCGGCTTCGACGCTTTGCCACTGGATAGTGTTCCTCTCAGCCGGGGTAAGAGGACGCTCCAGGTTTCGCGCGAGTGCGTCGTACGACGGCGACAAACTCCAATTCGTGATCGTGCCCGCGGGCATCGGTGGCGGATGGCGCTCCCACGGTGCATCGGCGGTAGTGCGGACTTCGAAGTTTGAGAAATAAGTTGCGCCGATCAGATCGGCTAGGGCAATCTGACCTTTTTGCACGCCACTCTTCAAGTCGTCCATGATCAGTGCAGGCTTGTCCATGTCTTTCACGTAGAGCTTCGCTTGCGCACTGACAACTTCCAGTCGTACATGGAACCATTCGCCACTCGGGATGTCGATCGCCCCGGTGAATCCCGGGCCGTTGTAGAGCTGCCAATTGAGGCCCGTGTTGAGAACCGGTGTGTACTGCATCGCGTCAGGCAGACCGGATTTGTGCTGGCGAAGATAAACCCACTCGGCGTTGGCGCCATCGTTGGCGATGCGAAATTGAATTCCGAAAAAGCCACGCTTGGCTGGCGTCGAGACGTCGACGTCGATGATGCCATCGCGCATCTCGAGATCCTTCAACACTGCTGCACCACCATCGAGAAGAATGCTAGGGCGGCCCTGATAATCAACGACCTTAGCCTGGCCCTGCAGGTCCCATCGCGAAGATTCGGCAGGTACCGAAACGGTGGTTTGGGCCTGAAGTGCAGATGAGAACAAGAGCGCGAGCAGAACTAGAGGTCGAAGCATGGTTTCCGAATCCGGCACAAATTAGGACGCTATTTTGACCTGCGTCCCCTAAGACAGATAGCAACAAACAAACCGATTGTGAGGAGTAACCAGTGAGGCGGGACAGGTGACGCTGAAACGTTAATGAAACGTTGCTATCGAAAGACTACCGGAGCAGCCCTAGCAATCAATTCGGTTCTCCATCCACGGTGCTGGCGGACCCGGAGAGACTTGAACTCCCAACCTCTGCGTTCGAAGCGCATTGCTCTATCCAGTTGAGCTACGGGTCCGCGCTGCGTTTAGATTAGCAGTTCCCGATAAAACACTCACGGGCACTGAACTACACAAACCAGACAACGCAATAGGGAAGAATGTTCGTATTGACAATCTGTTAACTATCAAAGATAGTTGGCAGCCGTTATTGTTTTGAAGATCGTACACTGCGGTTTTTCAGTCCCATTCCACCAACTCACATCATTTCCGACCAGGAGGATCGTAATGACTTGTGTACCACTCGTAAGGGTTACCCGCTGCCTGTTGGCCGCGTGCATAAGTTTGTGCACTATTTCTGCACTCGCGGAAACCGTTCAGCGCGATCCCGTAGTTATTCACGAAATCAAACATGACGTTTCTCTTCCACTCAGCGTGATGGTCAAGAACGCTCCGGCACCCATCCCTGGATCGATCATCATGCGTGAACATCCGTCACCAAAACACTTCTTTCACATCACGCCGGGGACGGACCCTGTAGCACAAACAGAGGTCCTACCCATGGTATCGACCACCAATTTACTGAGCTTCGATGCAATCGACGAACTTCAGGGCGGTGCACAACCTCCCGATACGAATGGCTCGGTTGGGGCGACACAATTCGTGCTGATTACGAACTTCGATTACGCGGTGTACAACAAGACCAATGGAAGCGTGATCCTCGCTCCAACCCGCATCAATAACATCTGGGCCGGTTTTGGAGGCCAATGCCAAACTGATAACGGCGGCGATCCGATCGTGCTGTGGGACAAGATTGCCCAGCGGTGGCTCGTCGAGCAACTCGAATACTTTGGCACGACAGACTTGGTATGCGCGGCTGTGTCCACCAGCGCTGATGCTACCGGCAGCTACAACCGGTACTCGTTCAGCTTTGGCAGCGCGTTGCCGGACTATCCCCACCTAGCGGTTTGGCCGGATGCGTATTATCTCGCGGTTAATAATTTCGGGGCCGGCTACGGCGAGCCTTGTGCTCTTGACCGCCTCTCCATGCTCGCAGGTAAGGCCGCGACCATGGTTTGCTTCACGCCGAATTCGGCGAATTTCGCTTTCTTGCCGTCGGACCTGGATGGCTCAACGCTTCCTCCAGCTGGCGCTCCCAATCACTTCGTGGAAATCGGAAATACCAACACCAGCCTGAATGAATATGACTTCCACGTTGACTTCACCAATCCGAGCAACTCTACCTTCACCGGACCCCACGTGATTAACGTGCCCAAGTTTACGTTGCTGTGCGGAGGTGGAGGCGGAGCCTGCATTCCTCAGCCGGCTCCGGGAGTCATGGTGGACGCCCTCGGGGATCGCCTGATGTACCGTTTGGCTTATCGCAATTACGGCGATCACGAATCCATGGTCGTTGCACACACTGTTGGCAGCACTGTTGGAGCCGTGGCTGCGAGCCGCTGGTATGAACTGCGGTCAACGCCACCAGGAGGAACCTTCAGCGCCTATCAAAATGGGACCGCCCAGGTTGCAGGGATTAACGTTTGGATGGCCAGCCTGGCCATGGATAAGGTTGGGGACATCGCCATGGGTGCAAGCTTCGATAACAACACCACTATCAAGCCCAGCATCGGGTACGCCGGCCGTGTTCCTACCGATCCTCTCGGGCAGATGGAATCCCCGTTTATCGTCGTAAATGGAGCTGGAGTTGAAACCAGCAGCAACCGCTGGGGTGATTACAGTTCGATGAGCGTTGACCCCGTGGACGATTGCACCTTCTGGTACAGCCAGATGTATTACAAAGCAAACGGGGCAAACTGGTATGTACACGTCAACTCATTCAAATTCAATAGCTGCCACTAGTCAGTCCAACGATTCCGAACTGCGCGCGCCCGTAAGGGCGCGCTTTTTTCTTCCCGGGTACGACAAAAGACACATTGACAACGCTGTGAACTATACAGGATAGTTATTCGCCGCTCTTAACTCCCAAGAACGGCGTCTCACAGCTATTCGCGCCAACTTTGCCTGCATTGCAATCCTGAGGAGGATGAATGAAAAGTGTGTCGAACATCCATGCCCGTCACCTGCTAGCGGTCGCGCTCTTGCTCTCATTGCTCGCTCCAGCATTCGCGCAGAACGTGCAACGAAATCCCATAGTTATTCATGAACTTAAACATGATGTCTCTCTACCACTCAGTGTGATGGCTGCAAACGCTCCGCCAGCACCGAAGGGGCAGATCAGGATGCGCGAGCATCTGGCACCGAAGCACATTTTTGGCAACACATCGGGCTATGATCCGGCTGTTCAGCAGGAGTTCTTACCCAATGTTTCCACGACCACGCTACTGAACTTCGATGCCATCACGGGAACTCAGGGTGGCGCGATTCCGCCCGATACGAACGGTTCCATAGGCGCGACACAGTTCGTTTTGATCACTAACTTCGACTACGCGGTTTATAACAAGAGCACCGGCGCACAGATCCTGGCGCCTACGCGCATCAATACAATCTGGTCAGGATTCGGCGGCCAGTGTCAGGCCGATAATGGCGGCGATCCCATCGCCCTTTGGGATAAAATTGCGCAGCGCTGGGTGATCGAGCAACTGGAATACTTCGTTAACAACCAGAACCTGGTTTGCGTAGCGGTTTCGACTTCAACTGATGCCACTGGCAGCTACAACCGTTACTCGTTCAGCTTCGGCAGCGCTCTTCCGGACTATCCAAAGCTCGCAGTCTGGCCGGATGCTTATTACCTTTCTGTGAATTCGTTTGGCGTCGGGGCGGGCGAGCCTTGCGCGCTGGACCGCACTTCGATGCTGGCTGGCAAGACAGCCAACATGATTTGCTTTACGCCCAATCCCACAAATTTCAGCTTCATGCCTTCCGATCTGGATGGCTCTACACTTCCTCCCACGGGCGCACCGAACCACTTTATCGAGCTAGGTAACAACACAACCAGCATGAACGAATTCGATTTCCACGTCGATTTCGCTAATCCGAGTAATTCAACGTTCACCGGTCCGCACGTAATTACCATTCCCAATTACGCGCTCGTATGCGGCGGAGGAACCTGCATTCCGCAGCCCTCTCCCGGTGAAGTGCTGGATAGTTTGGGCGATCGCCTGATGTACCGTCTTGCTTATCGCAACTTCGGTGATCATGAGTCGATGGTAATCAACCACACCGTGAAACCTGGCGCCGGCTCGTCCGCGACCAGCGCGATCCGCTGGTACGAATTCCGAGCCACGCCTCCCGGCGGTTCATTCTCTGTGTTTCAAGCCGCGACCTTGCAGCATCCCACAGTCAGTATCTGGATGGGCAGCATCGCCATGGATAAAGTCGGGGACATCGCTCTCGGCCTGAGCGCTTCAAGCACATCGGTTAAGCCTACGATTGCCTATCTTGGGCGCGTTCCGACGGACCCTCTAGGGCAGATGGAGTCGCCTGATATCGTGGCGAATGGTACTGGAGTGCAAGTAAATGGCAGCAACCGCTGGGGGGATTACAGCAGTATGAGTGTCGACCCGGTTGACGACTGCACTTTCTGGTACAGCCAGGAATACTATAAAGCGAATGGCACGAACTGGATTACCCACGTCACGTCATTCAAGTTCAATAGCTGCCACTGAAGTCAACTGGCGCATCGAGTGCGCTAACCTCCAGCGTTCGCGCACTCGATGTAAGTTCGCTAAGCCACTTTCCTGCGACGGAGCGTCTTAGCCGCGGATTTCTTGCTCCGAGTCCGGGCCGGCCTGGTAATCGTCGCCGTTACGGTTCGGACTGGCGGCACCGCTTCGGTGGGTTCTTCGCGAAAAAGTTTGTCTATATAGTTGTCTTTACATTCGAGCGAACAAAAGTGAACTGCTAAAGGGTGAACGGAAGCTTCACGCTCCCACACCGATAAGATATTGATTTCGCGCCGCGCACTTGTGACTCCGACTGCTTCTGCCGCCAACCCTAACACCCAGGCTTCATCGTCCTCTCGCACGCGTTGGCAGGAATCGCACAGGAATTGGATCATTTTGGAGTCCTCCATCCGGGGCATTGGATGGCTACCGTGGATGACCGGTTGTTCATGAGCTTGTGTCCGCCGGTGGGACGTCTATGGCTCGGACGGGTACTTGCGCCCGCCGTTGGGTTTTGTGACGATAGAGTGACGCATGCACAAGTCTTCGACGCGCCGTTTCGCTCGCTATCGCACCGAGTTGCCGATCATCATTCGAGTTTTGGGTCAGGATGGTTATCTCCGGGTCCATGGCCGTTGCTTCGAAATTGCTGAAAACGGTTTGGGCGCCGTCATAACCAGCGAGTTTCGCCCCGGAGAAATGGTTTCAGTGGAACTTTCGTTCCCTGATGTTTCAGAGCTGCAGGTCCTTCGCGCCGTGGTCCGCCATCGAATGGGTTTCCTGCACGGTTTCGAATTCGTCGGCCTCCTCCCCGAACAACAGGAGTACCTTCGCCAATATTGCCGGTCGTTGCAGCCGGCCTGACGATCGGTCGTCAACGATTGGTTTCTCCTTTCAATTCCTAAGTTGTCTGGGGCGGAAATAATTGGTAGGTCAGGTTCATTGGCCGCCGGTTTCGGGTGTCGGTACTCTTCTACAATGCAAGAGTGAAGACCTGGGACGTCATCATTGCCGGCGGCGGAATCATCGGCTTGACGCTGTCCATCGAACTTCGAAAGCGCGGCGCGAGTGTCCTCATCGTCGAGCGCAAAGAACCTGGACAAGAAGCTTCGCGTGCTGCGGCGGGAATGCTGGCTGATTGCACGCTTGAAACTCCGGCAGCGCTTCAGACTCTTGCCTCAGCCAGCGCTCGCATGTACCCAGAGTTCGTTCATCAGTTACAAGACGAGTCGGGATTGAACGTGGACCTGCGTGATCAGGGAACAATTCTGTTTCTTGGTGTTGAACAACGGTCAGCATTCCAGAATGACCTCTTATCTCTCGCCAGCTTATCGACACTTGAACCGAAATTGTCGGGTCAGGGCTCCGCAGTCTTTTTGAAAGAGCGCAGTGTGGATCCGCGGGCGCTAAGTGCGGCTGCATTGCAAGCCGCCAAACACCGGGGAGTTGACGTCGCCTCTGGCTCCAGCGCGACCAGTGTTCTGATCTCTGGCGGGCATGTGACCGGTCTGGAAACCGAGAAGACGAAGTATGCAGCGCTGAAGGTTGTGAACTGCGCGGGGGCGTGGGCGGGCTCGTTCGGTCCACAGCGCTTCCCTACCCGTCCCGTGAAAGGCCAGATGCTGTCTCTAGTAGCTCCTCATGTGATTGAGCATGTAATTCGTGCGCCTGAGGTTTATCTCGTTCCACGCAGCGATGGACGAGTACTCGCGGGTTCCACTCTTGAAGAGGCGGGATTTGACAAACGGACGGTCCCAGGCACCATCGAACAGCTACACAAAGCAGCGGTGAAACTGGTCCCCGCGTTGGGGCAGGCGCGAATGCTGGAGGACTGGGCCGGATTGAGGCCCGGAACGCCGGATGATCTGCCGATCCTTGGGCCGACGGAAACCGCCGGATACTTCGTCGCGACTGGACACTTTCGCGACGGGATTCTGCTCGCTCCAGTGACGGCACAGGTAATGGCACAAGTGATCACGGGAGTTCATCCGGACTACGACTTGTCCCCATTTTCACCGGCAAGGTTTTGAACGCCCTCTCACTTTTCTGATCCAACTAGACGATAAGATCGGAACTTTTGTCTGCCATTATTCGTTTTATCCACTACGCTGATGATCGCGGGGAGAGCAACGATTGAAGCTACTGATCGAGAATGTGAGCAAGCACTATGGTTCGGGAACGTGGGCGCTGCGTGGATTCAGCCTCGAATTAAGACCCGGGATTCTGGGATTGCTGGGGCCGAACGGAGCCGGAAAAACGACTCTGATGAGCATCCTGGCGACGATCACCCGCGCTACGGACGGAAAGATTACGTGGAACGATCGTGATCTGGCGACCGACCCGGATGCTTTGCGAAATGTTCTTGGTTATCTCCCCCAGGATTTTGGTGTGTATCCGAATCTCAATGCAGTGGAATTTCTGGAGTATCTGGCGGCCGTGAAGGGACTGGATGCAGCGAGTTCGCGGCGCCGAATTGATGAGTTACTGAATTTGGTCAACCTGACCGATGTGCGTAGGCGGCCGTTGGGAGGATTCTCGGGTGGAATGAAGCAAAGGGTCGGCATTGCTCAAGCTCTACTAAACGATCCGCAGTTGCTGATCGTGGACGAACCTACCGCTGGGCTGGATCCAGAGGAGCGCGTGCGTTTCCGTAATTTGCTTTCGGAGCTCTCTGGCGAGCGGATCGTGGTTCTTTCAACCCACATCGTTTCTGACGTCGAAGCAACCGCAACCGATATCGCTTTGATATCGAAAGGAGCGTTGGTTGCTCATGCGTCGCCGGAAGAACTTCTTCAGCAGGTGGAGGGCAAGGTGTGGGAATGGACGATCCCGAGCACTGAACTGATGGCGGCCAAGCAGAAATATCTGATCAGCAGTACGACGCGGCGGAGCGACGGCGTACATACGCGGGTTCTGACCTCGCAAGCGCCAGCAGCCGCTGTGCCTGTGCTTCCGAACCTTGAGGATGCTTACTTGTTTTGCCTTTCCAACCATCGAGCAGGGAGCGCCGCAGCATGAACGCGAATGCGCTGTATCAGATGGTTCGAGCGGACTTTCTCGAACGGATTCGACGCTATAGTTTTCTGCTCACGCTTGCCGCTGCACTCTATCTCGGATTTGCTGTGGCGACTGAGAAAGTGCGGATCGTTCTGGGCAATAGTTATCGCGGGGAATACAACTCGGCATGGATCGGCGCCTCGATGGCGCTGTGTTGCTCGACCTGGCTATCACTGGTGGGATTTTACGTAGTGAAAGGATCGGTGCAACGCGACACGGATACGCGAGTTGGGCAAATTTTGGCGGCAACGCCGATGCGGAAGAGTTTCTACACCCTGGCTAAAACAATCAGCAATTTTGCAGTGCTGGCATCGATGGTAATGATCTTGATGTTGGCGGCGGTGCTGATGCAATTGCTCCACGGCGAGGCCAGCTCCATTTCTGTTTGGGAACTATGGGCACCGCTGCTGCTGATCACCTTGCCTGCGATGGCGATCACGGCGGCGTTGGCCGTCTTGTTTGAAACGGTGCCGTTGCTGAAGTCTGGTCTGGGGAATGTAGCTTATTTCTTCGCGTGGACCGCGGGACTTGCCGCCAGCATTCAATTAGGCACCGTCGAACCGACAGGTCTGCAGATCGTTTTTCAAAGTACGAGAGCGGTGCTGTCGAAAATCGATGCCAGCCATAAAGACGCGTTCAGCCTTACTGTTGGTGGCGAGCGGGCGGTGAGGACGTTCGTGTGGAACGGCGTGGACTGGACCGCACCGCTCGTGCTGAGTCGATTCATGTGGATCGGTGTCGCAGTAGCAATCGCGCTTGTCGCTTCTCTGTTCTTTCATCGATTTGATCCAGCCGGGGAATCATGGGAAAAAAACAGCGCGCAACCAACTTCCACTGAGCCGATACTTGAGCGTGCGGCGACGCCTGTGTCTACTCCAGATACACATTTGACGCCGCTGCTCGCGAGGCGAACACAAAATCGGTTTCTGCAACTTGTCATTTCGGAATTGCACCTGATGTTGAAGGGTCAGCGCTGGTGGTGGTATGCCGGCGCCGCGGGAGTGTGGGTAGGAAGCCTGGTGGCCCCCGATGCCGGCACGCGCGAAGGGTTCCTGCTGGTGGCGTGGATCTGGCCGATTTTGTTGTGGTCGCAGATGGGAGCGCGCGAGGCCCGCTTCGCGACTCATTCACTTATCTTTTCTTCCGAACGCGCCTTGCATCGGCAACTGCCGGCAGTCTGGACTGCGGGCGTCATGCTCGCACTGCTAACCGGGGCAGGAGTCGGATTTCGACTCATTATGGGCGGCGACCTGCAGGGTCTTATTGCATGGCTGACGGGCGCTTTGTTCGTCCCGAGCCTGGCCCTTGCGCTCGGAATCTGGAGCGGAAATAGCAAGGCATTCGAGGCCATCTACACAGTGTGGTGGTATTTCGGGCCGTTACATCACACGCCTGGGTTCGACTTCATTGGCACAACATCAGCATCGACGAACACGACAGCCTATCTCCTGGCCTCTGCTACATTGCTGACCGCAGCGTACTACGGTCGCCGTAAAAAGCTGGGATACGCGTAAATTCTGAGCCGACTTACCATGTGTTGCGACTCTCGGTTCCTGTCTGGAAGCGATTTTCGTGCGTGTTAAACTACGTTTAGACGCCTTTCCACGAGGAATTCAATGAAATTTGGGGTCATCATTTTTCCCGGGTCGAATTGCGATCACGACGCTTACTGGACGATTCAACAGGTCGCGCACCAGCCGGTAACGTTCTTGTGGCATGAGTCGCACGATCTGGAGAATTGCGACGCGATCATCGTGCCTGGCGGTTTCGCATACGGCGATTACCTTCGGACGGGCGCAATCGCGAAGTTCTCCCCGGTGATGGAGTCTGTCCGCAAGTTCGCAGCCGGTGGCGGTCTGGTGATGGGGATTTGCAATGGCTTCCAGATCCTGTGCGAGTCGGGCCTGCTGCCCGGAGCACTCATGCGGAATGTTGGCCTTAAGTACGTCTGCAAGCCGGTTCACATACGCGTGGAGAACATAGACACTCCGTTCACGAATTCCTGCAGCGAGGGCGAGGTTCTGACGATTCCGATCGGTCACATGGAAGGAAACTACTTCTGCGACGATGCGATGCTAAGCGAATTGTCGCGCAACCGGCAGATTGTTTTTCGCTATGCAACGCCGACGGGTGAAATCACCGCGGAGGCCAATCCGAATGGATCACTCGACAACATCGCTGGGATTTGTAACGCTGGACACAATGTTTTGGGAATGATGCCGCATCCAGAGCGATCTGCAGAGCCGGAACTCGGAGGCACTGATGGATTCAAGATCTTCCAGTCTCTAGTGGGGGCGATGGCAGAAAAATAGAATTCGCACCTGGTTCCTTCGTTTTCTTGCATCCAACGCTCTAGAGCACGAGGCCAGACCAACCTGATATAGTAACTTCCTCAAGCTCAAAGAAAATCGGAGTTGGGTTTTCCTACGAATGAATATCGATCGTGAAGGAATCGTGCGGCCCAAGTCTCTTCTGGTGATCGTTGGTTTCCTGTCCATTCTCTTTTCTACCCAGCTTTCACGAGCGCAAGAAGCCTCGCGCTTCGATGTGTTCGGCGGCTACTCGTACATGAGGTTCGATTCGCGTCCCCTGGGTTTTGCCAGCGACTCGAATCTGAACGGATGGAATGCGGCGGTTGCCGGAAACATCACGTTGAAATGGGGCGTTTTCCTCGACGCAAGCGGCCATTATGGCCAAGAACTGACCATTTACAACTTTCTGATCGGGCCGCAGTACAGTTTTCGCAGGGACAAGTCGCGCTTTTTTGTGCACGGATTTATTGGCAAAGCACAGAATAAGGTGAATGTGACGACCCGGATCAATGGCGATCTGGAGAGTGTGGGAAAAGCTTACGGGGGCGGAGGCGGATTCGACTACGATTTAAAACCGAGGATCTCCATCCGGGTTTTCCAAGCCGACTACCTTCACAGCGATACGTATGGACTGTCGCAGAACGACTTTCGAGTTTCAGCCGGTCTGGTTTTTCATTTTGGCCATATCGGACATCCGCGCAAGCTCTAATGACCGAATTCATCAGTATGACTGCGTTCAACATTTTCCGACGTTGTTGGGGCAGAGGAATCATTGCCACGTTGGCGTTTTTGCTGCCCCTCGGTGTGGTGAGTTGCGGTTCGCGCCCCACCCATCTTGCTTACCTGGGCGTACCGACGCTGAACGGTATTGCCGCATTCCGGATTGACAACAATACAGGTAAATTCACTCCGATCGTAGGATCGCCGTTTCTCGCGGGGAATTCTCCCGGGCCAGTAGTGGTCGCACCGTCAAACAAATTTCTTTACGCAGCAAACCAGACCGATAATACGATTTCGCTTTTCAAGATTGACAGCCTGGTCGGAACACTCACCGAGGTAACGCCGCGTACCAACACCGGCCTCTCGCCGTCAGCGATGGTGCTGAATGCCGCCGGAAGTTTCTTGTTTGTGGCAAACACTATTTCGAGCAATATATCCGTGTTTAGCGTGAACTCAAGTAGCGGAGCACTGACACAAGTTGCGGGATCGCCGTTCTCGGTTCCGGCAAATCCGGTTTCGATGGCGATCACGCCATCGGGAACCTACCTCTATGTCGTGGCTCCCAACCTGCCCGCCGTTTTCGCTTACTCGATTTCAAGTTCCGGGGCCTTAATGCAGGTTCCCGGATCGTTCCCGGTCGGTGCGGGAGCAAATGGAATTGCAATTGAACCCGCAGGAAAATTCGTGCATGTCGCGAACTCGACCGATAACACGCTATCGATTCTTTCTATCAATTCTGCGACTGGGGTTCTGACAACCATCTCGGGATCGCCGTTTGCTACGGGAACGACGCCGGTCTCGGTGACGATTGATCCCTCCAGCACTTACCTGTACGTTGCCAATGAGGGATCGAATAACATCACGGCGTACTCGGTCGATACTAATGGCGTACCTACGCTTGTCACAACGCAGCCTTTCAGCGGCGCCACGCAACCGATATTCATTACAAGTGACCCTGACGGGAAGTATGTGTACGCGATCAGTCAAAGCACAAAGACCGTTGTGACGTTCGACATTAATACCTCCACCAGCAACGGTGGAACCCTGGGCACGCTCACCTTCACGCAATCCGCCTCGGTGGGTCAGTTCCCGGCAACGTCGTTAGCGTTGACAACGAAGTAGTGCTCGATTTCCTGCCCGACCAGAGCGACTCATTCCATGGTGAACTTTGGCATCCTCGGTTTTGGATTGCATGCGGTGAAACGGCTGATGCCTGGATTCGCGAAGGCAAAGAACTGCCGGGTCGTAGGTCTTTCCCGACGTGACGTGGACAAGGCGCAAGCCTCAGCCCGTGAATTCAAGATTCCGCTTGCATTCGACTCGGCTGAAGAATTATGCCGGGCTCCGGAAGTGGATGCAGTCTTTATCGCGACGCCAAACGCTTGCCACTTGAACGACGTGCTGCTGGCGATCCGCTATGGGAAGCCGGTGCTCTGCGAAAAGCCGATGGCAATGCATGCCGACGAGTGTCGCCGAATGGTCGAGGCGGCGCACGCAGCAAATATTCTCTTGGGAGTCGCGCAGGTCTTTCGCTTCGAAGAGACCACGGCTGTGTTGCGGGCTCGAGTGGCGGCCGGGCAGATTGGCAAACCGATCTTTGCGAGATCTGAGTTTTCGTTTCCGGCCGAGCACGGCCATCCACGGACGTGGATTCATGATCCCGCAGTAGCGGGCGGTGGGCCGATTGCTGATGTCGGAGTGCACTGTATCGATGCCCTCCGCTTTGTGCTTCAGGATGAGGTCGTGCGGGTCACGGCGCGAGCATTTTTCGGCGATGTCCCAAGGCAAGTGGAGCATGGAGCTTCTTTGATTCTTGAGTTTGCCAAGGGGACAATGGCGACCGTCATGGTTTCGTTTTGTGCGTCGTATCGAACTCCCCTGGAGTTAGTCGGCGAAAAGGCGGCACTGTTCGCGAACGATGCTCTAAACGTTGAACGACCGATCGAAATTGAGTTGCGCGATGGCGCCCACATCATCGAGAGAGAAACGGTTTCGAACCGGTTGGCTTATGCGCGTCAGGTTGATGCGTTCGCCGCTGCGGTAGAGGGCAAAGCTGCATTTCCGGTGCCGGGCATCGAGGGCTGGAAGAACCAGGAAGTGCTTGATGCCGCTTACCGAAGCGTCAAGAGCGGCAAGGGCGAGGAAGTGCGTGCTACAGGGCCAGGCTAGCATGACGAAATCCGATATTGAACTGCTCTTTGAGTACGATCGCTGGGCAAACAACCGGGTGTTTCAAGCAGCTTTGAAGCTGAGCGCAGAACAGTTCACGCGTGATCTTGGTGGCAGCTTTCGGTCTGTTCGCGACACCCTGGCGCACATCGTCGGAGGCGAGTGGATCTGGCTGGCGTACTGGAATGATCCGCCGTCTACTCCCGGATTGCTGGAAGCATTGGTTTCGCGAAGGAATGCTTTGTTCAGCGCGTCCGCAGCTCCAGATATCGCAGCAGTTCAAAAGAAGTGGGCGGAGGTCGAAAAGGAACAGCTCGAGTTCGTTAAACGTCTTACGGACGAGGCCCTGCTCAAATCGGTCCCCTTTCGGACAACCGACGTTCCCTTAATGCACCTGATGCAACACATGGCCAATCACTCGACCTACCATCGCGGGCAAGTCGCGCTGATGATGCGGCAGCTCGGTGCCGAACCCATCGCTACCGATTATCATGTGTTTCTGGTGGAAGGTCGTTAAGGCTAAGACACCCTTCAATACAGGATCAGCGTGACCCAGTACACGCCGCTGGGATAATGGTCAGTACGGGAATAACAACTGCCGACGGCGAAAGACCGGACGTTCGGGTCGAGAGTCATTTTGGCGACGTTTGATGGCAAGATGTCCGGCTGCATCGTCGTGTAGCGCAGAGCGGTGTGGTCGCTTGGAGCCGTCACATGCACGGAATCGGCAGCGGCCATCGCACAGGCGGATTCATGCGCTTCCCTGTTGTCGATGCGCGCCATCGGGTTTAAGTGGGCGACCTGACGGGAGTGCTGCACCGTCTCAGCGATCAGATCTTCAGCTTTTGCACCCGAGTAAGTCGGCAGCACGTGACCAAAATCCTGAGTCACGTATAAAGTCGATCCACTCCAGACCACACCCATGCCGACGGCGTTGTACTTGGGGTCAAGCAGGTTCTCGCGATGGGGTGGGGAGTGCATCAACCCATTGTGAGCATCCGCGACACTATTCGCGTAGGCAACATTTTCACCGGCCTGGTCGAAGTGCGATTCGCTGTTTGCGGACAGGCGTTGTGAAAGATCGGGCTCGCCGGGCAGATTGTGGGTGAGCTCGCGATGTTCCGCCATCCCGGTTGAATGGCCCCTCGCGGCTTTTCTCAAACCCTCGTTCATCACCAACGGGGGAAGGCCGACATCCGCCCGCTCCTGGTTGGCCAGTTCTAAAAATTGACGTTCAGCAGCGGCATCGAAGTTGGCTGAAGAGGATCGAGGACGGGAGGGCGGCCGTGGAACCGAAACCTGTGCTTCCGCCAGAGTGAGGCAGCAACCAGCGACCACCAAAAAAATCCGACATACAAAAACACGAAGAACCATTCTTCTTGAGAACCCGAAAGAGCCTTACTTGTTGCTTTGCTTCTGTGAGACTAGCTTCTACAATCCCACCAGTCACTATTACATCGGAGAGGTTTGGGAGTGTCTTTTCTTCTTTGGTTCCTCGGGCTGGTTTCCATAGGGAATGTCGTACTTCTGATTGCCGTGCTTCGGCTGCAGAGAAAGACCAATAACGCCTCCCAACTTGCAGAATTGATGTCTGTTATGGGTCGTGCCGAGAACGCGACCTGCAACCTTTCGCAGCAGCTTACCTCGGCCACGGCTGACATGGCGCAGCGGCTGGAACAAACGAAGGGAGACCTCAGGCAACAGGTGAGTGATCGTCTTGGTGACGGCTTTTCTGCGATCCGAACCACGGTAGACGAGCAGATGAAAGCTGGCCGGGAGGAGCAAGCGGTGCGGTTGGCAGAGGCCCGCAAGGAGTTAACTGGCTCCCTGGCGTTGACCACGGCGCAATTGAAAACAGAGTTTGATGGTCTGAACCAGACCACAGCCCAAAGTTTGGACTTGATCCGGGAACGGGTGGACACCAGACTTCTCGCAATCACGGACCAGGTTCAGCAGAAGCTCGATCAAAATATTAAAGAGGGGTTCGCGCAATTCGAAAAAGTGCAGCAACACCTCAAAGCAGCCGAAGAGCAGTTACGTGAAGTCGGTGCACTCGGGCACTCTATCAATGATTTGAACAACCTTCTGAAGCTGCCTCATTTGCGCGGTACGTTTGGCGAAGCAAGCCTCGAGCGCCTGCTCGCAGATTTTCTGCCCGCGCACATGTTTGAGATGCAGGCTTCCCTTCCCGACGGCGGTGGCCGGCCGGATGCGGTGATTCACTTCCCGGATCGGCGTCTACCGATCGACGCCAAGTTTCCGCGTGAGCAGGTGTTGGCTCTGTTTGAGAGTTCGGACAAGTCCGAAATTGCAGAGGCACAGCATGAATTTGTCCGGGTCATGAAGGCCGAGGCGAAGCGTGTAAAGGCCTATATACAGCCGCAGAATGGAACTACTGACATCGCCCTGATGTATTTGCCGAGCGAGACGCTTTACATGGAATCGGTCCGCAATCGCGAACTGGCAGATTGGCTCAACCAGCAGCACGTGTTTCCGGTGTCTCCGAATACGTTGCTGATGACGCTGAAGACGATTGCTCTCGTCCATAAGTGGTATGAGGTGGCCGGACGCTTTGAAAAAAGCCGTTTGGAACTGGCGAAGGCACAGAAGTCTTTTGACTTCTTCCAGAACCAGTTCGACAACGTCGGAAAGAACCTCAACAAAGCGCAGGAAGCGTTTGAAACCGCGCAGAGGCACCTTAAGACATATCGGGGCAAGGTGTCGGCACTGAGCGGCCAGGAGCAACTTGATTTGGAAACGTCTGTCTCCGACACGGAGACGCTTCCTTTGACCGATAAAGCGAGCGCGTAACTCAAAACGTGAGGCATCGCGTTGTCTGTAGATTACGTTCGAGCCACCTGTAAATTAATGAAAAGAAACAGAAACTTTCTTTTCAGATCGGTGTTTAGTAACCTTGCAAACAATTGTAACCCGCTAGGGATGGCGCCACAGTCGAACGGAGGAAGTAGCAAAATGAAAGAACAAAAAGCTATTAGATTTATTTTGGCAATCGCACTAACGATGGCCATCGGTCTGGGCAGCGGATTCGCTCAGAGCGCAACCACTCCACCTACCAGCACGCCACCTACGACTCCGCCATCACCGGCACCAACGCCCGGCGTGGCTCCGCCGCCACCGCTACCGGAGCCGGGACATCTGACGCCGACCGAACTTCGGGACAAGACTCAAATGGATACATACCTATTGAATCATCCCGGAGTTGCTGAACAACTGCACAACAATCCGAACCTTATCAACAACCCGCAGTGGCTCTCGCAACACCCCGATGTGAAGCAGTATATGTCTACGCATCCCGGGATTCAGAAGCTGGCGGCTCAGCATCCTGACTGGGCCGTGAGGACAACTGAAGAGTCAGCGGCGAGCGAAGCTCGGAATGGAATGAAGGAGTCCAACGAGTATCTGAAGAATCACCCCGAGGAAGCGAAGCAGTTGGCTGCCAACCCGAGCTTGATCAACAACAAGGAATACCTGGCGCAGCATCCGGATCTGGCGCATGCGCTGGCCACGCATCCGGAAATTGCCTACGAAGCCGAGCATCATCCGTACGCTTTCAAGCAGGCCGCCGAGGCGACCTATCCGAAGGCTAACCCTGCTCCGGCGACAAAGCCTCCGGTGGCAAAAGCGAGGGTCCCGGCGACTCGAAAGCCGTAATTGAATCTTCACGCACCATCAGACGCAGGCTCAGTCCTGCGTCTTTCTTTTTGGACGACTCCAGGTGGAAGTTGTCTAGAGACTTGCGTCGCCGTCAAAATGAGAAGGGTCCCAAACCTCCGGGTCACGTAGGATTTCTTCCAGGTCCGTATTACCCCATGTTTTGTAAAAGTAAAACCAGGCCGGGAGTTGACGCCGGTACGGAGCCAAGCGATCAATTACGCTTTGCTTATCGGGCCGGAATCCGTACGCTTCCAGCATATGTATCTTCTGTTGTTCACACTGGCGTAGCGCCCACGCCAACATCGGGATGAGGGCTTGAGAAGTGCCGTCCAACGATTGGAAATCGACCAAGCGCACCCGCTTCAATTTGATTTCAGGGCTGTCTACGCGACAAAAAATGGCGTACGCGGTTATGCGGGCACCCTCAGTTCTTGTCGCGATCCATGCCCGCTCTTTGGCTAAGGCGTATTTGAAATGCCATTGCAGGACATCGCGCGACCGAACAGACAGGAAGCGATTGGGATATGCGCTCTTCAGATCTCCCCAGAACACGTCGAAGCGTTGGTCGAACGTGGAACAGGGAGTAACGTCCTCAGTTCGCCGCCGCCATGAACCTGGCTTTGTGATGTTGTCGCGGCTCTTAAGGAGCGCAGCACCGGGGTATGCAAGTAATCTAGGTAGTTTCTTACGTTCCAGTGCGCTCTCAAGGAAGCCGACGTAATCGGTGATCCAAAATACAGAATTTGCCCAATCTCCCGTCGGTACTCGAGGTATTTTCAGGCCATCGAGGAGCCGATAAGAATTGGCATTCGCTGAGCTATCGACGCTGTATTCGAGTTGCGTGCGGCAGAATTTCATGTACCGTTTCGCGAGAAAAATCAGGTATCCGCGGTAGGGGGGATCGATACAAAGCGAATGCGTAGCGTTGCCGATGATCTCCCGGCCTTTGAAGAAGTAACTCAGAGGAATATTTCCGACAAAGCCAACGACTTCGGAGTTGATTTCAGCCACCCAACCGATTGGCCATTTGGGGACCTTCTTGTAGACGGGGTTATTGACCCAACTGTGCTCCCATTCCTCCTGACTCTTTACCTCCAACCCGTTGCGCGAATGCAACGCGGCAATCTGAGCATAATCGCTTAATGCAGCTTCGCGGACCGTCGTGGCGGCGGTGCTTACGCTGCTCATTCTGGTCTCACTTGAGTGCCGGCTTGAACGAGCGCCCGATCTGCCGCAACCCTAAGTTCACCTCGATCAAGCATTAAGAAGGGATAGCGATGCGGAAGGATCTGCATGATCCCTTGAAGATCAAGTGTGGTTCTATCCACGAGTGGCGCCCCAGGCATCGGAATGAGCAGTCTTAGTCATGCAAACTACCAAAAAAGCAACAAAAAACATAGAACGAAAGTTGAGTGACGGTGTGTTGGAAGTGGTGCAAACTGGCCGAATCGCAGACTTATTCGCGAGCGACTACCGCGAGACGGGAGATTCTATCAAAGCCTGCGAATCGAAAATAGAGTGGATCGGCGGCTCGGAAGTCTCTGATTCAGAATTCAACAAATAAGGGCTGCCCGTGAGGCAGCCCTTTCGATTAAACGTTCGTTTTGAGTCGTGCATTACTGCGGGGTTCCGACAAAGCCAGTGTTGTTCGGCGAGTTCCCCCAGAACCCAACAATTACATTGTTGTCGTTGATGCCGTTCACGATCGTCGTACCAACGCCGTTGGGATCATCAATCGAGGTAAAGCTCTTGCTGAAGGTGTTGTAGATGAATCCGTGAGTAGCGTTCGTGCTGTCGGTATATGAACCAACTACCCGTCCGGAGTTGTTTAGACCCAATGCCATCGTTCCGGTCGAGCCGGGAAAATTGAGCAATTCACAGTGTCCGCCAGTAAGCACGAAGCCGTGGAACACACCCTTGCTGTCTTGCACGAAGCCGGAGACAATGCCCGCATTGTTGATGCCGGTTCCCTGGGCGGTCACCCCACCGTTGATAATCAGCGCGCCAGATACAGCAGGCGTGCCGATCTGGTCGTAGAACGTCGGATATTCCGGACCGCTGTTGTCGGCTTTGGTGCTGAAATATCCGACGAGTTGCCCATTGCTGCTGACTCCAAGTAGTTGGTTGAAAGGCTCTCCGGGGAAATCAACCGTTCCGTAGATGCCGTTAACATTCTTGAACCCGTGGGTGACGTTGTTAGTGTCGATGTAGAATCCAACGGTTTCTCCGTTGTTATTGATCCCGGTGACCTGGGTCTGAACGGATTTTGGGTAGTTCTCCGTGGTGAAGCTGCTGGGCAAAACGAGCGTGAAACCTTTGTTGACGTCAGCGCCGTGATAACCGGCGATCACGTTGGCATTGTTGACTCCCAGCAACTGAGTGAAGGTGTCGCCAGGGTAGTTGACTTCCTGGAAGGTGTAAGTCTGCGCAAACATAGAAGTGCAGAACAGTACGGCCGATGCGAAGGTGAGGGCAAATCGTTTCATTGCAGTTCTCCTTAAATTATCTTTCTGGCGAAGCGATTTTTAAAATGAACCGGGAAGGCACTGAATGCATTTCCCGGCTGACAGGTGGGAACTTAGCGAAAGAGCGCTAGCAAAGTCCTTTGGAATTCACTAAGAATCGGTTGCAAAGTTGTGAGGCGCAAAAACTGCTTCGATGCGGTACTTTCGCCGGGCCGGAGAGCTTATTAAGAAGTTGTTAAGGAATTATTGGAGTGGTATCTAACTCAATCCCAAGGATTTCAGTTGTCGGGCAGCACGGCAGCTGGGGTTGACCCGTTCTGATAACGGCGGAATACCAGCGAGGCATTCGTTCCTCCGAAACCAAAAGAGTTCGATATGGCATGCTCTATTGGCATTCGACGTGGCCCACCTCCAACGTAGTCGAGGTTGCAGCCATCGCCCGGCGCCGCCAGGTTGGCGGTGGGCGGTGCCAGCTGATTGTGCAGGGCCAGAACCGTCACTCCGGCTTCGAATGCGCCAGCTGCACCCAGCAGGTGACCCGTTACCGATTTGGTGGAACTGATGGCGATATCAAATGCATGGTCACCAAAGAGCGATTCAATGGCGCGGCTTTCGGCACGGTCCCCTAGACAGGTCGAGGTTGCGTGGGCATTGATGTATTGGACTTTATCGGGAGTGATGCCGGCGTCCTGAATTGCGTTGCGCATCGAACGGAATGCTCCGTTTCCATCATTGGGGACGCTGGTGAAGTGGTATGCGTCCGCGGTTGCAGCGTAGCCAACGATTTCGGCCAGGATGTGTGCCCCGCGTTTTTTCGCGTGCTCCATTTCCTCCAAAACCAACACTCCTGCACCCTCGCCGATGACGAAACCATCTCGATCTTTGTCCCAGGGACGGGACGCTTCCTGCGGACAATCGTTTCGTGTGGAGAGAGCGCGCATAGCGTTAAAACCGCCAACTAGAAGAGGCGTGATGGCAGCCTCGGAGCCGCCGCAGATCATCGCATCAACCTGGCCAAGTTGAATCAACCGGTACGAGTCTCCCACAGAATGCGCACCTGTCGCACATGCCGTGGCGCTGGCCAGGTTCGGCCCTCTGGCGCCAGTGCGCAGCGAAATGAAACCTGAAGCCAGATTTACAATCATTGATGGAATCAGGAACGCAGAAATATGCCTCGGTCCTTCTCCTAGCAGGGTACGGTGTTCACGTTCGAGAATTTCCAGCCCACCGATTCCGCTCCCTACACAAACCCCGACCCGCTCCGCATTGCAGCTATCAATCTTGAAGCCGGATTGCCGAATGGCCATGTCGCCGGCGGCAATCGCGAAGTGAATGAAGCGTGCCATCCTCTTGACTTCCTTGCGATCAAGGTAAAGGGA
>Ga0070735_10000929_pt1 | contig 29510 bp, 19 predicted proteins | sample Coa_R1_FD_66443 | JGI IMG/M metagenome (GOLD analysis project Ga0070735, IMG submission 66443) | Surface soil microbial communities from Centralia Pennsylvania, which are recovering from an underground coalmine fire - Coalmine... | ecosystem: Environmental > Terrestrial > Soil > Unclassified ...
AACTATATCAACCCGAACACGCGATGATCAGTCTTCACTATGCAACGACGGAACCTCCTAAATATTCGCTGGCCACGGGCGGCACAATTTCGACCTGTGAAGCCGTTATAGCTCCCAGGCTGGATTACTTTTTGAATCTCAATTACATGAATGCTCGCGGAGAAATTAATCTCGATGACCCGCCATCGCTACAGATTGTGAGTCCCAGCGTTGTCGATCCCAGCCGTGCACCGGCCGGCTTTCACACAGTGAAGGTCGAGAGCAACCTGCCATATGCCCTGAAAGAAGGCCCGAAACATTGGGACAACATCAAGGACGAGGTCGCGGATTCCCTGCTCAATCATTTACGACGATTCGCACCCAATCTGACGCCGGACAAATTTCTCGGTAAATTTATCGAGAGTCCCCTGGATATTGAGAGGATGAATCCCGCGATGTGGCGCGGGAGCGCGCATGCCGGTGCAAACAATCTCGCGCAAGGCGGGAACATGCGCCCGGTCCCCGGCTGGTCCAATTACCGCATGCCCATTGCCGGGCTCTACCAGACCGGGGCGTGCACCGCTCCCGGCGGCTCGGTCACCGGAATGCCGGGACGAAATGCAGCGACGGTGATCTTGAAGGATTTTGGCACAAGCCTGGAAGAAGTGGTCGCCAAGAAAGAAAATAAAACGTCGTAGATAATTTTTTTGCCGCTCGTGGGATGCGGGCGCGGCACGCCGCCTCTTATCTTGGACGCCCTGACCGAAAACCTATAACGGTGAACGCGTGCGACGTACTGTCTAGCTTTCCCGAGAAACACGGCTGCGTCGACGTTTACGCGCATGAGAAGTGAAATTAGTTAGCGGCAGGTTTCGAGTCGATATCCTGTAAAACTGGTTCAGCTCGGAATGGCAGCTTAAATTTGTGTGCGATCTCCGGCCAGAATTCGCGTAGCATGTCGTACCCCATATCGGTCAGCACGCTGATTCCCACGCTTTCCGCAGCTGGACCAAAACCTCGTTTGTTCCCGGGATGATATAGGTTGCCAACGCTAACCGCGCTGATTGTCCCGAGCCACTCCGAAAAATTGAACATGCGATTGCCGTTGTCGCGGTGAGCAACGACGGCGTGTTCGACCGCATGAAGCAATCGCACTTTTGTGCTTCCCAAGCCCTGGCGGTAGTACCGCGGATCCTCAAAAAACAGAGTGGGATAGGCAAAATCCGTGAAAAACCTAGACGAGGCCTGATCGGCATAGCTGGCGGCAAAGCGCTTGCCGTATCCCGCGGCTCCTTGGCCAAAGGACGCGTCGTCATTTTGAGCTTGGCTGAGGCCGGCGTTGAAAGCGGCGCCTAAACCTGTCGCCGGATCATAGGAGCCGCGAAGAAATAAGACGAATTTGTCTTTCAGCTCCAAAGAGCAAAGCTTCACGCCAGGCTTGTAGTGAATCGGATGTACAGATTTGCGTTCCAGTTGCTGCGTAAACAATCCCAGCGTCTTTGCCAAGGGCCCGTCATAGTCCTCTAGCCTCACCATGGGCGGGGGCTGAACGCAGTTCACCGCCGAGCCGTTTGTGGTCGCACTCTGCAAAGGCGGCTGGACATGCGGTGTGGGAGTGGAGGATTCCTGGCCAAATGCCGTGCTTGCCCATCCAAATAGAGAAAGCAAGGCCGTGCCTACCGAGAGTCCGATGCGTGTGTGTATCTTCACGGTTCAGAATGAAGACTATCATTGTTTACGCCTGCTTTGGCAACGCTCGTGACTCAGGCAGGTGCATGCTATGAAACATGCCGGCGGTCGTATCACCCAATCAGTGCCACTATTTTCGCGCGGACGTCCGCTAATTCTTCCACGGATACGGCTCCTTTTCGAATGGCCTTTCGAACACGCCAGTCGAGACTCTTCACCTGGTCGGCGAGGACCACATTCGGGGGCGGTCCGGCAATAAGGACTTCAAACGGATAGTTCTTGATCTGCGTCGTCATAGCGCAACAGATCATCAAGCTGGTCTTGTCGTTGTAAGCCACTGGACTAAGTACCAGGGCAGGCCGGTGTCCCGCCTGTTCGTGCCCAACTTGCGGCGTGAAGTTCAGCCACACAATGTCGCCGGCGTTGGGCACATACCGCGCCATCACCAAGCCTCTTTGCCAACCGCCGGCCCGAAATCAATCGCACTATGTTGGTTTTTCGAAGTGATCCCTTTTAACAATTTATCCAGCTCATAAGCTTTTTGCCGGAGCGGTTCGATTACGATGCGTCCCGCCTCTTCGCGTACTTCGACGACCTCTTCCAAATCAATGCTTGCGGCCTGCAACACGGAGACCGGAATGCGGATCGCCGCGCTGTTGCCCCATTTCTTTACTTTCGCCCTCATAAACCGCCTTCCCATATAGATACGGTGTATCTACAGTGTGCCTGTCTCTGCACGTCAAGTCAAATTCGGGAATGGCTTAGCTGACCTAGAGAGTGAAGCACCCCGTATCATTCGCGAATCCTTGTTACCACATCGATTCATTGACCGGCATCGACGGGAGTAAAATAGAGGCATTACTCTTCCCTCGAGGTGGTCCTGTGCGGCGCACTCGGCTTGGCATTTTATTTCTGTTAGGTGGCGTAACGCTGCTGCCTGCGGGCTTGTGGGCACAGCTGCCGAAAACGCGGAATCATGGGCCGGGCAGTCTTGACGGAACCGTCGTCAACGCGAAAGGTGCGCCGGTCGCGGGCGCTCAGGTTTTGTGGCAAGCGGCGGACGGCGAGAAGCCGCATGTGGTTCGTTGCGACGAACAGGGTCGCTTCCATATTTCCGGGCTTCGGCCGGGACCTTATGACCTGCGCGCATCTGCCGGCGACGCTTCGTCGGATTGGGAGCACAACGTCAATGTGAGGCCTGGCGGAAAGTCGGACGTGACGCTGCGCCTTGAATCGACTGAGCCGCCACCGCAGGCTGTACTCGAATTGAAAGGAAAAATGCGCACTTGGGATGTTCCCTCGCCGGGGGCTTTGCCGCACGATCCGGCGGTTGATCCGCAGGGCAACATCTGGTTTACGTTGCAGGAGGCCGGGCAGATTGCGCGATTCATTCCCGACACGCAGGAATGGAAACTCTTCCAGGTGCCCACCGCGAATTCCGGGCCGCATGGCCTGGTCTCGGACGCGAAAGGCAACATCTGGTTCACGGAAAATTATGCGGGAAAAATCGGCCGGCTCGATCCGAAATCTAGCCTGGTGAAGGAATACGAAGCTCCCACAGCGAAAGATCCGCACACTCCCGTATTTGGTCCTGATGGCGCGCTATGGTTCACCGCGCAGGATTCAAACGTGATTGGGCGTTTGGACGTGTTGACCGGAAAAATGGTCGAGTTCAGCGTGCCTACAAAGAATGCGCATCCGTATGGAATCGTTTCGGCGTCTGACGGCGCACTGTGGTTTTGCGAATTGACTGGGCGGAAACTGGGCCGGGTGGAACCGAAGACGGGTGAGATTACAGAATTCGCTCCGCCGAATTCGGACATCGAACCGCGGCGCCTGGTAGCGGTAGGCGGGGCGATCTACTTCACCGACTTCGGCGGTGGCCGCCTGGGTCGCTTCACGTTTGCAGATAAGAAATTTCAGCTCTGGGGAAGTCCCTCCGGCAGCGACTCGGAGCCTTACGGCATCACGGTGGACTCCACCGGCAAAATTTGGTACGAAGAAAGCGCGGAAAAGGCGAATAAGCTTGTGCGCGTCGATCCCGCTACGCTCAAATTTACGGTCTATCCTATGCCTGCGAAGAATTCTTCTGTCCGCAGCATTACCCGGGACTCGCGCGGGCGCTTGTGGATGCCGCTTTCGCTCGCGAACAAGATTATGGTCGTTGAGTAGTTTCTTTCGAGTGTCGACCCTGAAATCGGCGCCTCCGAACTGTCGACTGGCGTGAACTTAAGTAATTCTTCGGTCAGACGCTATATCCCTCATTTGCCATTACTTACAGAACCCAGTACTACAACCCGGGTACTCGCAATTATGATTCTGATAGCCCATTGAGCTAGCCTGTTCCATTTGGGAACATGCTGGACAGTGGGTTGAGAGTTACGCTGCGGGGACGACGGCCCCGAGAGATCGGGTTCGTAGGCGGGTATCTCAACCCACGCCAGACCTTCCTTCCGGCATATTCAATCTAGACGCATCAGGACGCCAATGCTCACTCCATATTTCCCTTGAAATGTTGCACTCTCGCGGGGCACTCTGTCTGGGATGAAATCCCTGCTTATCGGCTCGCGTCGCAATCTGCGCAAACGACTAGCGCGCGTACGTGCGGTAGCCGCAGTTCTTGCGCTTCTTTTCCCTGCGGCTGAAATCCCAGCAGCCCGCCCCGGACCCATTCCGGCCAGCATGAGCCATCCGCTGAGAGAGGCATATGAGCGATACGTAACGCTCACGGATGAGCGTAACGCCGAGGAATTGCGTACGGGCACCCCTTTTCTGTGGGTGGACGCTTTGCCTGAAGGCCTGCGTTCAGAGAAATATGCGGCGATGAAGCGGGGTGAGGTGGTGATCGAAAGGCTGGAAACCCGCGACAAAGGGAATGAAATTCAGTGCCCTGGCGGATTGATCCACCATTGGGTCGGCACTTTGTGGATTCCAGGGGCCACGCTGCCGCAAACTCTCACGCTGGTACAAGCCTACGACAGGCATGTTCAAGTTTATTCGCCGTTTGAGTTGCGGTCCAGGATTCTGGAGCACAATGGCGACGAGTTTAAAGTCTCTATTCGCTATCTTCGCAAGAAGATCATCACCGTCGTGCTCGACACGGTTTTCTGGATCGACTATCACACCCTCGATGCCACTCATGCCTGGAGTCACGGTCGCACGGAAAGCGTTCGTGAGATCAAGAACCATGACACACCCAATGAATCTTACTTTCCCGAAGGCCAGGACGGCGGCTACCTGTGGGGCATGTCCACTTACTGGAGATTTGTCGAACGTGATGGCGGCACGTATGTGCAGTCGGAGTCGGAGTCGGTTTCTCTGACCACACGAGTTCCCGCCGGGCTTGGCTGGCTCATCGAGCCTTACATCAAGAGCGTTCCCCGCGAATCCCTGGAAGAAATTCTGACGGATACGCGCAAAGGTGTGCTGCATCCGCCCATGAGCTGCCTGCAAGGGTGCGGCGCGGCGTCAACTTATTTAAGGTAGGTCCGGACGATCTCGATCAGGTTGTCGGCCGCGTCCTCGGAAGATTTCGTTTTTCGCGGCATGTGGTTGCGGATGTGGTCTTCCATTAGCTCGCCCATCAAACTATTGATGGCGCCGCGCGCTGCCGACAGGCGTTGCAGAACTTCCATGCAGGACTCGTCCTCGTTCAAGGCCCGCTCGACGCCTTCGAGCTGACCCACGATTTTTTTCGTGCGGTTAACCAGATCCAGCTTTTCTCTCGATAAATGTGACATTTTGGCTTGACTACCCTATGGGGGTATGGTATCAATCTTTAGGCTCAAATCGCAAGGAGCCCGAAAGGAAATTACAACACATGGAAATTCCGGTTCAAGAACCAGAACCTCCGGGCAGTTCGTGCCTCCCGGACCCTCACGGCGAACGAGCATAGCATAAGTCGCTTCTGATCCGTTTTTCGCTCGCTCTCGTGATTGAAATTGAAATGGAGCGAGTGGGAACCTGCAAAGTAACAAAGTCCCCACCCGAAAAATAATTTCTCCCGATGAGGCGCTCGAGGCTCGACCAGAAAACCGTGTCTGGGAGGCAATCATGTTCGACATCATAACGAAACGCAAAACACTAATGCCCGGCCGAGGGCTGTACTGTGTGTGGATCCAGCCTAATAAAGATCAAAATGCGCCACTTATCAGTATATGGATCGATCCTTCGATGAAAACATTTGAGGCCGCTGCCAGCGAAGAGGCTCCCGCAACCAAGGCTGCACCTGCTTTTTCCAACGGGGCCGATTGTGAAGCCGAGGGGCAGGAGTCAAGCCAAGCCCATGAGGAAACCGATCACTTCAGATGGTCTTTTCGTCCAGTGCTCAGTTTCCTCATGCTGGCGTGTATTCAATTTTTGGCGATTTCTGGCGCCAGCGCGCAAACAGCCGGAAAAGTCTCAGGCATTGTCCGAGATAAGACCGGAGCGGTGGTCGCGGGCGCCACAGTAGCCGCGACGAACGCTTCAACAGGCGTGAAGCAGACAACAAAAACTGACGCCCAGGGCAGCTACTCCTTTCCTGTACTTTCGATCGGTCAGTATGAGATCGAGGCAACCGCGGACGGATTCAAGCCCTTCCGGCAGACTAGTCTCGCGATCGATATCAACAGCGCGGTCGTCCTTGATGTGACGCTGCAGCTTGGCGAGCAGAGCGAAAATATTACCGTCAGCGTCACCGAGGAACCCGTTCAAGTTGAAACGACGGATACACAGTTGGGAGAAGTCCTGGGAAGCAAGCAGGTCGCAGAGATACCTCTCAACGGGCGCAGCTACACGGATTTATTTTCGACGCAGGTTGGCGTCTCGCCCATTACCACGAGCGGCGCGGGGAAACAGCACATCCGGCGGCGGATTTGGGACGGTTCCGGTGGCCGGCAACGGCAATACCGGCCAGTTTTCGATCAATGGCCAGCGTGAGTCTTCCAACGGATTCATGCTGAATGGCGCCAGTGTGCAGGAATCAATCGGCCAGCAGGCGGGCATTATTCCGAACCTGGACTCGATCGCGGAATTTCGGATTCTCACCAGTAATACCGATGCGGAGTATGGGAACTATAGCGGTGGTTTGATCAATGTGGTGACCAAGTCTGGTGGAAACAATTTCCACGGTTCCGCCTTTGAATTCCTGCGCAATACTATTCTCGATTCAAAGGGTTTCTTTTCGCCGGAGCGCTCGACTTTCCAACAAAATCAATATGGCGGAACCGTCGGCGGACCGATTAAGAGGGACAAGATCTTCTTTTTTTCAGACTATCAAGGACAGCGCACGGTACAGGGCCTCGAAACAGGGCTCGTGAGCGTTCCTTCCCTCGCGAACAGGGCCGGTGACTTTTCCGACCCGGCGCACAAAGACGCTGTGAATCTCACGGGCAGCGTTAACGGTACATATTTAGCCCAGACGCTCACGAACCGCCTGGGATATCAGGTTAATAATGGCGAGCCTTTCTATACGCCCAACTGCACTTCTAGCACATGTGTGTTTCCCGGTCAGATTATTCCTCAAAATGCGTTTGCTCTGCCTGCAACTCGCATGCTCCAGTACATTCCCGCGCCCACTATAGGCTCCGGCCAGTTCTCATCAGGCTCGGAGAAACAGCGGATCAACGACGATAAAGGCGCTGAAAGAATCGACATCAATTCGACGCGCTACGGCAATTTTTCTCTCTACTATTTTGTTGATAAATATAATTTGGATAATCCATATCCGAGCGGCCTGGGAGGCGCAACTATCCCTGGACCGAACGGTTCATTCGACGCTGCATCAAACGGCCTCGATCAAGTGTTCATCGTGAATCACGCCAAATCTTTCGGCTCGACCATGGTGAATGAAGCGCATTTCAGCTTCACCCGACTGAATAATGACATTGGCATCCCTAAGGGCGGCGTGGGTGTCAGTCTCGCCGATCAAGGCATTTCCAGTGGCCCCCTGGGAATTCAACAAGGTTTCCCGCAGTATGCCGGCGTGGAAATATTGTACTTCAACTCCTTTGCGGTGGGGACCAATCCCTTTTTTGTGGCGCAAGTAAATAATACGGTAGATGTAAGCGACCACATTTCAAAGGTTGTCGGCAACCACACCATTAAGTTCGGTGGCGGATACGTGGGGTTCAAGGTAAAGCAACTTCCCGATCTCGTTGCCAATGGTACTTTTTCTTTTTTTGGTTCGGGAAATCAATCCACGGGTAACGGCTTTGCTGATTTCCTCCTTGGACTTCCGGATTTCTATTCTCAACAATCGTCGCCCGCGTTTTACGAAAGTTCAGCGACTGCAGGCGTGTTTGCGCAGGATAGCTGGCGAATACGGCCCAATCTCACCGTAAATTATGGCTTCCGCTGGGACTACATCACGCCGTGGGCGGAGAAGCACGCACAAACCACAACATTCGTTGCGGGAGTGCAGTCGACGATATTTCCGGGAGCGCCGCTCGGCTACCTTGTTCCAGGAGATCCGCTGCCGGATGACTCACAGATTCCGGCGGCAATCGCGCCGACACCTCTCGACAATTTTTCGCCACGGCTCGGAATCGCCTATTCACCAGGCTGGTCGAATGGCTTTCTGGGGAAATTGACGGGCGGTCCGCGAAAGACGAGCATCCGTTTGGGCGCGGGTCGATTTTTCAATTCGGTGGAAGGACTGACGGTTGCGTATCCAACGGGCAATCCACCTTACGGTCTGACTTACACGAGCCCGGAAGCTCCTGTCATGGCGACGCCCTTCATTGGCGCGCTCGACGGAACACATTTCGTTCGACAGTTCCCGGTAAATGTTCCGCCGTACAATGTATCTGCTAGCAATCCAGATCCCCGTGTGGACTGGTCGCGATACACGCCAATCAACGGGGCGGGCAGCGTCTATTACAAAAACAAAACGCCTTACACGATCTCCTACAATCTCACAATTGAGCGTCAACTCGACTCCAACACCGTCCTTAGCACAGGTTACATTGGCTCACTAAGCCGGCATCTGCTGACGGTACATGATGCGAATCCGGGAATTCCGGCTCTTTGCTTGAGTCTGAGCCAGCCGCAGGACGTTGCGCCGGGAAGTCCGACCTGCGGGCCATTTCAGGAGAACAATGTATTCACGCGCGCGCCGGGAACGTGCGCGCCTATCGTTCCGGGCGTTAATTGCACGGTCAACGGCACACGCGGTCCCTTTCCCAACGCGATCGGGACAAATGCGTATTACGAGAACATGGGAAATGCGAACTACAATGCGCTTGAAGTAACGTTGAAGCGGTCCAACGGACGGCTGACATGGCTGGCCAGTTACACGTACGGTAAGTCCCAGGATCAAACTTCGAGCATTCAAGAGCAGGTTTACCCATATGATTTCAACAGGAGTCGTGCAATTTCTGCCTTCGACATCAAACATGACTTCGTCATGAGTTATAACTACGAACTCCCCATCGAGAAACTTTTCCGGACGAGGAATCGCTGGACGCAAGGCTGGGCCATCTCCGGTATCACTCGATTTGCATCAGGGTTGCCGGTGACGTTTGCCAGTAATGGGGACAACGCTTTGGTCTATGTGCAGAACAATGGCGTCAACTCGATCAGCATCGACTTGCCCGACTACACTCCCGGGAACCTGGCGATCAACCATGATCCTCGCAACGGGCAACCCTACTTCAACACTTCGCTATTTAAACCTAATGCTTTGGGAACGCCGGGAACATCGCCGCGACGGTTTTTCTATGGGCCGGGCATCAACAACTTTGATATGGCTTTGCACAAGGTCACCAAACTCACCGAGTCGAAATCGCTGGAATTCCGCATGGAGACATTTAACACCTTCAACCACGCCCAGTTTTATCCCGACGGCTCCGTAGACGGCAACATCAACAACGCCACTTTTGGACAGGTCTTGAAAGCGGCGCCGCCGCGCATCGGGCAAGTGGCTTTGAAACTGTTCTTTTAGAATGAGTGAACTATTACCGGCTGTAACGGCGGGAGACTTAAGATTCCGCCAGAGGCAGGCGTATTGAGACGCGCCACTTCATTTTAACGTCTTTTAATGTCGTTTTCTGACCGCGTCGTGGTCTACTTCTAGGAGTAAAGCGGAGACGCTTCATCATCAAGAAGAAGCTCCTTTCCTCTACTGTCCGATTCGCCCTGATATTCCTTGGCGCAATATGTGTGTGTGTCGCCGGGGTTATTCCAGTACGCGGCCAGGATCAGCCGTCCGACAAACTGGGCGCTTCGAGCGCTCCTGCGCCCGCGGATGATCCAACTTCCGATGGAATGCCGACCATGTTTCCGCATTTTGAATCGAGCCGCGTGTGGATCTCCGGTCAGGCCAACATAATCACGCAATGGCACCCGAGTTTCCACTCGCCATATCTGGGACCAAACAGCCTTTCGCCTGAAGCGCAGGACGCTAGTTCGCGCGTTCTGACGCTCTTTACGGGAGTGCGGATCAATGACACGTCCGAGATTCTCTTTGACGTTCAGGAAACCGGTGGCCACGGGATTGGTGAAGCGCTGGGCCTGGCTGGATTTACGAATCTGGACGTTGTCCGGAACCCGCAATTGAGCAAGGTGCCGTATGTGGCGCGGCTCATGTGGCATCAGGTGATTCCTCTCAGCCGCGAAAAATCGCCCAACGAACGGACTCCACTTTCGCTTTTCGAGGAACTTCCCGAGCGTCGCCTGGAAATTCGATTTGGAAAATTCAGCCTGGTGGATTTCTTTGACGTGAATGCCTACAGCGGCTCCAGCGATTTCCAATTCATGAATTGGACGATGGACGACAACGGCGCTTACGATTACGCCGCCGACACCCGTGGCTTCACATATGGCGCCATGGTCGAGTACGACGACCGCCATTGGGCTTTGCGCTTTGCGGAAGCATTGATGCCGAAGGTGGCGAATGGCATTAACCTGGACGCGGATCTCGGGCGCGCGCACTCCGAGAATGTTGAATTTGAACTGCACCACGCGCTGCTGCCTCATCGGGATACCGTCATTCGTCTGCTGGGCTACTCGAACGAAGCCAACATGGGTAGCTATCGAGTGGCCATTAGCGATTTCCTGGCGGGCCGTACTTCCGCGCCGGACATTACGGCCCACCCACTGCAAACAACAACCAAATACGGATTGGGCATTAATGTGGAGCAACCAATAAATGATTGGGCGGGCGTATTTGCCCGCTGGGGATGGAACGAAGGCCAGCATGAATCGTACGCCTATACAGAAGTGGACGAAACTTTCCACCTTGGCGTAGGCGGTAGAGGGCGAGGTTGGGGGAGAAAGTTCGACAGAGCCGGCATCGCTTTGGTCACCAATGGAATTTCACGCGTGCACCAGCAATACCTGGCCCTCGGAGGCTTAGGCTTTCTGCTGGGAGACGGCAAACTAAGTTACGCGCGCGAGGACATCCTCGAAACTTACTACACTGCGCACGTCTGGCGAGGCGTCTTCGCGTCGCTGAACGTGCAGTACATAGAGCACCCCGGATACAACCGCGCGCGAGGCCCGGTCTTCGTCCCAGCGCTTCGTCTACACGTGGAATTCTGAGAATCGCTTTTAACTTGTAATACTGTCTAGTCCCTCGTTGTCCCTGTAGATGGCTTGCGCAATCGGTTTGACTAGCAGTAGCATGCTAGGTCAGATGAAACGGCGGCAGCGCCAATGCCGTCTAGTTAGGAGCTACCCTATGAGGCTCCTGGTACGCATTTCGATCGTCCTTCTGCTGACGGGTGCAGGCACGAGTCTGCTGGCCCTGCAACGCGGCGGGTATCAATCCGATGATGAGTATGGGAACGCACGACGGGCGCGCATGGATCAGTATGAGACTGGCGACGCCAAGAGTGAGTATGCTTGGTCGCGGCTTCGCTACACTGCCGCCAACTATGGGGGGTACGGCTATGGCCGTTGGGCAAGTTGGTCCAGGGATTATCCGAAGGCGGATCGCCAGTTTTTGATCGCATTGCGGCGTCTCACGCGGATTCAAGCGCGGCCTACCGAACAGGTTGTGGACCTCGACAGCGACGAAATCTTCAATTATCCCTGGGTGTACGCGGTTCAGGTGCAGACCTGGACTTTCACCGAGCCTGAGGCCAAGCGTCTGCGCGAATATCTGCTCAAGGGCGGATTCATCATGGTTGACGATTTCCATGGCGCGACTGATTGGGAACGCTTCATGAGCGGAATGCTGATGGTTTTCCCGGATCGTCCCATTGAAGACCTGACCGACAAGGATGAAATCTTCCACGTGCTCTATGATTTGACCGAGCGCTTCCAGGTGCCCGGCGAACAGTACGTCAGCACGGGCAGAACCTACGAAAAGGATGGCTACATCCCGGAATGGCGCGGAATCCGCGACGACCGAGGCCGCGTCATGGTAGCTATCTGCCACAATATGCATCTCGGCGACGCCTGGGAATGGGCCGACGATCCCCGCTATCCCGAAAAATTTGCCTCGCTGGCTTTTCGAATGGGGATTAACTACGTCATGTACGGAATGACGCACTGACGGCGAACTGCAGGCGGCGATCCTAGCATCATACTGATCTGATCTTGAGTAGCACAGGCTTCAGCCTGTGTGCTCTTTGTGTTCTTTGCATGTGAAGATCAAACCCACACAGGCTGAAGCCTGTGCTACTAGAACCAGTGCGGGCCTACTTGGAGCCCGCCGAAACAAATGTTCGAATTCCTTTTCAAGTATCCGCGCGCGGTTTTCTCGAAGGGCGAGCTTGTGCTGCTCGGCGCCTGGCCGAAGTGGGTGCTTGCCCTGTTACTACTTGCGGCCGCTGCCGGCCTGGCCTGGATGATTCGTTCGCGACTTCCGCAAGCTTCTCCGCACATCCGAAACTGGAAGGCTGGCGCGATCTGGCTACTGCAATTCGCGATGGCTGCCTTGCTGCTGATTTTGCTGTGGCAGCCGGCAATCATGGTTGCCGAGCTTCGGCCGCAGCAGAATATCATCGCCGTCCTGGTGGACGATTCGCGCAGCATGGCGATCTCCGAAAACGGCGCGACGCGCGAATCACAGGCCATAAAGTCACTCGAGAGCGGCGTACTCTCGGACCTGCAGAAAAAATTCCAGGTGCGGCTCTACCGTGTTGACGGGCGATTGTCGCGCATCGCCAAACTCGATGAATTAAAAATGGCGGCGCCTGCTCCAGCCACGCGCATTGGCGATGGCCTGAAAAAATTGGCGGGGGAAGCTGCCGACTTGCCCATCGGGGCTGTTGTCCTGCTCAGCGATGGAGATGACAATTCCGGCGGGATCGATCTCGATACGATTTCCACATTTCGCAGCCGCCGGATTCCGGTGCACACCGTCGGGTTTGGACTCGAACAGGCGCCGCGCGACATTGAGGTCAATGACGCCATCGTTCCGCCGCGCGCCCTCGCGGATTCTCGTTTGGCAGCGAAAATTAGTTTTCATCAGCGCGGATACGCGGGACAGAAAGCCATGCTCAGCGTTCGCGATGGCAACAAGGCTTTAGCCGCGCGCGAGATTACTTTCGCATCCGATGGGCAAGTCCAGAGCGAAACGCTTCTCTTCAATGCCGGCCCTGCGGGATCGAAAACTCTTCAGTTCACGATTGATCCGCTTCCCGGAGAAGAAAATCGCGCCAACAACAGCGTCACTCGCCTGGTGAATGTCGAGTCGAGCAAGCGCCGCGTTCTTTATGTCGAGGGCGAACCTCGCTGGGAATATAAATTCATACGGCGCGCGGAACAGGACGATCGCATTCTCACCATCGTCTCCATGCTGCGCACGAGTGAAAACAAAATCTATCGCCAGGGGATCAGCGATCCGAAGGAACTGGCCGACGGGTTTCCTTCGCGCGTGGAGGACCTTTTCGATTACCAGGCGATCATCGTGGGATCGGTTGAAGCAAGTTATTTCACGGCCGCGCAGCAGGAGTTGATCCAACAGTTCGTCGATCGCCGCGGCGGGGGCCTGCTACTGCTGGGCGGCCGGGCATCTTTGGGCGACGGAGGCTGGGGCGCCTCAAGCCTGGCTGATTTGCTTCCCGTGGTTCTGCCAAATAAAAACGGCACATTTCATCGTGATCCCGCGACGGTGGAACTTACTCCTGTCGGAGCTGACAATATCATCACGCGGCTGGTGGAGGACCCCGCAAAAAACGTGGAGCGCTGGAAAAAACTTCCGTACTTGATGGATTATCAGGAAGTGGGCACGCCAAAACCTGGCGCGGTCGTACTTGCGGTAATGAACGCCGGAAACAAGAAGATGCCGCTGCTCATCACGCAAAATTACGGACGCGGGCGAACGGCTGTGCTGGCCACGGGCGGCACGTGGCGCTGGCAGATGAGCCAGCCGCTCGAAGATCAGACGCACGAGGAATTCTGGCAACAACTGCTGCGCTGGCTGGTCACGGACACGCCGGGGCGTGTTGTGGCATCTGTCCCCAGCCAGATGTTATTCGACGATGGCCGCGTTCATTTTTCAGCCGAGGTGCGCGACAAGAATTATCTGCCGGCGCCTGACGCGCATGTCGAGGCACATATTCTCGGGCCCGGAGGCTCCGCAGCCCAAATCGAATTGACGCCCGATCCCAACGCGCCCGGAACTTTTCATGCTGATTGGAATGCCGATCAGGCCGGGTCATATCTGACGGAAGTGACTGCCGCGCGCGCGAATGAAGAAGTGGGCCGCGACGTTCTGACTTTTTCGCGCATGGACGGTGTCGCCGAGAATTTTCATACCGAGCAGAATCGCGAATTGCTCGAAAAACTTTCTTCACAGACAGGTGGACGTTACTGGAAACCTCAGGAGCTTTCCAAGCTGCCCGGTGAGATTTCCTATTCCGAAGCGGGCATCACCGTGCGCGACACGAAAGACCTGTGGAATATGCCCGTCATTTTCTTCCTGATTATTTTGTTGCGCTCGTCCGAGTGGCTGCTGCGGCGGAAGTGGGGCGTCGTATGAAAATTCGCCGGAGAGCAGCGCTGTTGATTTGGCTGTGCCTAGGATATGCAGGCTTCGCTGCGCTCCCCGCGCGCGCCGGTTCTTATTACGTTACGGTCGCCGGCCTCGGCGGCGAACCCGATTACGAGCAGCGCTTCACGGCGCTCGCAAAGGATCTCGACAAGCTGCTCAAAGATTCTGGGGGTGATGCGCATGTGTATACGCTGACAGGCGGCGATGCCACAAAGGTGCATCTAACCGATACGATGAACACCATCGCGCGCGAGGCTAAAGCCGACGATATGCTGATCGTCACGCTCATCGGCCACGGCTCCTACGACAGCGTTGAATACAAATTTAATCTGCCCGGCCCGGATATTTCCGGAGAAGAACTTGCCACGTTGTGCGATCGCGTAGCCGCCAAGCGCCAGCTGATCGTCAATACGACGAGCGCAAGTGGCGGATCGATTGGCGCGCTGCAGAAACCGGGACGCATCGTGATCACCGCAACAAAGACGGGCACGGAGAAAAACGCCACAGTTTTTGCGCGCTACTGGGTGGAAGCGCTGCGCGACGCTTCCGCGGACGTGGACAAGAACGAAGCCATTAGCGCGCTCGAAGCGTTTCAGTATGCGGATCGCAAGACGGCCTCCTTCTATGAATCGCAAAAGCGCCTGGCAACCGAGCACGCCATGATTGAAGACACCGGGAAGAAGGAAGGCGTGCGGGCGCCCTCGACGGAAAATGGGGAAGGACTCCTGGCCTCCAATTTCGTTCTTCTGCGATTGGGCGCGGCACAGAAAGCAGCGAACGATCCCGCCAAGCGCGCGCTGCTCGACAAGAAAGAAGAGTTGGAACGAAAGATCGATACGCTCAAATACCAGAAAGCCGCGATGTCGGCGGACGATTACAAGACGCAGCTTTCGAGCGCGCTGGTGGACCTGGCCCGCGTGCAGCAGGAGCTCGATAAATGACGCGGAAGGCGCGCAGCTTCGCGTTGTGTTTGCTGGGCCTCGTGGGCGCAAGCTTATCCTGGGCCGCAACACCTGAGGACTGCCACGTGATGCGCAAGCATGGGCATCGCGCCGAAGCGCAGAAGTGCTACGAATCGCTCACCGAGGCGCGCGAGCCCTACCTTCGCGCGGAAGGCTACTGGGGCACGGAAAAGTATCAAGAAGCAAACAATCAGTTTCGGATCGCAGTCGCGCAATCGCCCGCAAATGCGTTGTATCGCGTCCGCTGGGGACGCCTGATGCACGAGCGCTTTAATAACAGCGACGCCGCGAATCTCTTCAAAGAGGCGCTCCAAAAAGATCCGAAAAACGCGCAAGCCTACTACGGTCTCGCGCTCGTCAGCGCCGAAGGATTTGACAGCAAAGCGTTTGAATATGTTGGCAAGGCCCTCGAACTCGATCCAAAACTGGTGGAAGCGCACGAGCTGAAGGCAAATCTGCTGCTGGAAGATTCCGACGAAGGAAAAGCATTTACCGAGGCGGACGAAGCGCTGAAGATTTCTCCTGAAGCGCTTGACGCCATGGCCATCCATGCGGCCATTGAAGTTCTGGCCGACCGCTCACCGGATGCATGGCTTGCGAAAATCCGCGCTGTTAATCCCAACTACGGCGAAGGTTACGCTCTGGTCGCCCACCATCTGGTACTCAACCGCCGCTATGAGGACGGCATTGCATTCTATCGTAAAGCGATAGAAGCGGATCCGCGGCTGTGGTCCGCGCACTCGCAGCTGGGCATCAATCTGATGCGCATGGGCCAGGAAGACGAACCGCGCAAGCAGCTCGAAATGTCCTACGACAACGGCTTCCGGAATGAAGAGACCGTCAACAGCCTTCGCCTGCTCGACAGCTACAAGAATTTTATCACGGTCAAGGATGACACCACGATTCTCAAGCTGCAGAAGAAGGAAGCGGATCTGCTGCGGCCGTACTTCAATGCGGAATTGAAACGCATCATCACCACCTATGACAAAAAGTACAAAATGAAATTGCCGGGCCCCGTACAGGTGGAAGTTTATCCGGACCACGAAGATTTCGCCGTCCGCACCATGGGCATGCCGGGATTAGGCGCGCTGGGCGTTACGTTTGGCGAAGTCATCGCCATGGATAGCCCTTCAGGACGCACTCCCGGTGAATTTCATTGGGCCAGCACGCTGTGGCATGAAATGAGCCACGTCTATATTCTCACCGCCACCAATCACCGCGTTCCTCGCTGGTTCACGGAAGGGCTTGCGGTGCACGAAGAAACGGAAGTTTCCCCCGAGTGGGGCGACCGCATGACGCCGGACATTGTTGTGGCCATTCGCGAAAAGAAACTGCTTCCCGTCGCGGAACTGGACCGCGGTTTCGTTCGTCCTGAGTATCCGATGCAGGTTATCGTCTCGTATTATCAAGCGGGCCGCATTTGCGATTACATCAAGGTCCGCTGGGGCGCCGATAAATTGTTGGATATGGTTCATTCCTTCGCGCAGGTGAAAACCACGCCGGAAGTGATACGGCAAAATCTGGCGATGGAGCCGGAAGAATTCGACAAGCAGTTTCTCGAGTGGCTCGATAAAGATGTCGGCAAGACGGTCGCTAACTTTGATAAGTGGCGCACGGGTCTGAAAGATCTCGCGCAGCAGGCCAAGAACAAGAATTACGACGAAGTCCTGAAAGAGGGCGAAGAAGTTCGCCAGCTCTATCCGGACTACGTTTATCCGGCGAATCCATACGAATTTATGGCTCAGGCCGATCTGGCGAAGGGTAACAAAAAGGCGGCAATCGCGATCCTGACCGATTACGAAAAAATGGGCGGGCGCAATCCGCAGGCGCTGAAGCAACTGGCTTCGCTCGAAGAGGAACTTGGCAAGCCCGCCGACGCCGCAGCCACGCTCGACCGCCTCAATTATATTTACCCGGTTGACGAAGAGCTGCACCGGCATCTCGGCGATCTGTGGTTCGCGCAGAATAATTTCAAGGGCGCGATCCGCGAATACGGCGCCGTCGTTGCCATGCAACCGCTCGACAAGGCTTCAGCGCAGTACAATCTGGCTCGCGCGTATTTCGCGGCCGGGCAAAAAGATATGGCTGAGGAGCACCTCCTCGCGTCACTCGAGGCTGCGCCCAGCTTTAGGCCCGCTCAAAAATTGCTGCTGCAGTTGAAGGATTCCAACGAAGGGAAATGAACACATGGCCTCCATCGCACAGCTCGATTCGGATTCCGCAGAACTGAAGAAACGCATCGAACGCTTTCAGTCCGTGCGCGACAACATCCTCGCTCAGGTCCGGCAAGTGATCGTCGGGCAAGAGGAAGTGCTCGACCAGATTCTGATCTCGCTGTTTGTCGGCGGCCATTGCCTGATTACCGGCTTGCCCGGCACGGCGAAAACACTGATGGTCCGCACGATTGCGCAGACGCTCGGCCTGGTGTTCAAGCGCATTCAATTTACGCCGGACCTGATGCCCTCCGACATTACTGGAACGGACATCATCGAGGAAGATCCGACAACGGGCCACCGGCGCTGGACGTTCGTTCCCGGGCCGATCTTCGGCAACATCGTGCTGGCCGACGAAATCAATCGCACGCCGCCAAAAACGCAGTCGGCGCTGCTTGAAGCCATGCAGGAGCAATCCTGTACGGTGCGCGGCAATCACTACAAACTGCCCGCGCCGTTCTTCGTGTTGGCCACGCAGAACCCCATCGAACTTGAAGGCACGTATGCGCTGCCGGAAGCGCAGCTCGACCGCTTTCTGTTCAATACCGTGCTCGATTATTTGAGCGCCAAGGACGAATTGAAAGTCGTGGATTTGACTACGGCAACGCATGTGGCGCAAGTTGAAACGGTCACCTCGGCGGAAGAGATTCTCGATTTCCAGAAACTGGTTCGCATGGTGCCGATCGGAGAGTCGCTGGCGAATTATGTGGTCGAACTTGTCCGCGCCACGCGCCATAACAGCGGTTCCGCACCCGACTTCATCAAAAAATACGTCAACTACGGCGCCAGCGTGCGGGCCGCGCAGTTTATCGTGCTGTCGGCGAAAGCGCGCGCGCTTGCGCATCATCGCTATCACGTCGCGTACGAAGACATCACCGCGCTGGCAACTCCCGTACTTCGCCATCGAATCCTTTTGAATTTCCACGCGGAATCGGACCGCATTGATTCGGACGAAATTCTGCGCCGGCTGCTGGAACACATGCCACCGCCGGCGAAGGCTTGAAACAAACGGAGGATACGTCAGGGGGGAAAAGAGTGTGGGTGAGATCTCAACTTTAACAGGCAAGAACGGTGCGGGTGCCCCACCCTTTGTGGTGTTTCAAAGGGTGGGGGTTTAGGTTCAAGGACAACCGGGATGTGAAGTTAGATATCGAAAAATCCCCACCCTTGCAAAAACCGCGAGGATGCGCACCCCGGCACCCGGCATAAAAAGTTGGATTTAGGGAGCCAATCGCGATGATGGGCCTTGCCAAGAGGGAGAAACGGAGAAAGTAGAATGCTGCAACGATTCCTCGATCCGTCCGTGCTCGCCGGAATTTCCGGCCTGGACCTGGTGGCCAAGACTGTCGTCGACGGGTTCGTTGCCGGCCTTCATCGCTCGCCGGATTTCGGATTCAGCCAGGAATTCGCGGAATATCGCGCGTACTCGCCGGGCGACGATCTTCGCCACGTGGATTGGAACGTGTTTGCCCGCACCGAACGCGCCTATTTGAAGCGCTATCGCGGCGAGACAAATAGCATGCTCACCGTGCTGCTCGATGCAAGCAATTCCATGAAATTTTCGTCCCACTCCGTTACGAAAATGGACTACGCGCGCTTCACGGCAGCCTCACTATTTTATTTGGCGATTCAAAATCAGCGCGACGCTGCCGGCCTGATCGTTTTTGACGACGAAATTCGCTCGTACATTCGCCCATCGACCCGTCAAGGCCAGCTTGTGCGCCTCCTGAGCGGTCTTGAACATGCGGAGCCTCGCGCGCGAACCGATTTCGCCAAGCCGCTGCACCATTTCCAGCAATTCCTGCGAAGGCGCGGCATCGTGGTGTTCATTTCCGATTTCTACGAATCTCCCGAGCAGATTGTGCGGACCATCGAGCCTCTGCGTTTCCACGGAAATGAAGTTGTCCTGTTTCATATTCTTGATCCCAAGGAAATCCGGCCCGATTTTCGCGAGCCGGCTACGCTGGTCGACCTCGAAACGCAAGAGCGCATCGAGATTACCCCTGAATATGTGCGCGACGAGTACCGCACAAAAATGGGTGCGCACATGGAATCCTTGCGCGATAAGGCGCGCGGCTCCGGCATGGATTATCACCTGCTTGTTACCGACAGGCCGCTCGACGATTCCCTTCGGGAATATCTTTCGATTCGTCAGGGGAGGGACTAAGTGGGCCTCTTAGCTCCGTGGTTTCTGGCAGGCATCGCGGCGGTAGCCATCCCGTTTTACGTGCACCTGCTGCGGCGTCACACCACGACTCCGCATCCCTTTAGCTCGCTCATGTTTTTCGAGCGGCGCACGCAAAGCTCGATCAAGCATCGCCGGCTGCGTTATTTTCTTTTGCTATCGCTTCGCACTCTGCTGCTTCTGCTGCTCGCGCTGGTCTTCGCAAATCCGTTTATAAATCGCACGGCCGCGAACATGAGCAACGAAAAACTCTTGTTGCTGGTAATCGACAACTCGTTCAGCATGCGCGCTGGAACGCGGTTGGCGGACGCGCGTCGCGAAGCGCTTTCTGTTTTGTCCTCGCGAAGGCCGTCAGATCGTGCACAGGTGATGGCGCTCGGCTCGCAGATTCAGGTGCTCACGCAACCTTCGCAGGATGCGGGCGCGCTGCGTGCTGCCGTCGAAAGCCTTCAGCCTGGAGATTCTCACGGAAACTTTGGCGAACTGGCGCGTTCGCTTCGTTCGCTCGCGGAATCAATTGCCACGCCCATCGAACTCCATTTATTCAGCGACATGCAAAAATCTCAGATGCCGGCAAGCTTCAATGAATTGGCGCTGCCTGCGAATGTTTCCTTAATCCTGCATCCAGTGGTCAAAGACCCGGTGCCGAACTGGACGGTGGAAAGTGTCAATGTGCCCGGCCAGGTTTGGGAGCCGAAAAAAACGCGCGTGCAGGTTGTGGTCGCTGGATTCAACACTCCCACAGCCACCAAGACAGTCACATTGCTTGCTGCCGGCAAGACACTGGCCACGCAAACCGTTTCAGTGCCCGCGAATGGCCGCGCTACGACTGAATTTCCATCACTCGACGTGCCATATGGTTTCACGCGCTGCGAAGCGCGCATCGATTCCGCGGACGCTTTTCCCGCGGACGATTCCAGCATTTTTGCCGTTGAGCGCACCGATCCCCGGCGCGTGCTGTTCGTTTATGAAGCCAACTCACCCTCTCTCGTTTATTTCCGCGCAGCGCTCGCCTCGACCGCCGAATCGGGATTCACGGTTGATACCACGAGTGCCGCGCAGGCTGCCGGCCTTCCGCTCTCGAAATACGCATTCGTCGTTCTTTCTGACCTGATTTCGGTACCCGCCGGTTTCGAGAATGAACTTCTGAAATATGTTCAGAATGGCGGCAGCGTGTGGATCGCCATTGGCACTTCGGCTTCGCACAACACGCGTATTCCTGTTTTTGGCGGAAACATTTTGGAATCCCGCTACTACTCCCGCACCAACGATCGATTTCTCTCCGCCGGTGAGGTCGATCCTTCCTACCCTTCGGTAGCGAAGGCCGACCATTGGTCCGGCGTCAAATTTTATTTTGCGGTTCGCGTGGATCCCGGTGACGCTCGCGTCGCTGTCCGTTTAACCGATCAGATGCCGGTGCTGCTGGAAAAGAAAATTGGAGAGGGCAGCGTGCTGCTCTTCACTTCCGGGCTCGATAATCTCACCAACGATTTTCCGCTCCATCCCATCTTCGTTCCTTTTGTCGAACAGACCGCGCGCTATCTTTCCGGCACGCAGAACCGCAGCGGCGCGCGCGTGGTCGATTCTTTCCTGGAACTGCGCAGCTCCAAGGAACAATCGGTAAGCGTAGAAGTGATCGACCCCGATGGCCATCGTCCGCTTTCGTTGAAGGAAGCATCTTCGGCGCAAACTTATCAGCTGACACGCGCAGGATTCTACGAACTTCAGCTCGCCAACGGGCGTCACGACGTGATTGGGGTGAATCCTGACCGCCGCGAATCGAATCTCGAAGTGATTCCCGATGAAACATTGGCGCTGTGGCGTGGCAATTCCGGCGGAGGCACAACCCAGACGGCGTCTGCGGGGCAAACGGAGGAACAGACCAAACCCTTCAGCGTATGGTGGTATATTATGGTCCTGGTATTAGCGGCAGCAGTGGCTGAATCCCTGGTCGCCAATCGGTACTTAGGAGTTCAGCAGCAGGAGGACTCATGAGCATCCGGGAGCAGCTCAACTCCTATATCAAGCAGTTGGAGAAGAGATTGCGCCTGGGTGCGGCAGTCCGCGGCGCAGCGATCCTCACATCGGTCGCGCTCCTGGCCACCGTCCTGCTTGTCCTCATTACCAACGCATTCGCGTTTTCCCGCTGGAGCATCACCAGCGCGCGAGTTGTTCTTCTTTTCGCGCTGGCTCTCGCCGTAAGTTTTGGCATTGCGATTCCATTGAAAGCTCTCACTCGCAGGCGCGCGGCCCGCCAGGCGGAAGATATTTTCCCTGAGTTTCAGCAGCGTCTCGTGACTTTCGCGGAGCGTGACGCCGCTGTTCGCGAACCTTTTATCGACCTTCTCGCCGCCGACACTCTCGATGTTGCGCGCTCTGCCGAGCCTTCACGCCTCGTGCCCGACCGCACGCTGGCAACTTTCCTCGGCGTTGGCGCCGCTTCGCTGTGCGTGCTGGTCTGGATGATTCTGGCCGGGCCGGGATATCTGGGACACGGCGCAGCGTTGCTTTGGGCCGCGACACCGCGCGGTGGTTCAGCTCCTTTTTATGACATTCAGGTGACTCCTGGCGACGTATCCGTCCGGCGCAATGCCGACCAGATGGTTACGGCGCAAATGATTGGCCTGCAGACCGATGCCGTGCGTCTCTATGCGCGCTATGAGAGCGCTTCGAAGTGGGACCAGGTTTCCATGCATCCGCAAGCTGGGGGCTCGGGCTTCCAATTTATTTTCGCGGGCCTTCCTGAGAACGTCGAATATTACGTGGAGGCGGGACCGCTGCGCTCGCGGCACTTCAATATCCGCGTGCTGGATTTGCCCGGCGTGAAAAATGTTCGCGTGACGTATCGCTATCCCGAGTGGACTCGCCTCCAGAATGTTGTCGAGGAGCGCGGCGGCGATCTCCGTGCTGTGGAAGGCACCGAAGCTGATCTGGAAATAGAAACCGACCGGCCGATGCGCGATGGCGTGCTGGTTGTGAACGACGAACAGCAGATTCGGCTCACCGCAGGCCAGGGCAACATTTACAAGGGCACCATTCGCATGGAGAAGGACGGCGTCTACCACGTCGCGGCGCTCGATCAGGGACAGCCGGTGCGCCTGTCGAACGATTTCTTCATCGAAGCGCGCAAGGCGGACCCGCCGAACGTGATCATCGCGCGTCCAGGACACGACTATCGATCGAGTCCCATCGAAGAAGTCACCGTTGCCGTAAAAGCAGATGACGAGTTCGGTGTCTATGACATGAAGCTGCACTATTCGGTGAACGGCGGTCCAGAGCAGACTGTTGACCTGCTGAAGCAGAAGGGCGTCAAGCAGGCGGACGGCGAGACCGTAATTTCCCTTGAACATTTCAAGCTTGTTCCGGGGGACGTCGTAAGCCTTTACGCGACCGCCAAAGATTCACGCACCGAATCTCGTACCGACATTTCCTTTATCCAGGCTGATCCATTTGAACGCGAGTTTTCCCAATCGCAGCAAGCCGGGGGCGGTGGAGGTGGTGGCGGCGGTCAGATGGATCAAAACGACATCTCGCAGCGCGAAAAGGAAATCATTGCCGAAACCTGGAAGAAGCGTGGCGACAACAAAGCCACGAAGCAGGAATCAGCCGAGACCGCTAAATTCCTTTCCAATGTTCAATCCAAATTGCGCGATCAGGCCAAGTCCCTCGCCGGACGCATGCAGAGCCGCGAGCTGTCTCAGGAAAACGACGAGTTTAACGGCTTTGTGAAGGACATGAATGCCGCGGCGGACGCCATGGGTCCAGCGTCGGAAAAATTGCAGCAGCAGAAATGGCAGGAGGCTCTTCCCGACGAGCAGAAAGCGCTCCAGCATTTGCTGCGCGCGGAAGCTACGTTCCGCCAGATTCAAGTGGCGTTTGGCGGCGCTGGTGGAGGCGGAGGTTCGGGAGGCGGCGCGGGCCGCGATCTCGCGAGCCTGTTTGATCTCGAACTCGATACCGAAAAAAATCAGTACGAAACTGCGCAGACTGCCGGTTCAGCCGGCCAGCGCGATAAGGACATTGACGAAGCGCTGCAAAAGCTCGATCAGCTGGCGCGCCGCCAGGAAGAGCTCGCGCAGCAGCAGCGCAATAACAGCGCTCAAAGTTCGGAACAGCGGTGGCAACAGGAAATGTTGCGCCGCGAAGCCGAGGAATTACAGCGCCAGATGGAGCAAATGGCCCGCAATAATTCTCAAGGAAATTCCCAGGGAAGTTCGCAACAGGGATCGCAAAGCGGATCGCAGGGCAATTCATCTTCTGGTTCATCAGGCCAGTCAAGTGGCGGCGGAAAACAAGGCTCGACCGATCCGCGAGTGCAGCAGTCGCTGGACCGGCTCAAGCAGGCTACCGATGACATGCGCCGCGCAACTTCGCCGCAGCAGAGTGAAGCCGAGGCTCGTCGCGCTGCGGATCGCTTGAAGGAAGCTACTGATTTGCTCGGCGGAATGCGCCAGCAGCAGGCGTCTTCGCGCCTCGGATCGCTGGCCGACGAAACCAGCCGTTTAGCGAAAGAACAGCGCGATCAGGCGGAGCGCACGCGTCAGGCTTTCGGGCAGCAAGGCGGCAATCAGGCGGGGCCGCAGGCAGGTCTGCAGGACAAGCGAAAACTCGCCGACGATCGCCAGCGCCTCGCTGAAGACATGGGCCGGCTGGAAAAAGAAATGCAAGACACGGCGCGCGAACTGGCCACCAACAAACAGAATTCCGCGTCCACAAAATTGCGTGAAGCTCTGAGCGACATGCAGCAATCGGATCTGCGTTCACGCATCCAGCGAGGCGCAGATTGGATGCGCCGCGGCATCGATCCAAACGCCAGCGGAGCCGAACCGGAAATTGCGGCGGGAATGCAGCGCCTGGAAAAAAATGTGAATGACGCGCAGCAGGCTCTGGGCGCAGCTCCGCAGCAAGGAAGCGATTCGCAGCAGGGCCTCGAGACCGCGCTCAATCGCGTCGAGCGCCTTCGCAACCAGATGGATTCCCTCACCCGCGATGGTCAGGGACGCCAGCAAGGCAAGGGGCAGGGGCAGGGACAAGGCCAAGGCCAAGGCCAAGGCGGCCAACAGGGCAGTCAGCAGGGCGCGCAATATGGGAGTGGTCCCATCGGCGGCCCGGGCGCGCGTATGGGTGATGGAACTTATGGTGGCGGGCGTTATGGCAACACAAATCCCGGCGGCGGAAACGTTGGCACGATCTATAACAATTTTGATACGGGAAACAACACGCCGCGCGGTGGCCCGCCGGTCCAGCCGGACAATTCTCCCATTCCGCCTCAGCGCGCTTATGACGACAGCATGCGCGATTTGAACCAGCTTCGCCAGGCCGTTCAGGACGATCCTGGCATGGCGCGCCAGGTTCAGGAATTGATCCGCCAGATGCAGCGCCTAGACCCCAGCCGCTTCCCAGGGAACCCCGCGCTCGTCGAGCAACTCCACTCGCAGGTGCTCGCCGACGTCGATAAACTCGAACTGCAACTGCGGCGTCAGCTGGATGATAAACAATCCGGCCAGGTTCGCAGCGGCGATATTCGTTCGGTACCGGCAGGCTACGAAGATTCCGTCGCGGACTATTATCGCCGGCTGAGCAAGAACAAATAGACGAAGACCGAGTCTTGCCCAGGATTTTTGCGCGGGGCACAGTATCACAGGCTTCAGTCTGTGAGGTTTTCTTTTTGGTGTCGACACATAGAAAACCACACAGGCTGAAGCCTGTGCTACTTAACTGCCTCTGGAAGTGATGCCTAGGTAGTCCGAGCGGGGCGTCAGGGAACGCTCCGCTCGGATACTGGTGACCCGGATAGCGCGAAGAAGCTCCGCAGAAAGCCCGGACGGCAAACATCCCACCCGTTAAGCCCTGTTTGAACCTGCTACGGAGTCGGCGATCTCCGCGCTTTATACATTGAGAGTGAATTAACACGGAAAAAATCGAGGGGTCAAGTCAACAAATTGTAACAAGCTCGGGCCACCGGCAAGTTTGATTCGGTAGTGCAAACAAAATGCCGCTGCGCCATAACTATTTCTTGGGCAAAGGTTTGCGGGGAAGTAGCTCGTCGGCATTGGCAGTCATATACGCGAACGAAGCGATGATCACAGCCATCTGCTTCAAATCCGCCTCCTGAATTCGTTCGTAGACATCCATGTTTGTATGATGTGTTCGCGCTTCGTATTCGATGGGATCCTGAATGAACTGAAACGCCGGCAACCCAACTTCGTCGAAAGAAAAATGGTCCGTGTTGTTGGTTCCGCGAATCGAGAGCGTGGTCATGCCCATGGATTTAAACGGCTCCATCCATTTTTCAAAAATGGGCCGCACCTGTTCGTTGCTTTGCAAATAAATGCCGCGAATTTTTCCGGTGCCGTTGTCCAAATTGAAATAGACTGAAACTTTGGCGTGATCAGGCTTGAACTCAAGGTTCTTGGGTTCGCCAAAATGCTGCTTCACGTAGGCGTGCGAGCCCAGCAACCCCTCTTCCTCGCCCGTCCACAATGTCAGGCGCACGGTGCGGCGCATTTTCAGGCCCGAAACTTTCAGAATACGCATCGCCTCCATCATGACGGCGGATCCGGCGGCGTTGTCCGTTGCGCCCGTTCCGCTATCCCAGGAATCGAAATGCGCGCCAAGCATCACAACTTCCTCCGCTTTATCGGTCCCTGGAATTTCCGCGATGATGTTGAACGAATTGAGATTCTCTTCATAAAATTTATTGATGATGTTAATTCTGAGCGTTACGGGAATGTGTTTTTCGAGCGTTCGGAAAATGCGGCCGTAATGCTCGATGGCCACCGCAACACGCGGCAACACCAGCGGATCCTTGGGATCGCGAGAACCGCCGCTCATTACAGTAATCGTTCCGCCATCGTGCGGCGAAGGTTCGAGCCATGCCGCCGCGCCTTCGTCCGTCAAAAATTTTAGGAGTTTCTGATTAAATTGCTGTTGTACGAGGAAACGCGCCCGGGCTGCCGCATCGGCAGGCGCTGAGGTCGGCCGCGGTTGCGCTATGTCTTCCAGTTCCCTGTCCGTGTACCGGTGCGCCGGAGCCTCGAATTGCGCCTCGACGGGTCGCAACGGCGCCGTCATTACAAATTTGCCTCTGAGTTTTCCGCGGAAAAGCTCGAAGTCCTCTTCTTTTTCGATTTTTGCATATATCGCTTCCGCCGTGATGAATCCGCCGGTCCCCGACGTCCAGGCTTTCGGATAAGCGATCAGCGGAAAATGCCGGGGCGATACTTCATTAGCTTCGAATGACTCATTCGACCAGCCCCGCCCAAACGGTCCCCACGATTCCTCCTGAACATTCGCCAGCCCCCAGGAATTCAGCGTTTTAGCCGCGTATTCACCGGCTTCGCGGATGTTAGGGGAATTCGTCAGGCGCGGGCCGTAAACGTCGGCCAGATAACCCATTACTTCCATGACGTGTGAGTGCTGCAGGCCCTCATCCTCAAGTTTACTGATCACATCTGGATCAGGGGCGGACCAGTCCGGTCGCGCCGATGCAGTCCATCCAGCAGTAAGTAGCAGCGCTAGCAGGGCCGCGCATTTCAACGATTTGTACACGTTCGGACTCCTACCCTAAAACAAGGATTCTACCCCGGGCCTTTCCAAACGCGGAGCGCGGCGTTGCGGGATGTGTCTATCCGGGTGTACACCATCGGTGACGTGGTCGGGGCAGTATGGTACTCTTAAGGGGTCGAAGGCACTTGTAATTCCTCTTGGAATTGAGCGTGAGGGCTGCAAGGTCGCACTTGCAGCCATTTTTGTATCCATAGCTTTGTTCCGGCGGGCTTCAAGTAAAGCCCGCACCCGAAGCCAAACCGACAATCGAACAGAAAGCTAGGATTTCATGTCACAGATTCGCAATATCGCCATTATCGCTCACGTGGACCACGGTAAGACCACGCTGGTAGATGCCATGCTGCACCAGAGCGGTGTCTTCCGCGAGAATCAGGTTGTCGTCACGCGCGTGATGGATTCAAACGACCTCGAGCGCGAGCGCGGCATCACCATCCTCGCGAAAAACACTGCGCTCTTCTATCACGACACGAAAATTAACATTGTGGATACGCCCGGCCACAGCGACTTCGGCGGAGAAGTCGAACGCGCGCTGAAAATGGTGGATGGCGTCCTTCTTCTTGTGGACGCGAGCGAAGGCCCGCTGCCGCAGACGCGCTACGTTTTGCAGAAGGCGTTGCAGGCAAAGCTGCTTCCCATCATCGTGCTCAACAAAATCGACCGCTCCGATGCGCGAGCCGCCGCCGTGCTCGATGAAATTTACGATCTCTTTATCGACTTGGAGGCTACCGAGGACCAGCTCGATTTCCCCGTGCTTTACACGAACGCGAAGACGGGCGTCGCGCACCGCAAGATTGGCGACTCCTCAACCAATCTCCAGCCGCTGTTTGAAACCATTGTTTCCGCGATTCCAGAACCAAAAGGCGATCCCAACGGCGTGCTGCAAGCGCAAGTAATGAACCTGGATTACAGCGATTTTCTTGGACGCATCGCAATCGGCCGCGTTTTCAACGGCACGCTGCGTCGCGGCTCCGAAGTGGGCATCGCCAAGCGCTCCGGCGCGATCGAGCCCACGCGCATCACCAAACTGTTTACGTTTCGCGGACTCGAACGTGACGAAGCGGAAGAAGTTGCGTGTGGCGATCTCGTTGCTGTTGCGGGCGTCGAAGGCATCCAGATCGGAGAAAGCCTCACCAGCATCGAAAATCCTCAGCCGCTTGAACCGCTAGTCGTTGACGAGCCTACGCTGGCGATGAATTTCACCATCAATACCAGCCCGCTCGCCGGACGCGAAGGCCAGTGGGTTACTTCGCGCGACCTTCGCTCACGTTTGCAGAAAGAATTGCTGACCAACGTTTCACTGCGCATTACCGATTCGGATACGACCGACGTGTTTCGCGTGCTGGCGCGCGGCGAATTGCAACTCGCCATTCTCATCGAGACGATGCGCCGCGAAGGCTACGAGTTGATGGTCGGTAAACCGGAAATCGTCGTGCGCGAGGAAAACGGAAAGAAGCTGGAGCCCCTCGAACGCCTGGTTGTTGATTGTCCGGAATCCTTTGTGGGCGTAGTGATGGAAGCGCTCGGACGCCGCCGCGGCGAGCTCGGCAAGATGGTCAACCACGGCTCGGGCTGGGTGCGCATGGAGTTCACTGTTCCCTCGCGCGGGCTGATCGGACTGCGCGGACAGTTGCTCACTGATACGCGCGGCACCGCGCTGCTTCATGCGTTATTTGAAGGCTGGACGGAATACGGCGGCGAAATGGCGACGCGTCCGACCGGCGCGCTGGTCGCCGATCGCGCCGGACACACGACTGCGTTTGCGTTGTGGAATTTGCAGGAGCGTGGCGAGCTGTTCGTCGGCCCCGTTGAGGAAGTTTACGAGGGCATGATTGTCGGCGAAAACGCGCGCGACGCCGACATGGACGTCAACGTCACAAAAGAAAAGAAGCAGACCAACATGCGCGCATCGAGCGCTGACGAAGCCATTCGCCTGATTCCGCATCGCCAGTTGAGCCTTGAGCAAGCGATCGAATTCATCGCCGATGACG
>Ga0070735_10000930_pt1 | contig 29501 bp, 25 predicted proteins | sample Coa_R1_FD_66443 | JGI IMG/M metagenome (GOLD analysis project Ga0070735, IMG submission 66443) | Surface soil microbial communities from Centralia Pennsylvania, which are recovering from an underground coalmine fire - Coalmine... | ecosystem: Environmental > Terrestrial > Soil > Unclassified ...
GTGGCGACATGTGCGGCAAGCGTCACGCAGATCAGAGCGGCGGTAGAAACGAAGCGGAGCATACTTTGCATCGGAAGAATGCCTCCATCACGTGAGCGAGCACGCTAATCCCTGCCCGCTGGCTGCTATTGAATCGATTGATTACTGTGAAATGCGCGAGCCCAGCATACACCCGGAAGCAAAGGAAAAATGAAAACGCGTTGCGGTCTTAGCGCGCGTTGACCATCGTGAGTACGCCCTGTTACCGTCATATGTTTGCCCTCTTGTGCGCGAGTGGTTCTGCTGGCGGGCAAGCGGGACGACCCGGGCTTTGCCTTTGCCGAACTCAGCCCGGATTTTGGCCGATTTCATCCCGAACGGAGACTGCTCATGCCTGCCATCAAATTCCGCGGCGTCGATTTCCTTCAGTACGATTCGCTGCTCACCGAAGAAGAGCGACTGGTACGCGACACGACCCGCCAGTTCATCGAAGACAATCTCATTCCAATTATTGAGGAGTGCAACCGGGCCGGACGCTTTCCTCGGGAACTCGTCAAGCCGATGGCGGAGCTGGGATTCTTTGGCGCCTCACTCAAGGGATACGGCTGCGCGGGCATGGGCAACGTCGAATACGGATTGATGACGCAGGAACTGGAGCGCGGCGACTCGGGCGTACGCAGCTTTGTCAGCGTGCAGTCGGGGCTCTGCATGTATCCGATTTATGAGTTCGGCAGCGATGAGCAGAAAGATACTTGGCTGCCGCCGATGCAGAAAGGCGAAAAGCTCGGCTGCTTCGGATTGACGGAACCGGATTTCGGATCGAACCCCGGCGGTATGCGGACGCGGGCGCGCAAGGTCGGCAATGAATACGTCATCAATGGCGAGAAGATGTGGATCACGTCGGGAACGATCGCCGATGTAGCGATTATCTGGGCGAAGGTGGAAAACGAGAAGGATCGCGTCCGTGGGTTTCTCGTTGAGACGGATCGTCCAGGATTCAAGGCCGATGACATTCACGGAAAATGGTCGCTGCGCGCGTCCGTGACCTCGGGGCTGTCGCTGCAAGACGTGCACGTGCCGGAATCGAATCTGCTGCCGAAAACCGGGGGTCTGCGCTCTCCGCTGATGTGCTTAAACCAGGCGCGGTACGGCATCGCGTGGGGAGCCGTCGGTGCGGCGATGGCGTGCTACGACTGCGCACTGCAATACGCGCTCTTACGCAAGCAATGGCGCGATCAGCCGATCGCCTCGCATCAGCTTGTACAAGACAAGCTGACGTGGATGATCAGCGAGATCACCAAGGCGCAACTGCTGGTCCTGCAGGTCGGGCGATTAAAAGATGCAGGCAAAGTCGAGCCGCAACATATCTCGATGGCCAAGCGGAATAACGTCTGGATGGCATTGGAATGCGCCCGACTGTCCCGCGATATTCTGGGCGCGAACGGCGTAGCGGACGATTATCCGATCATGCGGCACCTCATGAACCTGGAGTCGGTGAAGACCTACGAAGGGACGCACGACGTACACTCTCTGATCATCGGACAAAGCGTGACCGGAATTGACGCGTTTTAAACCGGAAGTCCGCATCGGTGTGACGTTCTCGGAAAGCTGCAGTCATGGCGTCGAACAAATCAGGGAGAGTTGCCACGGCGATCGGTTTCCTCAGCGGACTGATTGCTTGCCTGGATGCGCTTCGTGACAGGAATATCGTCTGGCCTCCGGCCGATCTGTGGGAGGCGCTTCCACCTCCGCGAAGGTTCGAGCTTGAAGCTGGTATAGCACTGATTTTGGTCAGCTTTGTAATCACGGCCTTACGAAATCGCAGTGCTTGACGAAAACAGCCGGTGCCCCTTACTTATCCGTATAACTCCTCGAGCAGTTCATACGCGCGCCGCAGGTGTGGGATCACGATGCTTCCGCCGACAACCATTGCGATGTTCAAAGCCTCTTCCTGTTCAGGCCGTGGGACGCCTAGACGATACGCCTGGATCGCATGGTAGAAGATGCAATCGTCGCAGCGCAGCACAGCTGAGCCGACGAGTCCCATGAGTTCTTTGGTCTTGGCGGAAAGCGCACCTTCCAGATAAGTGTTGTGGTCGATGTTGTAGAAGCGCTTGACCAGGAAATTGTTGGCCTTGTCGACGTTCGTGTTCAGTCGATCCCTGGTATCGAGAAAGCGGCGAGCAGTCTCGCTTTTTTCCGACACGTATTTTTCCGTGAACAGATACGTCGGCTCTTTGCGTTCTGGCGTCTGCTTTTCTTGCGCCGGGCGCTCCGCAGTCCCGTTATGTTCCGTCGTGGTGGTCATGGGCAAATAGTAGCAGAACCATCATCAGGCAGTGCGGGCAGGAGTGCCCGCTCCACACAACTGCCTGCTTCACACAATTGGCTATGCCGTGGGTTTGTCGCGGGGAGGCTCGACGGCCATGAATTCTTGCGCGAAACGCTGAGCGTAGTTTTCGAGCAAGCCGGGAATTCGCTCGGGATCGCTGGACTTCAAGATCAGCCCCGCGTGATGATGTTTCTTGATGCGAAAGAAGACTTCTGGATCGTTGTAGGCTGAAGTATCCGGATTTTCTTGCTTCGCCAACGAAAGAATCACCCCAGCATATTCTTCTCGCAGTATCGGCAATTGGTAAGAGCCGTCCCCGCCCGCAACTTCAATACGCGCCCATTCGCGCCACAGATTGATGCCGGTCGCGGCTTCGACCATCTCGTTAATGTAGGCGCCGCCGACTCGTGCCGCACATTCGAGGAAGTAGAAATGGCCGTCCGTATGGGCACGAATAAATTCCGCGTGCGCCACCCCGCGTAAGAGCCCTAGGGCGGCAATCAAGTCACGATTGATGGCCCGCAGACTGGAATCTTCCTGGCCGCGGCGAGGCACAGTAAACGTGGTGAATACACCTCCGTGCGCCACGTTCATCGGAGGCTTGCCGTATTTGCTGACATTTGCGAAAACGATTTCGTTTTCGGAGATCACGGAGTCCACGTGGTAGACATCGCCGGGTACGAATTTTTCCAGCAGGTAGGTCGACTGTTTGTCTCCGAGTTGCTCGAGGAGCGGCCAGAGCTCCTCTGCAGCTTTGATTTTCTTGATGCCGATCGCGGAGGCTTCCTGACGCGGCTTCAGCACCCACGGACCGGGAACGTGTTCCAGATAATACTGGATGTCGCCGTGGTTCACGATTGGAACAAAGTCCGGGACGCGCACATCGCGATCGAGCGCTCGCATACGCATGGCGAGTTTGTCGCGGAAATAGCGCATGGTGGTGAGACCCATACCCGGAATGCGGAGATGCTCGCGGAGCGTAGCTGCGGTCTCCATGTCGAACTCGTCGAGCGCGACGATACGATCGAGTTTTTCGTTGCGAGCCAGATGGGTGACCGCCTTCACGATATCGTCCAGCGGAATTTCTTCGGGAAGGAAGAACGTATTGTCGAGGCTCTCGCGCGGCCAGTCGGCATTCCGCAGCTTCTCAGCCGTCAGCAGGATCGAACGGCAGCCGCTCCGCTTGCATTCGCGCATGAATTCCTGCCCTTTTTCGTAGGTGGTGATGCAGAGAAACGTCAGCGGGCGGGCGTCAGGCATGAGTCAGGAGCGGATCAGGGATAGGAGAATACCACGTTCGCCGTAGCCGGGGACATCCTGTGGCTCAGCAAGAAAAACGATTCGGCGAATCCGGTATTTTCATTCGTCCGCCGATTGCTGTATAGTCACAACCCGGCGCGTGACCTCCGCAGCGCGAAATGGGAGAAAGTGAATGGCAACGCAGACTCGTCCGGAAGGCAAGGCCCGAACATTTGGGGAAAACATTGAGAGCGACCTGGCGTCGCGATTTTTGCGCGTCGTAGAAGTCGCGGCGATTGCATCCGCGCGCACCATGGGACAAGGTGAGCGCAAACTCAGCGACCAGGTAGCCACCGAGGCCATGCGGAGAACCATGGATTCGATCCCGATGCGCGGCACCATCGTCATCGGCGAAGGCGAGCGCGATGAGGCGCCGATGCTCTACATCGGAGAGAAGGTGGGAGCCGAGTTTCCCGATGGCACCGAAGTTCCGGAAGTTGATATTGCCGTCGATCCGCTGGAAGGAACGAACCTTTGTGCCACCGGAGCGCCCGGTTCGATTACGGTGCTGGCGGCCTCTGAGCGCGGCGGTCTGCTGAACGCGCCCGACTGTTACATGGAAAAGATCGTGGTCGGTCCGTCGTGCAAGGACGCTGTGTATCTCGATGCGCCGGTCTCCCACAATTTGAAGAACATTGCGCGGCGTCTGGATCGCGATGTCGAAGATCTGGTCGTCATGGTGCTGGACCGTCCGAGGCACGAAAAGATGATTGCGGATATTCGCGCGGCAGGCGCACGCATTCGTCTCATCGGCGATGGCGATCTCTCTGCCGGAATCGCGGCGGCAGTGATCGGCACGGGAGTACATGTGGTCATGGGCTCAGGCGGGGCTCCGGAAGGAGTGATCACCGCGGCCGCCGTTCGCTGTCTGAATGGATACATGCTCGGACGCCTCATCGTAAAGCCAGATCAGGAAGAGCGCCTGGAGCGCATGGGAATCAAAGATAAGAACCGGATCTACGAAGCGGAAGATCTGGCGCCGGGCAAGCAGATCATCTTCGCTGCTACGGGCGTGACCGACGGCGCGCTGATGAAGGGCGTACGCTTCTTCGGCGAAGGCACGCGGACGTCGTCAGTCATCATGACCCTGCGCACGGGGAAAGTACGATTCGTCGAGAGCATCCATCTGGAGAAGAGCCCGGATTTCAAGGTGAGGTTCTCGTAGGCGGATGGGACGATCTAGCCAATTGAAGAGAACTTCCTAGGCAAAAGGATTCTGAATCTGCAAGTCTTCAATATTGCGACCGTGCTGAAGATCCTCGCTATACAAGATGCGGCACTGGCTTTCGAGAGCGGCTGCGACGATCAGCGAATCGTACCAAGCAAACTTGTGGTGCGCCTTGATTCGTAATGCCGAAAGATAGATGGCCGGGGAAGAATGGATGGCCAGGAGCGGGCGAAAAACTGTAATCAAGTACTGCTCTGCTTCCGCAATGGTCATCGCCGGTGAAAAGCGGCGAAACGCAACATTGAAGAACTCCTGTACCACCTGATAGCTAACAACACCCTCGCCAGAGTCGGCAGCACGCTGAATGAGGTGCGCCGCTTTCCTGGACTTCGCACGCGCTTCTGAATCGAACGTATACACAAAGACGTTCGTGTCGAGAAAGAACCTACCGCTCATTCATTTCGTCTCGGGTGTATGGTCCGGAAGACTTAATGTGCCGCAGCCGCTGCATAAGAGACTCAATCGCAGCACCGCCACCGACCTGCGCCGCATATTGTTCCAGCCACTCGCGGAACGCGGCGTTCAAAGTTGTGCGGCGGGCCTGTGCGACCAGTCTAGCCTGCTCGATCAGGTTTTCGTCGGCACTGAGCGTTACGTTTTTCATACGAACTTAGTGTACACTATTTTAGTGCGACTTACAACCTAGCACTCGTCACCCCAGATACTTCGAATTTTCCTTCAGGTCTCGTACAAGCCCTCCGTGAGGTAGAGTGGTCGCAGCAGGGGGCACGGTCGATGCGAATCATCTCGTTCCGGGTAATGCCTATTGCCGCACGCTTGCGGTCATTTATGGAGTACTGGGGATTTTCTACGTTCCGGCAGTGGTACTAAGGGGCGCCCAACAAGTAACCCTGCCGGTCGGAATTATTGCCCCACTTGTGTACCTTAACCTCAACCTCCACTTACCGGCACCACGCCATTTCCTGACGGGGATACTGTCTACCCTAGCCGCCTGCCTCTGCTACACCTCGGGATGGTTAACTGGAGCTGCCGCAGTCGTGGCTTTCAATTTCATCGCCAAGCGACCAGGCGGCGTTGAGGCATCGATCCTGACAAGCACGCTTTCCGCAGGAGATCACAGCGCTGTCGCTAATTCAGTCTGACCTAAGGCGCACTCGGGCGCTTTCGCGAATTTCGCCGCCGGTTCATTGCCCAAACCCGCCCCTATTTCAGATACTCCGAATTTTTCTTCAGCTCTTCCGGGATCGGCGGAAATGGCGGCCATTCCTGCGAATATCCCTTGAGCAGCGGCGTTGCGACCTCGGATCGCAGTGTTCCGTCATGCACTACGAACGTATGTGGATGACCCGCTGAATAGCCTTCCCACAAACTGACGCCCGCATACGCGCCATCTTTGCGGAGAACGTAGTACGTCATGTCCATGTAGCGCAGCTTGTTCATATCTCCGTTGTAGTTGCGAACGATTCTCTTCAATGCGTCCATTCCTGCTTCCTGTGGTGACATGCCGTGGCGCATGTTTTCGACCATCGTATGGGCCCCGGCGACCTTGATGTTTTCTTCGCCGCTGCCGGTCGCGCCGGCAGAACCCACATCCTGATCGGTATAGCAACCGGCGCCGATGATGGGCGAATCGCCGCAGCGGCCGGGGAGTTTGAAAGCCAGGCCGCTCGTCGTGGTAATGCCTGACATCTCTCCTTTTTCGTTCAACACTGAGCAATGAATCGTCCCGGTTGGTGGGAAGAGCACGCGGCGAACGGCAGCCAGTTGAAATTCGGGCTCGATACCGAGATCAGCGGCGCGCTGCTTGAGTTGTTCGATGCGGTCCCGCCACAATCCCGCTTGCGGTTTCGCGTCTAACGGAGGACGCCAATGTGGATCGGCCAAGCCGGGTCCCCACCAGTCACGATCGGAATTGAATTCCTTCCATAGCATCCAAATCTTGCGGGAACGATCGGTCAGCAGGTTCTCGCGCGGGAATCCCTCCGCCACGCCAAAACGCTCGGCGCCTTCTCCGACGAGCATGACATGGCCGGTATGCTCGAAGACCGCCTTCGAGACCATGGAAACATTCTTGATGTTCCGCACACCTCCGACAGAACCCGCCCGGCGCGTGGGCCCATGCACGCAGCACGCATCGAGTTCGACGACCCCTTCTTCATTGGGTAGGCCCCCGAGCCCGACGGAATCGTCGTTGGGATCATCTTCTGGCCCCTTGACCACGCGGATGCCGGCGTCCAGTGTGTCGCCTCCACTTTTCAGAAAGGCGTAAGCAGCCTCGACATACGCGTACCCATTATGAGCGCAGATGATGATGGGGCGCTTGGGAGAATCGTTATTTGAGGCATGCCCCTGATCGGCAGAACCAAAATGGCTGTCGGAGACAGAACCATGTGCGGCAGATCCGGCAGCAACTGCTCCTAAAACTGAAGTCTTAACGAAGTCACGTCTGGAGATGGACACCCGGCCTCCTGGAATGACACTGCGGCAGATCATTCCGCGGCTCAGGGCTTACGACAGTCAACATGTTGCGAGAGACGGTGCCCCGTTTTCGCGGCAGGCGGAAGAATAACACGATGGCGCGGCCGGATGCTTTTGTTTACATCCAGGCCGCGCGTCAGGTTGGACTTCGTTTAATTCGGTCGCGTGATTTTTGCGCTATCGTCGAGCAAATCTTCGCAGGCGGCCGGGATATTCGGCGCCAGCTTTCTCCAACTCATCGGCGGCAACGCTGCTGATCGGCTGCACCTTTTCCGACCGGAAGCGCAGCAAGGCAGCGATATTACCGACCTTGTCGAATTCCGGATCACCTTTCACGTAGAACGTTTCGATGTCGCGACGTACGACCCAGGGCAGAATCGCTTCGCCGACGTCCACAATTTCCTGCGTAGCACGACCGCAAACCGGACAAAAGCTGACCAGGTGCGCATCGATATGGCCGCAACCAGAGCACTCCACCGCATGACCCTGAAGGCTCTCACCAATCAGCAGAGTCTGGACTTCTCCCAATTCCAGGGAGCGCAGCACGCGGCGGAGCCCGGTGACCCCTCGAGCATTGCTGCGAGCCTGGCTCAAGGCCTGATTCATCAGCTCACGCCGGCGTTCGTTTTGCCATTGATCCATAATCTGCTGGGCGTGGGTACGAATTTCGTCACGCGTGATGTGTCCCAAGTCGGCATGGAAACGCCCAATCAACGCCTGACTGACGTAAGGATGCAACTGCGGTTCGAAGAGAGAGCGGTGTGCATCCTGGGAGGCAAGAATCCATTTCTCGAAAACGCCCCGTTCGAGCAGCTCTTTCAAAGCGTCAGCGACATTCTTGAAATGCTGACGGGCTTCATCCTCAACCCGACGCTGTGCGTGGCCGCCGTCGTACCCGGCAAAACCGTCACTCCTTCCGCGACGAGAAAGTGGGTGGAACAGATCTTCACGTTCGGTCAGCTCGCCAAGCCGCAGATCGAAGATGCGGGCGCGGTGACGATCGACTAATACGACTCCAATCAGCGGAGAAGCCCCGAGCAGATGCGCTAATGGTTTCAGATGAAAATGTCTGTCGATATAAATCTGGGTGCTTCCCAACGTCGCCGGCAGCTCAAACTCCCGCCATATATTTTGGTCGGCGCAAGCAAATACCGCCTTGCCATGTGTGCCGTTGCTTCGAAGTTCGCTCGATAGGCGGACGATGCGCTCAATATCAGCCCGTGCCCAATCCTTCTTCCCTTTTGCCTCAAGAGCGCGTGTGGCCTCTCGCGCCAGGTCTTTGATCAGGATCGTATCTTCCTTGTGAGCCTTGTTGCGCGGCGTTGAAGGTTGGAAATAAAAGCTTACGGCAGCGGACTTCTCATCTTGAAATTCAGCCAACTGACGGATTTCTTCGCGCGTAATACTCATGGAATATATCTCCCCACAGTTTGAATTTGGATTAAGCGGCGCCTGTTGGAGCGAACCGGCCCTGGAACTGATTGGCCAATCCGGGCGCTTTGCGTAAGTGGTCGCGCGCAGCAGATACAAACGCGAGCACCCGATCCTCTGGGTGGCCGGTGATGGCCACAATCTCTTCGACACTAAACCCCTCGACAGCATGAAGAATGAAGGCCTCCCGTGGACCTGAACCGAGGTCACGCAATGCGGATGCGATCAGGCGCAGCAATTCGTCGGAGGCCATAATTTGCTCGGGCGTAGAAACACGGGAATCAGCGATCACGTTCTCGCGCGTGATGGACTCGTCCGGCTGATGGAATTGGAGCTTCGACTCGCTTCCGCGCACGTTGGGCCGGCGAGCGGAATCCTCCAAAGGAACGGCGTGGCCATTGGTTTCATCGCTCCGGGAGAGCTCGTCTAACGCCCGCAATGCTTGTCGGTAGAGCCATGGCTCAAGCGCCAGCTTTTCTGGCTTGTCAGAGCCTTCGGTGAGCGCCGCGGCGATGGCCTCATCGATCACTTCTTCTTTCGAAACGGAATCCGGGACGATCATGTCCTGCGCTTCGCGGAAGAAAATCTCACGCTCAACGAAGCGATCGAGCCGCGCCAGATTTGCATTCACATACGAACGAATGTCATCCGAAGAGATCGTCGGCGGAAACACGGCGGCCAGCGTCTGCTCGAACGGGACCTCCTGCACACGAGCACCCGTGCGAGTTGCGTTACCCCGTCGATCGCGCTGCCATTTATGCGAGGCGCGCAGAATCTCCTTATGCTTATTCACCTGCTGCAGCAGGTCCTCGAATGCGGCCTTCACGGCGGACTCGGTAGTTTGGGCTTTCTTATTGACAGCCATTTGGCCTGAGGGCAAGCGAAGGTTTAAGGAAACACTCGTACCTTCGCGCGACGAAACCTCTTCGATCACGCCCTTCAGGTGAATTAAATCGGGCCGGAAGACCTGGAGCCGCTTCTGCAGTTTTTCGATTTGGTGTTGAACGTCTTTCTCTACGGCAGGGGCTTTGGGAAGCCTGTAACTTACGTGAACGTTCATGAGCGCCTCGGCCTTGCTGTAACGAAGTTCGCGCAACCAAGAGCTATCTAAGGCCGATTGTACACCCGGTATAAAAAAGGCAAACGGAGAATTCGAAAGCATCTTGGCATTTTTAGAACTAGTAGAACTGACGTACAACCTTTTTCGAGAAGTGTGGTATGCAGCCTGCGAAGTTCGGTTTATGATTTCGACCCATGACCTTTTGCCAGCATTGGTTATTCCCGTTGCTGTTCGCCTTTTCATTCTCCTCTTCGGCTCCAGCTCAACACTCGGCCACCAAAGAAGTTGATGGCGTATTTCCGGAAGCGCAGGCGCTGTATCTGGATCTGCATCAGCATCCTGAACTCTCAGGGCACGAAACCGAGACGGCTACGAAAGTTGCGGCAAGCTTGCGCCGCGCAGGCTACGAGGTCACCGAGCATGTCGGAGGCACCGGGATTGTTGCAGTGCTGAAAAACGGAGTCGGTCCGACGATCATGCTGCGCACGGAGCTGGACGCACTTCCGGTAGAAGAGAAGACCGGATTGCCCTATGCGAGCAAGGTGCACACGAAAGATGATGCTGGTCGCGATGTGCCCGTCATGCATGCCTGCGGACACGACCTGCACATGGCTGCGTTACTCGGGACCGCCGAGATCATGGCTCGGAGCAAGAACACGTGGCACGGCACGCTGATGCTGATCGGGCAACCGGCGGAAGAAACTATTTCCGGCGCCTCGGCAATGATTCGCGATGGCCTGTTCACCCGCTTTCCCAAACCAGACATCGTGGTGGCTCTGCATGTTGGCAATGTATCGCCCGCAGGAACGGTTACGATCACACCCGGCATTTACAACACAAACTCAGATTCATTGCGCATCACGATCTACGGCAAAGGTGGGCATGGAGCCATGCCACACACGACGGTGGATCCTATCGTAATTGCAGCTCGAACGATTCTGTCTCTCCAGACGATCGCGTCCCGTGAGGTGAAACCCGGCGAACTGGCAATCGTCACCGTGGGCTACATCCGCGCCGGCACGAAGAACAACATCATTCCGGATCAGGCTGAAATGGGGCTTACCGTTCGAACGTACAAAACCGATGTCCGCAAACAGGTTCTCGAGGCAATCAATCGGATCACCCGGGCGGAAGCCGCGGCATCGAATGCGCCTCGCGAGCCTCTCATCGAACATTTGGAAGGGACTGATTCGGTCTACAACAATCCAGCATTAGCCGAGCGCCTTCGGGCTCCACTTCAAGCTGCGTTAGGAGCAAGCAACGTTACCACCGCCGAGCCGATTACACCCTCGGAGGATTTCTCTTACTTCGAGGCACAAGATGTACCCGGTTTCTACTTCAGTCTGGGCGGTGCGGATCCTGAAAAGTTCGCTGAGGCAAAGGCCGCCGGAACGACCTTACCGTCGAACCATTCACCTTTCTTCGCTCCCGATGTCGATCCGGCGTTGAGAACCGGAATCACCGCAGAAGTCGCCGTGTTGCGCAACCTGTTGAATTCTTCTCCTGAGGAACTGCACAAACTTATCGCCGCCTCTCAATAAGGTCAGGAGCCACGCTGGGGGCGCGGCTCCTCTTGGTTCCGGCGAAATACTGGGGCCTGTGGGTAGGATCAGTACAATGCCGCCGGAAACTCAAATTAGATTCCTCCCGTCATCGTAGCTTCGAGCGTCAGATTATCGCGCTCAACAATCTCGTTGGCACTGTGCGGCAGATAGACGCTCAACCCCGCGGTACTACCCTGGCACCAAACATTGGAGAGATAAACACGATCGCCATCTCGTCGAAATGCAAGCTTGGGTGTGGCGTGGCTGCCTTCATCCAGGGAAACGCCGGTCGCGATCGCGGCGTAGAGGCTGCGCTCGCGGTTTCTCACTACGAGAACACCGGCCTGATCGCCTGTCCTCGGATAACCGGTTGCCATCTCGAACACGTATGTGCCCGCAGGAAATACTCGATTGCCCACCGTGAATTCGAAGGGGACGTAGCAACGGCGGTGATTTCATGCCGTGGTTGAGCGCTGGCAGCACCGGTAATTCCGATGAGCGTAATCAATATCGCGAATAAGGGGAGAGCTTTTCTGGTCATTTTTGACTCCTTGTATTCCTGAATGCATTTGGAGATTGCACGGAATGCGCCAAACACAATGGGGAAGAAATCAAATCAAAATGCTCTGATTCCAGGTAGTTAGGTGCACCTTGAAATTTCTTTACGGAAGTGCCAGCTGCCAGGTGCCAGCTTGTCAGGCAAAGGCCGCCAGCTTTCTGGCATCACGGAATATGTCTGGCGTCGCGGAATTAAGACGGGATTCTTACCGTGCGCGCGAAGCAATGCCCAGCTTCTTCATGCGAAGCTGCAGGGTTGAGCGCTTCAGTCCAAGGCGGGCAGCTGCCCCGTTCGGGCCAGCGACGATCCAATGCGATTGCTCCAGAGCGGCCAGGATCTGCTTCCGTTCCACGTCTTCAAGGACGTCGCGAATCGGTTGAGCTTCTTCCTGCGAAGCCTGGGGTTCGGGTTTCTGCGGTCGAGGCTTGCTGGATGCGGGACGACTTTTGAGATCGGCAAGCGAGACACGCAATACCGGGCCGTTGGAGACGAGTACGGCACGCTCAATGACGTTCTGAAGTTCGCGGATGTTTCCCGGCCAGGAATAGTCGATGAGTGCATTCATGGCATCGGTCGGAACTGTTTCGATTCTCTTGTTCAGGCGATGTGCGAACAGCTGCGTGAAGTGACTCACGAGCAGAGGTATATCCTCGCGGCGCTCGCGCAGTGCTGGAATAAAGATCGGGAACACGTTGAGACGGTAGTAGAGGTCGGCGCGGAATTTCTTCTCGTCCACCATCCCTTGCAGGTCGCAATTGGTGGCCGCGACCAGGCGAGCATCGGAATGCATGGTTCGAGAACTTCCCAGCCGCTCGAATTCGCGCTCCTGCAGGACGCGCAGGAGCTTGGGCTGGAGCTCGAGAGGAATTTCGCCAATTTCATCGAGAAAGATGGTCCCGCCGTTCGCCAGTTCGAAGCGCCCCACGCGCTGCGCCACCGCACCCGTGAACGCGCCTTTTTCGTGGCCAAACATCTCGCTTTCGAGCAATCCGGTCGGGATCGCTGCGCAATTCAGCTTCACAAAAGCGTGCGAACGGCGTTTGCTGCGCTCGTGGATCGCGCGCGCCATGAGTTCTTTGCCAGTCCCGGTTTCGCCCAACAATAATACGGTCGAGTCGCTGGGAGCGACCATCTCGACTTCGCCCAGCACCGCGCGAATCGTCCGACTATTACCGACGATATCGGCGAAGTTCATCTCACTGCGGATTTCCGATTCCAGATACAGCTTTTCTTGGGCGAGCTCGTTCTTCAGATCTGCAATCTGTCCATACGCAATCGCGTTGTCCACGGCGATTGCGACCTGACTCGCGATCTGGGTCAGGAACTCGACTTCGTCAGGATTGAGAGGTGCATTGCGGGCGCGTCCTAAGTCGAGAGAACCGAGGATTCGCCCACGGCTAATGAGAGGCAGTGAACAAGCCTCTTGCATCCCTAACTGCCGAAATTCATCGGTCTCCGGGGGAAGTTGCTCGAGGGAGGCAGCATGCAGAACGACCGGCTTACCTGTGCGATACGCCAGGACCGGCCCCGCTTTCTCATTCAGAAACTTGGTCCGCTCGCGGGTCGGCCCCGAACCCTCGGCGGACTCGTAGGCATATCCGCGGAGGACGCCTCCGGCAGTTGGATCGGGCAAAGCTACGCCGACGAAATCGGCCTCCATCACGCGACGAACGTTCGCCGAAATTGCCAGCAGAAGCGCGCGAAGCTCCAGGTTCGACGCGATGCTATTGTTCACATCCAGCAACAGTTGAAGGCGCTGGTTCCTCTTTTCCAGTTCGATCTTTGTGTGGCGCAATGCCTCGGAGTGCAGCGCATCATCGATGGCCACCGCGATCTGATCGGCAACGAGAGCAAGGAAGCGAACATCTTCTTCGGAGTATGCCCCGACCTGATCGCTTCCAACGGCGAATGTTCCGAGACGTCCGTGAGCAGTCGTTAGTGGAAACGTAAGGTGCGAGCGGATTCCATATTCCTTGAGAATTCCATGCAAGCGTGGGAATCGCGTTTCTTTATCCACGTCAGGGATGACGAGCGGCTCTTGCCGTTCATAGACCCAGCCGACAGCGGTACCCTGTGGCGGGAATTCACTGAAGGGCTCAGGCGGCTGCCCCGGCGCCTCGCTCACGTGCAGGCGCATCAACTGGTGCTTTTCGTCGTAGAGAAATACACGCAGAAAAACGAAATTGACGACGGGCCGAAGTTCGTCCGCAAGGCTGCGAAATAGTGTTTTGATGTCGTGATGCGCAGCGATAGCGCGTGAGACCCGACGCAGGGCCTGATATCCCGCCTCTGGAAGCGGTTCGCCTCGATCGAATTGGAAAGCCGCGTGCATCGCGTTGGGAAGAAGCGACATTCTCTGCTCTCGGGAAAACTAGACAGCCTTGAAGTTCGTACGGACGTCGACGGAGCATCTAACGGATGCGACCGACCACTTGGTCGGTCGCTTGTGAATCTTGGATGTCCCCATCGGCATTGCGAGATGCCTTGCACAGAAGGACCGCCCGCTTGCCGCCCGAACAGATACCCGGGTACAGATCACGGGATGATACAGGTTTCAGGGCAGAATGCAAACCGGGGACAGCGACTATCTACACCGCAACTGTGACGGAGGTCTCGGTGCGGGTCACTGGCCGATATAGCGTGTCACGCTCGATCGGCACACGGCCGGCGGCACGGATGAGGCGCTCCAACTCTTCCCTGCGCATACCTTGTGGCGTAGTCGCGCCGGCATCGTGGTAAATCTTTTCTTCGATCACGGTGCCGTCCATGTCGTCCGCCCCAAAGCGCAATGAGATCTGCGCGATCTTCGCCGTCATCATCTGCCAATACGACTTGATGTGCGGGAAATTATCGAGCACCAACCGGCTCACCGCAATCTGCTTGATGTCGAGCATGCCTGTAGTTTTCGGAAGATGCTGCAGCGGCGTGTTGTCCGGATGGAAGGCTAACGGGATGAACGTCTGGAATCCGCCAGTTTCGTCCTGCAGGGCGCGCAACTTCAGCAGGTGGTCGACCCGGTCTTCGTCATTCTCCACATGCCCGTAAAGCATGGTCGCATTCGACTTCAGCCCGATTTGATGAGCCATTTTGGCCGTTTCCAGCCACTGGTCGCCGTCGATCTTGTGATCGCAAATGATGTGGCGCACGCGGTCGGCGAAGATTTCGGCACCGCCTCCCGGCAGCGAATCGACACCAGCAGCTTTTAATTGTTCCAGCGTTTCGCGAATCGAGAGCTTCGCGCGCCGCGCCAGATATGCAACCTCAACCATGGTGAAAGCTTTGAGATGTACCTGCGGAAAGCGCTGCTTCAATCCCGAGCAAAGATCGAGGAAATACTGAAACGGCAGATCGGGATGCAAACCGCCGACGATGTGGAATTCCGTGACCGCCTCGGAGTATCCCGAGGCCGCAGTTTCGAAGGCCTCGTCGAGAGCCATCGTGTAGGCTCCGGGAGTATCTTTCTTGCGGCCAAAGGCACACAGTCGACAAGCGGCCACGCAAACATTCGTCGGATTGATATGGCGGTTAACGTTGAAATACGCTTTATCGCCATGCATCCGTTCGCGGACGAAGTTGGCCATCCAGCCCACAGCAAGAATGTCGCCGGTGCGATACAAAGCAATGGCGTCCTTGGTGTCAAGCCGCACCCCGGCCATCACTTTTTCATGAATGGGGCTTAGCCGCGGATCGTCGGTCTGGAATGCGTGTGCCTGAGACTGAATCGAAGAAGCCATCCCCTCGATGATATCAAGAACGGCATGTTTTCGGCCCTGCCCGGAAGCTAACGGTTCACTACGACTCTGTCCTGGATTTGCGAGTATTCGTCCTCGGAAAGCACGTGCCGGGTGACGAGTTGGTGGGTGCTGGCGTATGGACGCTCAGAGATAATGCGGTCCGCCTCTCGGGCGGTGATGCCGGGCAGGGAGGTTAATTCGTCCTTCGGCGCCTTGTTGAGGTCGACGGACCTTTTGTTGCTTAGCCCGTCTTTCAGACCCTCGGCAACGGCCTTGCTGTCGCGTTTGACAGCAGCAGTTTCTTCCGCTGTTTTTTGCCGAATCTGGTCGGGGCTTTCATTGGTGCAGGCAGCCAGAACGCCCATACTGGCGACGAGGAGAGCGAGAGAAACTACCTTTATTTTCACGCCACTACGATGCTTCCGGGAAGCACACGGTTGTCGGCCGAACCGCAGAACGTTGCCTACCTCGGAAAGCAGAACTGCATCTATGTCTTTGGCGGTTGCGCGCGCTTGATTGCCTGCAAAAGGAGACTGAACTGTGAAAAACGTAGTTCCCGCACTTTTCCTGATCGCACTGCTTTGCGCAGTAGCGCTGGCACAAAATACTCCGCCCGCCCCGAGTTCTGAACCCGGAGCGTCCCAACAGCAACCCGCAACACCCGCTGGACAACCGGCCTCGGGCGCAGCGGCAAATACCGCGACAAATCCGAGTCAGCTGAAAAATAACCCACTGAAGATAGCCCCGGGCAGCGTGATTCCTGTCGAGTTAGCGAAGACCGTCGACGCCAAGAAAGCCAAGACCGGGGAAGAAGTCGTTGCCACGGTTACGCAGGATATGAAAACGAACAGTGGCGAGGTTCTCGTCCCCAAGGATACAAAAATTCTCGGACATGTTACGGAAGCGCAGCCACGCAATAAAGAGCAGAAGGAATCGCAACTGGGTATCGCCTTCGATCATGCCGTGGTGAAGGGCGACCAGATGCCGCTTCCTATGTCGATCCAGGCTGTGATTTTTCCCCAGACCAATAACCCGGCCTCCGCTGGCGGCGGCGACTCGGGTGGTGGCAGTCCGGCCCCGACTCCGAATTCCTCTATGGGCGGCGGACGCTCGGGATCTATGGGAGGTTCCAGCTCACAAGCCTCCAGTCCCCAAAACTCCAGTCCCCAAGGCCAGAACTATCCACCGGGAGGAGGATCGTCTGACGCACAGGCTCAGACGAGCGCACGGCCCCCGATCACAGGCAACACACAGGGTGTCATCGGGATGCCTGACGTGAAACTTGAGACAACCGCGCAGAATACGGCTCAAGGTTCCGTGATGACGTCGGAGAAAAATAACGTGAAGATCGAGAAAGGAACGATGATGCTGCTGCGCGTCAATCAGTAGGCTCGCAGTCCGAAAACAGTCACAATGCCCGCAACTTGCAGATACCAGTTGCGGGCATTTTCTTAGGATCCCGACTCCAGTTTTTTCTTGGCGAGCGGACGCGCAAAAGCATTCGTAGGATTGTGAATGTTGATCTCTAGCACCTTGCGATAGTAATCGCGGGCCTGAGCGGCATCGCCCGATTTCTCGTAGGCCTCACCAAGTAGCGCAAGAATCAGCGGATCATGTTGATCCGCTTTCTGCAGTTCGGCGATTGCCGTCTTGTAATCTCCCGTATAGAAGGCAACGTAGCCCGTCAGATACGGATAGAACTTCATCTGGTCGGGATTATTGGCCTTGTCGAGAGCCGGCCTAGCGGCCTTCACGTGTTGCTGAGCTTCGTCGGCGTTTCCGCGACGGGCAGCCACGCGCGCTTGAGCGCTCTCCCAGCGGAAGAGCCAAAGATTTTTGTCAGCCTCGGAGAGATCGGGCTTACGCGAAGCCGTGTCGTAGCCCATCTTGTACCACTTGTAAGCGTGATCGGGATCGCCCAGCTCAAGGTAGATGCGGGCGAGTTCATTGCAGGTTTCTGCTGCGGCGACGGAATCCCCCTTCGCCAGCCGTGCATTGAAGACCTGCATTTCCGGCTCGGCGGCCTTGAAGGCGTCCCCCTGGAACGCGTAGGAGAATGCCAGCGCGCGCAACGCCTGCTGCTTGGAATCTGCAGGAGCCACATCAACGGCCTTGGTGAGGTGTTCCTGCGCCTTCGCGTATTCGCCCTTCAGATCGAGAGCAATGCCAGATTCCAGATGCGCTGGATAGAAATCAGGAGACTTCTCGAGTGCCTGCCGGTAAAGGGCGAGAGCATCGTCCTGATTGCCGTCATGACTCAGTTTTTCTCCGCGTTGCACCAGATCGGCAGCGCTGCCTGAAGCGGGCGGTGGAGCAGACGCAGCCTGTTGCGCGCAGCAGAATATCGACGCCAGCATCGAAACAACGGTCGCAGCAAGAACAGGGAAACGCATCCGAGCCTCCAGATTTGCGTCAGCGATTATGCCATGAATCAAAGCCGGGAACGGGCGCCAGAATCTATTTGCGAAGGAGCAAGTCGGCGGCGACGAACACGAAGAACAGCACTGATATCACTCCGTTCATGGTAAAGAAAGCTGCATTCAGCTTCGAAAGATCGTCCGCCTTCACCAGCGAATGTTCGTACAGCAAAAGCAGAATGACGGCAAGGATCCCGAGCGCGGCTATTTTACCCAGACCGAACAAGAGAACCAGGGCAATGAGAAATCCAATCATGATGAGATGGAAAACTCGCGCGATCCAAAGGGAGCCGCGTATGCCGATGTAGCGCGGGACAGAATGCAGACCGGCGCTGCGGTCGAAATCATAATCCTGGCAGGCATAGAGGACATCGAATCCGCCGACCCAAAATGTCACAGCTGCCGTGAGGAGAAGAATGCGCGGATCGAGCGAGCCACGAACCGCGATCCATGCCGCGGATGGCGCGATACCCAGCGCGAACCCGAGCACGAGGTGCGACCACCGGGTCACACGCTTGGTGTAGGAGTAAAGCAGCAAGACCGCCAACGCTACTGGAGACAAAAGCAAAGTCAGCCTGTTGAGTTGACTCGCGGCCAGCACAAACACCGCGCTCGAGATAACAACGAACGTCACCACAAATGCGGGAGAGAGATGCCCGGCGGGGAGTGCCCGTGTGCTGGTGCGAGGATTGGCCGCATCAATTGCGGCGTCCGCCCAGCGGTTAAAAGCCATGGCAGCGGATCGCGCCGCAACCATTGCAACAATAATCCAGAGAAGTTGGTGAAGTGGAGGCCAGCCTCCGGCGGCGAGCATCGCTCCACACAGCGCAAACGGCAGCGCGAAGATGGAGTGCTCCCATTTGATCATCTCCAGCGTGACGCGCAAGTTGTGGAACATTGGCACCTTTAGATTGTAAACTCCCCGCATGTCGGACAAGACCGGAAGTCCGAGAATCGTCCTGCTCGTTATCGACATGCTCAACGATTTCCTGGGCACATGGCCCGCAGCACAGCGAAAACAACTCTGCGATGCCATGCGGGAGCTTGTCCAAATGATGCGAGACAACGATCAACCCATTGTGTGGATTCGGCAGGAATTCAGTCCAGACCTAACCGATGCGTTCCCTGAGATGAGGGCCAGGGATATTCGAATAACGATCAGAGGAACACCCGGATCCGAAATTGTCCCGGAACTTGTCGTTGCGCCTTCAGATTTGACTATCGTCAAGAAGCGATACAGCGCATTCTTCGGCACAACGCTCGACGGTTTACTTGACCGACTCGATCCGCAGGCTCTGATAGTGGCCGGGGTTAACACTCATGCTTGTGTTCGCATGACTGCCATCGATGCTTACCAGCGAGATCGAAGTGTAATTCTGGCAGCCGACTGCATAGACTCCTACGATCGCAAACACCACGAGATATCAATGGAGTATATGAGTGACAAAATTGCTGAGATCATGACCAACAAAGATATTCTGAGGATGCTGCGGTCTGGAGCAGGCTAACTCATCAGGGTTTACGACGGCCCGCCCGAAATCAGTGGTACGAATCGGCAGAGTTCCCGCATCCTCGTCTTGATCTCGCCATTTTCTTTGTAGATGAACTGCAACTGCTGTGAGTCGTCTCTGCCTATAGGAATGATCATGCGTCCGCCCTCAGCAAGTTGATCCAACAACTCAAGCGGCAACTCAGGGGCAGCCGCCGAGACAATGATGGCGTTATATGGCGCGAATTGCGGAACGCCGCGAGTGCCATCGCCCGCTAGGACGATAATATTTCCGTAACCCATCGTTGCCAGCAGCGCTCGCGCGGAATCAGCTAAAACCAGATGCCGCTCAATCGAGATCACCTGTGAAACCATCTCGGCCAGCAGCGCCGTAACGTATCCCGAACCAGTCCCAATCTCCAGCACTTTGTCGGACGGCGAGAGAGCAAGGGCCTCGAGCATCAGCGCAACGATATAAGGTTGCGAGATGGTCTGGCCTTCATCAATCGGCAACGGATGATCTTCGTAGGCCTGCGAGCGATAGCGCTCAGCTGCAAACTCATGGCGCGGGACACGGTCCATGGAGGTGAGCACGCGTTCGTCAGCAATGTCGCGGCCGCGTAGTTGCCGTTCCACCATCTGTCGTCGCAGGTTGGAATAGGTATCGGGGTCAGGGAGGGTCATGGGCGAACGAATGTACTCCCACATTCTATTTCCCTGAGGCTACTTCTTGCGCTGTCGCACCCGGACATCGAAGCTGACCACGCCGTTCTGATCGCGCGTACCCTGCACCGAGAGATTGCGATTGATGTAGTACTCGCCCTGGATGATCTGCTGCGAACTCTGCGACACGTTCGTGCTGTAGCTGAGCGACAAGTTATTGGCAAATTCCTGTTCGATCGTAATTTGAGGTCCGCGGGCGGTCGGGTTGGTTTCCGTGGTCAGTCCCTGCGGGTCGATCTTGATGCGGCTCACTCCGAACAGCTTCTGCATCCGGTTATTGACTGTGGAGTTGATCGCCTCATTGATGATGACGTTCGTTGCCTCGTCGGTGAAAAGCGTCTGCCCCGACTGCTGCTGAAGTTGTTCCGATTCCTCGCTGGTGCGGCCCAATGCGAGAAGGGCGATGATGTCGGACTTCGGCAATGGCGGTTCCGAGCGGTAGTTCACAGCCAGGCGCTCCGGCGTTCCGGTCACGGTTACGTCGAGATCGTAGTTGCGAACGTGCGTCGTCGCTTGCAGGTTCACCTGCGGTTCGATGGCCACAGGATTGGCGAACGTAATATCCCCGCGTTCCAGGCGGAACTTAATGCCGTTGAAGGTTGCGTCACCTTCCAGAATGTCGGCCCGTCCTAAAACGCTAGGCCGCGCGACAGATCCTCGGAGGCGCAGGTCAGCGTCACCGGAAAGGCGCGCGACGGCTGTCTTCATCTGCAGCTCCGGAGCGGTGCGAACCGAGACGTCGAGTTTGATGTTGTAGAGCGGTGAGTTGGCCGATGTGACCGCCGCCGATTGGCGGCTGTGCTCGAGATAAGATCCAAAATCGAAACCCGGAGTCACCGCGAGCTTGGTGACCAGAATGTCGCCCGAAACCAATGAGGCCGACTTCGTGCCCACCCAATGCAGTTCTGCGGTAGCCGTCGAACTCACTCCCGGCGGGTAACGCAGCCTCACATCCTTACCGATGGCGGTCAGATTGAAATTCAACTGCTGGTTGTAATTGCTGGCATCGCCTTTGAGATCCAGCGTTCCACCGCCGGTTCGGGCCGTCAGTTGCTCGATGTGAATGCCGTTCCGCGTAAACAAAAGATTGCCGTTCATTTCGCTGAGACCGGTGGGGAGCCCGGCGTAGTTGGCGGTCCCATTTGAGATCTGAATCGTTCCCTGAGGCAACGGATCTTTCACCGTACCTCCCATGGTCGCGTGAACGACCGCCTGCCCGGTCGCCGTAAGGTTCGCGTCAATCATGTCAAAGAACTGCAGATCCACATGACCATCGGCAACAAAGTCGAGGCGTCGACCCTCGGCGTAATAAATCCAGCCATGACCGGTAACATCAGTGCCGTCGCCCACGAGGTGGGCATCGTTGATGTCCAACAGCCGATCCGCGTAGGTGAAACTTGCCGCACCCTGGTTGTGCAGCTTCGCGTACTCGATCTCTATCGACAGATCCGATGCCTGACCGGCCAACTTCCACTGCTGGGGATGAAGGAGCGGCCCATCCATCGTCATGACGCCCGTGGCCGAAGAATGCCCGGTAAGCTGATTTCCCAGGTAAGCACGCCACAACGCGTCGAGGTCTACATGATCGGTGTGAGCAGCGATGTGCGCGGGATAATCACCATGCATGCCGATGGTACCCTCCACCATCAACGTGCCCTTCAGCAGTTTGGATGTTCCACCGACAATGAGTTGGCCATTTTGACTAGTGGCCTGCAAGTCGACTTCGCCGGAGGGCTCTCGATCGAGCGCCAGGTCTCGAACCCGCAGTTGAGCATTAATAAGCGGCGAGTCCGTTGTGCCATTGGCCTGCAGGGCGAAATCGGCGCGACCATCAATGGGCAGTTCATCGAGGTGAATCTGACGAATGCGAGATAGATCGAAATTCTTTCCGGCGAGGTCGATCCGAAATCCATGGCTGGACGGACTATAGGCCGCGCTTCCACTTACTTCTGCGTCCTGATGTATGAGATGGATATTGTTAAGAGATGTCTCGTTCGCTCCGATATGCAGGTCCGCATCGAACTTCTCGATCTCTTCGCCATAGGCGGAGCCGTCGACCGCATGAATGTGACCCTGAGCTTGCGGATGCGCCCGGGTTCCAGAAACCTGCAGCAAGACGTCTGCGGTTCCCGAGATGGGATAGTCGACACCCGCGAAAGCCGCGGTCGACGCTACATCTACATTGTGCAGATTCACGCGCGCGGTATACGGGCTGCTTTCGGTGAACTGTCCTTTCTGCAGGACGGCGCTCACCTCGAAATCAGCACTGGTATCGCCGCGTCGCAAACTTCCGCCGTGAAGGCTCATATCATGCGAGGAAAGCTGGATGCTAGCGGCCAGGGAATCCCAGTGCACCGGCTTTTCTTGCGTACGTGAAGTAGCCGGTACGGTGAATTCGAAATCTTCGGCCACCAAATTTCCAGCCAAGGTCGGCGAGGAAAAAGATCCGGCGGCCGTGCCGTTGAAACTGGCATTCCCATCCACTCGAAAAGGCAGGTTCGCGGGACCGCCCAGGGCGCGTACTAGCGGCCGCCACTCCTCCAGATTCGACGTGGAAATAGAGAAACGCAAGCGTGAAGATTCCGCGAGCATTCCCTCGGCTGCGACTTTGGATGATGGCGTGGTGACATTGAACTGCGTGAGTTCCAGAGAATCATTCGCAGGGCGGTACTTGCCCTGCAAATGGGCCGTGATCGGCAACTCTCGACTGGTCGTATGGGCTGGGGGGGCCACATCAAAGCCAAAGCCGATCTCGGCATTGGCCGGAGTTCCCTTCCAGAAAGCATCCACACTTCCGCTGCCAATCCCAGCCGGTTTGAAGCCATCAAGCGGGTGCGCCGGGACATCCAGGGCCGCCCCGGCTTCTGCAACAGAAATGTCGCGCAGGCGCAAATGCAACGCTCCGCTCTGCACGCCCGGCGTCTTTGCCTTCTCGCCTTTCTTTATTGGTCGGGCCACCCCGATCACCGGTAAGTCCTGTTTTTTCCCTTTCTCTGCCTGAGAGAGCGGAGCGCTATGTAGCCAGTTGTCGACCAGGGCGTCACCCGTGAAGCTGCCACTGAGCACCTTGCCTTGCACTCTCTGTACCTTAAGTTGGTCCTGGTTCAGGGAGTAGTCCGCCGAGGCACTGGCCTTTTTCAGAATGATCTGGTCCGATTGCCAGCCGATGTCGCGCAAGGCCATCGAACCTGCCGTCGTAAATTCGCTCAACGACCAATGGCCGTCCCCCTTGAACTCGGCAGTACCCTCGCGCAGGTCCTTACGGCGTGCGATGGCCGCTGCTTCTCCGACATTAAGTTGTGCATCGTAACTGCCGTCGATCCGCGGATTGTGGAAGTCGCTGATCCGTCCGGTCGCGTAAAGGGACGATCTCCCCGAACTCCACTTCAGCGACTTGACGTCCGCGAATGTGGGAGCGAGGCTAAAATCGATGGTCGTCATCCACGAAAAAGGGCGGAAGTCCTGAAGCGTCGTGTCGACTTTGCCCAGAGCCAGATGACTCTCGTAGCGCCCGCGCAAGAAGGAATAATCCATTAACACATTGGCGCCCTCGACAGAAAAGTCGAGTGGAATCTGCTCATCCGCCCAAAGCAGTTCGCCGTTGCGCACAGACAGGTGATCGATGGACAGGGAAAGGAGGCGTTCGAGTTCGGTTGTGGGGCGCTGCGACTCTGGTAAGCCACGCATTGCCGGGATGTTCGTGGCCCCATCGCGTCCGATCGCGACGTGCACCACCGGGTGTTCTAGAGCTACGGAGTAGAAACCAAACTCGGTCCGCAGAAACGATATGACCTTCAACTGGGCGACGAAGCTGTCCGCATGAGCGAGAGGAATATCACTCGGCGCTTCCGTCCCATGGACGGTGATGTTGCGCACTTCAACCTGCAGATGAAACGGAACAACATGGAAGCTGCCGACTTCGGCTCGGCCTCCAGTGATGCGCTCGACTTCAGAGACCATCCGCGATCGAACGTAACTTTGAAAGGATTGAGTGGTGGTGTACCACAAACCAAACACGACGCAGGTCAATGCCGCAACCAGGACGCTTAGAAGGATCTTCCACCAGCGCCGAGCGCTGGCGGCAGGCTCAGTCACCGGCTTTGAACTCCCTCGCCGGGAGAACCCTCCATGCCGGGAACACTTACTCTGCTTTCCGAGCGCAGCGACTGCAGCCAGGAGACCATCAGCTCGTTGACTCTTTCCTGAGTCAGCAGTTCACGAATCTTCGCGGACACATCGGCCAGAGGAACTTCGTCGGCCCCCGATTGCTTCAACTGTGGGACGAACTTATCGCGATAGTACGCTTCCACACTCTTGGAATCGATCTGGACCGCTGGACGCAGGTGAGCATCTACAAGACGCATTAAGTCGATCTGCTCGCGGACATGAGCCATCACCATCTTGTCCGTAAGGCCGAATCGGTCGAGCACTTGCTGCCAACCCTCATCGGTCGCCGCCTCTGGATAAAGTTTCCGGGCCGCCGTGATTTCATCGGCCGCCTCGGCTTCCGTGGCATGCTGGAACGAAGCCGACTTCATCTGTTCGGAGAGAAGCTCCTGATCGATCAACCGATCGAGAATATCGCGACGCTCCTGGTCGTTAAAGTCTGACAGCGAACGGGCGCTGAGCAGGGCCTCGTAACGTAAAGCGTCGTTCCAGTCGCTCTGCAGGATGATGTGGCCGTTTACCGTGGCCACGATACGATCGATGACCTGACCCGCCGCCGCAGGAAGCGACAACGTGCACAAGAGAAGGATAGACCCGATAACAGCAGCCGACTTGGCAAGAATCATCCGCATTAAAAAGGCTGACCTATACTGAAGAATACGTTGAAGCTCCGTAACCGCTGTGTCGCGAACACCGGCACTACTTGCACAGGATTCGTGTTCGGAATCTTGTACTGGTAATTCTCAAAATACCGGGTCGGATTCAGGTTGTACCCGAAGTCGAATCGCAAAGGTCCGATTGGCGTCTTATACCGTAATCCTAAACCAATTGCGTGGGAAGTGTAATCATATCCGTTGTTACTGAATGCCGTGCACTCCGGAGAGCCTGGTAACCCACTGGCCAGGCACGGCTGGGTATCGGGCTGGTGCCAGCGCATCAACCCCTTCAACATGTCATGAGGCGCGGTGAAAACATTGCCCATATCGTGAAAGATGGCGAAACCAAATCCTTCTCCCAGAAAGGGCAGCGAGATGGTCGGGAAGCGGAGCTCAAGGTTATTGACGAAGAGCGCCGTACCACCAACCGGGAAACCGGAATCGGGGTCGCGAGGTCCTGCCTGATTTAACCCAAATCCGCGATGGGAGTTTCCGCCCCCGGCAAAGAATTGTTCCGGCAACGGAATCGTCGCAATATTAGTACAGGTTGGTTCACCTGCGGAGTTCAGCGGGCATGATCCCGGTGGCAAAACCTTGGTTCCGCGGAATGGCTGCTGGATTCCGATACTGGTGGATCGGGCGAATACAAACTGGCGGTTCTTCTTTCCTTTCGGTCCGAAAGCGTAATACGTAGAGTACTGGCTCAATGCCCTCGCGAAGTTGGTGGGCAGGCTGGATTTCGATGTGTCAGAACGTGAACCGAAGAAACTGGAGGCCAGAAACGCGTCGAGGGTGAAGTAGTCGCCCTTCGTACTCTCCAGGGGATTGTCCCGCTTGTCGTGGATGAATGTAAAACCCGGCCCACCGATGCGCGCGGGAAGCGATAACAGGGCGATTTCGCCGGGAGAGAAGCCGGTAGCGAAGTGGCTGGCCTTGACTACCCGGTAATCGAAACGATATGTAATCGAATCCGGCCCCGGACGCGTTCCCGGTTCCCTTCCCGAGTTTCCGAACTGCTGCCGCACATCGATCTTCCCTTCGAGCCGCTGCGAGGTGAAAGTGGCTACATCCAGGCTGTTGTCGTAGAAAATCGTATAGATCAGCTTGAACTTATCGCTGTCCAGAAGTTTCGGAATCTCATAGCTGACCAACCCACGTTGCTGCAGCTTGCCGACATGGGATTGAAAGGTGAGGGTCTGGTCACGTCCGGCAAAGTTGAGGCGGGTCACATCGAACTCAACGCGCGGGCTTACACCCGTTTTTCCCTGTGGAGCTTGCACCCCGGCTGGAAGACCAGTCTCAAACTCCAGCCCGGCGCCATACGTAAACGTATAGCGCTTGGCTTCACGAACCTGAACCAGCACATTCTTCTGCGGGTCAGAACCCTCCGGATTCTGCACTCCGGTATCCACTTGGCTAAAGATGCCTAAGTCGTACAGCCGGGTTTGCGTATTCAACAAATCTTGTTGGCTCAGAGGATCCCCGGGATGCACTTCCAATTCGCGCTGGACCACGAAATCGCGCGTGTGCTCCCGGCCTCCAACCATGACCTTGTCCACCACAAACCGCTCTCCTTCCTGAATGGTAAAGCTGACATCTTCACGATTGGGTTGAGGTGTGGATGTGGTGATATCCAGCGAAGCATTCGGGAACCCGTGATCAAAGTAGTAACTGAGAATGCGTTCGCGATCGTTGGCCAGTCCTTGTTCGGAATACGGCTGGCCGGCCTGAGTCGTGAGTTCCGGTAGCTCGGTGGACTTTACCTTCTCGTTGCCCACGATGTGCACCGTCCCTACTTCGGTGCGCGGACCTTCCTCGATGTGAATCTTGACTGCAAGCCGGTTATCCACACCCTGATAGTTGTCGTCGACCTTTGTCTCTATGTTCACAGCGTGGAAGCCATTCGATTTGTAAAGACTCTCGAGGGTAGCGACGTCGCCTTTCAGTAGAGCTTCGCTGTATCGTCCATGACTAAGAAGGCGGCTGGCAGGTTGGACTTGCAGGTACGAACGCAGAGTCTTCGTATCGAGAAAGTTCTTGTTGCCAGTGATGTCCACGACAGCTAGCTTGTGGCTCGGTCCGGGATCGATCACGTAAATCACGCGCAGCGTACTCGGATCGTTTTCCTTTCGAATCTCGATTTTGGCATCAAAATGCCCTTTGGTCTGAACATAGTCGAGCAGGTTGCGCTTGCCCTCATTAAGCAGATCATCGTCGACTGCATTTTCCTCATATACCGGAACCTGTTTTTTTAATACGCCGCGGCTGATATGAAATCCTTGCGCTGAGATCAGTACCTGTGGACCGCTATCAATTTGGAACGTGAAATCTACAGCGTTCCTCTCCGGGCGGTAGGTCTGCTCTTCAATGGAAACCTGTGCCAGGACTTTTTGCTCCTTCTGAAATCTCTTGCGAAGACGCTGCAAGGAGTTGCTGATGCGCGAGGATGTGAGACGATCGCCTGGATCCATATGGGCAATCCTTTGAACCTCGGGCGAGGTGAGCTTCGTGGTTCCGGTGACTCGGATTTCCCCCACGTGAGCCTGCGACCCGGCGTCAATGTGAAACAGAACGTCTACCTCTCGGGTGCTGAGGTTCGAGGTGCTTTCGGCCGTGACACGCGATTTGTAATAGCCGTTCTCCTGCATCAACCGGCGGACATTCTCAATTGCCCGGTCCAGCTTCTCTTGACTGTAGAGTTCGCCCAGCTGGAATTTCGATGCATTTACGATCTGATTCGCGTTCGGACGAGTTGGAGCTCCCTCAACCTCTACCGCACCGACGAAAAAATTAGGCGATGTCGCGAAGGTCAGCACGACATCATCTCCCGATGGAGTCACTTCCGCCTGGATGTCCGCAAAACGACCGGTCGAGTAAAGAGTACGAATACTGTCGCGAACCTGATCCCGATCCAGCGGGCTGGCTGCTTTCTGCGGAATTAACTGCAACAGGTGGTCGCGATCCCGATCCGCGACTGCTGGCAACTCAATCGATCGAACCGTCTTTCCCTGGTAGGCGGAGGCTGCGTTTGCCAATGGGGAGGGCGTTTGTTCCTGGGCGACGTTTGCATTCAGTGGGCCAGCCTTGGAGGGACCAGCTTTCGAAGAACCAGCCTCAGGAGAAGGTGTCACCTCTGCCAGTACGGCCACAGACCACAGCAAGAACATCGCGGTCAGAAATGTCGCGTACCGTTTCGGCAAAGGTGTCCTTGGATAGACGCTAATGACTTCGATGGATCGCGTCCAATCTCCGTTGTACTGCGCGGGCAAGCGATGGTATGGAACTGCCCGCTTCGATCTCTACTCGCCCACTTATAATAATTGTTTTGCTGCTCGAAACTGGTGACCTCTTTGGCACGGGAAACGCATGACGACAGTAACGTGAATGGTGGCAGCTTGCCACGCAGCTCAAGTCTCAGTGATCGCTACTCTCGTCAGATTCTTTTTCGAGGAATTGGCGCCGAAGGACAACAGAAACTGGCTGCGGCGCGAGTCGCTATCGTCGGCTGCGGCGCGACCGGTTCAGCTTTAGCCGGATTGCTGGCGCGCGCGGGTGTCGGCAAGCTTCGCATCATCGACCGCGATTACGTTGAACCCAGCAACCTGCAGCGGCAATCGCTTTTCGACGAGACGGATGCGGCTGACTCGCTTCCCAAAGCCATCGCCGCCAGCCGCAAGATCGCGGCATTTAACTCCGAAATCGAAGTTGAACCCAAGGTGGACGATCTGATTCCTGGCAATATCGAAACGCTATTGCAAGGAATGGATCTCATCCTCGATGGCACCGATAACTTTGAAACGCGATATCTAATCAACGACTACGCTGTCGATCGTTCGCTACCGTGGATTTATTCCGCGGCCGTCGGAAGTTATGCGGTCACGTTGAATGTTGTACCGGGACAAACAGCATGTATCGCCTGCATTTTTCCCGACTCGCCCCGAGGCATCGTCGATACCTGCGAGACCTCTGGCATTCTGAATTCTGCCGTGAACCTGGTAGCGTCAATCGCTGCGACGGAGGCGCTCAAAATTCTCGTCCATGATTCTGAGGCCCCGACCCTGCGCCGAACCCTCCTTTCTTTTGATCTCTGGACAAATGAGCATGCGGAAATCTCCGCCGCTAAACCGCGTACTGCATGCCGTGCCTGCGGAGAACGTGATTTCATTCATCTCGCTGGCGAAGGACGTCCCCACATCACCCTCTGCGGGCGAAATTCCGTACAGATCCACGAGCGGCAACGGCCAATCGACTTCACCGAGATGGGCCGCCGCCTCCAGCCTCATGGCGTCGTCCGGCATAACGACTTTGTCCTGAAGTTCTGGCATGACCCGTACGAGATGACACTCTTCCCTGACGGACGCGCCATCATCAAAGGAACCACGGACACGGCCGTTGCCCGAACCTTGTACGCGCGGTACGTCGGGAGCTAGGCCGTGCCCTGTCT
>Ga0070735_10000931_pt1 | contig 29500 bp, 24 predicted proteins | sample Coa_R1_FD_66443 | JGI IMG/M metagenome (GOLD analysis project Ga0070735, IMG submission 66443) | Surface soil microbial communities from Centralia Pennsylvania, which are recovering from an underground coalmine fire - Coalmine... | ecosystem: Environmental > Terrestrial > Soil > Unclassified ...
CTGGTTATCGGAGGCAATGCTGTGCGGCGTGTTGAACTCACCTGTTCCTGTCCCACGATTCCCCCACTGCTTCACCCAGTCGCCGTTTTTGTCGAATTTGGCCACGCGTGAGTTGATGTAGCCGTCGCTGATGAAGATATTGCCCTGCGGGTCCCAGGTGACATCGGTCGGCTGCCGGAACTGTCCATCTATGGCCGGGCGAGGCGGTTTTACATGTGTCCATGGTCCGTCGCCTTCATCCGCGGCTTCTTTTTTGCGGCCAAAAAGCATTACGACGCGACCAGCGGGATTGAATTTCACGATCATGTCCGACCCTTTATCCACGGCCCAGATGTTGTCGTACTTATCGACGCGCACGGCATGGGCGAACGACCAGGCATATAGATGTTTGCCGATCTCCCGGATGTACTTGCCGTCGGGACCAAACTCCAGCAACTGCGCGGCGGTTGCCCCGTAAGCGGGTCCACTGCTGTTGCCACGGGAGAATACGAAGATATGTTTCTTCGAGTTTAGGGCAACGCCCGAAGCCTCGCCCAGATACAGGTCGGGCGGCAGCTTCAGCAAATCGGGAACGGAGTCGTAGGGGATTTCGGGAACTTGAGCGGCAAGCTGATCGCCGGACGCGACGGCAAGAACGCACCCCAACACAAGAAGTGGAGAATGTTTCAAGATAGCCTCCTAAACCACTTCAGGGTACGACATCGGAGGCTCCTCAGGTCAATGGCTTAATCGGTGGAATATTTTCAAATTTACGCTTTGGCGGTTTGGAGGCTTTGCAGCTTGATGTGAAGTCGGCTCTTGTAACGGGCGGCGGTATTTTTCTTGATGATGCCCCACTTGGCGGCACGATCGATTAAAGAAAACGTCTCGCGGATCACGGATTGCGCGCCAGCGCCATCTTTCTGATCGAGCAAGCGCCGCATCTCGCGAACCTGGTGGCGGAAACGCGTTTTCCGGACACGATTGATTGCGGTTTTGCGCTTAGTCTGACGGATGCGCTTCAGGGATGAAACTGTATTTGCCATCTACTCGAAATCCAATCCTTACCAGAACAGTTTTATTCAGGGTAACGCAGCAACAGCGGTCGGGTCAAATTCAAATCAATCGTTCCCCGAAGAGGGTCAGTCGATTTGCTGGCAGCTACCGGACCATTTTCAGCGCCCGGCGGAACAATGGATCAAACTCGGCGGGCTCCCCTTCGCTTTTAGCTTTCAGGATGGCTGCTTCCGCAACAGCCCGCGTACAGCCGAAATTGGTCAGCGCGGAGATCACATCTTCTTCCACTACGGAAAACGCGGTCTTCGTCTTTTGCGGCGCAGCACCACGAGCCGCCGCCAGTAAATCGAGCTTATCGCGCAACTCAAGCACAATTCGCTCCGCGGTCTTTTTGCCGACGCCCGGGATACGGACAAGCTGCTCGATCTGCCCCCCTCGAATGGCTCCGATCAGATCGGGGGTCGCGAGGCCTGAGAGCGCCGTGATGGCGAGCTTGGGCCCGATGCCGCTTACTGAAATGAGTTTTTCGAATAGCGCCTTTTCGTCAGCCGATAGAAATCCGAAGAGCGCGAGCGCGTCTTCACGGACGTGCGTGTGAATACGTACTCGCACTTCACCACCGATGTCTGGAAGCGCGGAGAACGTCGACACCGGAATGGTGACGTCATAGCCGACGCCGTTGACATCGACGACGATCTGGTTTGGATGCTTCTCAAGTATTGTGCCGCGGAGAAAGGCGATCATAAGAACAATCAGCGCGTAAGGCTGTCTACCTGCGGGGCCTGTAACAGTTCTTGATCTTTGTACTGCAACTGGTAGAGCTTCCAATAAATACCACGCTGCGCCAACAGTTCCTGATGAGTTCCGCTTTCCCGCAGCCGTCCCTTATGCATAACGAAGATCCGGTCGGCGCGCTGGATGGTGGAAAGGCGATGTGCGATGACCAGTGACGTGCGGCCTTCCACCATGCGCCCCAAAGCATCACGGACCCGCCGCTCAGTTTCGGTATCGACACTCGACGTGGCTTCATCGAGAATCAAAAAACCCGGATTGTGCGCCAAAGCGCGCGCGAAGCTGATCAACTGTTTCTGGCCGGTGGAGAATCCGTTTCCGCGCTCGCGCACCGCCTGATCGAAGCCCTGCGGCAGACCCCGGACGAAGTCGAGCAGGTTTACCTGCTCACAGGCAGTTTCAAGCGACTCATTCGAGATACCCGAAGTACCCAGGCGGATGTTGCTGTCGATAGTGCCCGTGAACAGGTGCGGGTCCTGCAGGACGACGCCGAAATTGTGGCGCAGGTCGTCGAGAGCGAACTCGCGGATGTCGATGCCGCCGATCCGGATGCTGCCGCGTTGCACATCGTAGAAGCGTAGCAGAAGGCTTGTGAGTGTGGTTTTACCGGCGCCCGTATGTCCCACAATCGCGATCGTCTCACCCGGTTCGATGCGGAAACTCACGTCCTCCAATACCCAGTCTTCGTCCTTGTAGGCGAACCAGACGTGATCGAATTCCACCGGCGCCGGAGCGCGGGGGAACGGCTTCGGTTGCGCCTGCGTTCGGATTCCGACCGGCGTGTCGAGAAGCTTGAAAATCCGCTCCGCGGCGGCCATTGCAGATTGCAGGATGTTGTACTTATCGCTTAAATCCTGAATCGGGCGGAACAACCGCTGGCCATACTGGAAGAAGGCGACCAGAATGCCAAGGGTGAGAGCGCCGCGCCGGACTGCGAACCCGCCGTAGGAGAGTAACAAGGCCAAGGCTAGCATGCTGAGAAATTCCACCACCGGATAGAACCATCCATATGCGTTGATCGAATCCTTGAAGGCCTCCATGTGGTCGCGATTAACGCGGTCGAACTCGAGCTTGCTTTTCGCCTCGTGGTTGAAAAGCTGGAGCACGGCGATACCACTAATGTGCTCCTGCAAATAGGCATTGATTTTGGCGATAGCGATCCGCGTCCGGCGGTAACTTAAGGTGACGGACCGGCGGAAGATGATGGTCACCAGCACAACGAATGGCAAGACTCCGACCAGCATGGCGGTTAACCCGGGACTCAACTCAAACATGGTCACGATGACAAAGCTGAGCATCAGCAGATCGCCGAGAATCATCACTAACCCGGAAGCGAACAGGTCGTTCAGCACGTCGACATCGGTGGTTACGCGAGTGATGAGGCGGCCTACTGGATGGCGGTCGTAGTAGGCGACATCCAGCCGCTGCAAGTGCTGCATCAGGTCACGTCGCAGATCGAACATAGCGCGCTGGCCGGTCCATTGCATCAGGTACGTCTGACCGAAATCGCAGAGCAGTCCGAAAAGAATCGCGATTAGATAGAGGGACGAAAGCTGGAGGAGTCCGGTCCAAGCGTCGGAGGAGAGAAACGGATCGAGCGGTGTGTGAAACCTGACCGGCGCGGGAACCAAGTAGCGGTCTACCGCCATCTTCGTGAGCAGCGGCCCAACAATCTGGAGCAGCGAAGATGCCAACAGCAACACCAGCGAGATGGCCACCGTCGACCGGTACGGCCGCATGTAGGTCAGCAAGCGCCGCATCAGCCGGCCATCGTACGCTTTGCCGAGAATTTCCTCTTCCACTTCCACTAGGGTAGCGAGGCGCAGCCGCAAGTGTCGAGTCCCCAAGAACTCGATCACAGAATGCCGCAGGCACTCCCAGCTTGTTACCAATTCGTATGAAGGTTAAAACGATGTTCGGTATACCTGACTCCGGGAATTTGTGGCTTACGAACCATGCGGTAAACGTTCGTGAACGGTTTATCAGAGTATGAGATGCGCGCGCCATATATGCCCCAAGCCAAAACGCGCTATAGTGGAAATGTATCGGAAGTTAATCTGCCAGACCTTCTTTCTCTCCGTTAGCCGGCTCGCTGATTCTCGTCCCACCAAAAAAGGATCAATGAACAATTTCTCTGAACTCCCGCTGTCTGCTGTTTTGCAGCGTAACCTGGCCAATCTAGGCTTTATCACACCGACACCTGTACAATCTGAAGCTATCCCGCCGGCGCTTAGCGGCAGGGATGTTGTCGCCACGGCGCAGACCGGCACTGGCAAAACACTCGCTTTTGTGCTTCCAATGCTGGAGGCCCTCACTTCGAAACCGCTTACCCCTGGCGTGAGCGCCGTCATCCTGAGCCCCACCCGGGAGCTTGCGATCCAGATTCACGAGGCTTTCGGCGAAGCCGCCGCGGGCACCGGAATTCGCGCCGCGATTGTTGTCGGCGGCCTGAACGAACAAGCGCAGTTACAGACCATCCGCAAGGGAGCACAGGTCCTGGTCGCCACGCCCGGACGGCTCTGCGATTTCCTGCAGCGTAGACTTGTGAAACTCGCCTCGGTGCGCATTCTCGTTCTCGATGAAGCGGATCGAATGCTGGACATGGGCTTTCTGCCAACGATCAAGATGTTGCTGGGCGCGATGCCCGCCGGCCGGCAGACGCTGTTTTTCTCTGCGACCATCGAATCCTCCGTTGCGCATCTAGTGAACGCGTATCTGAAGGACCCGGTTCGAATTGCCATCGGCTCCGCGACGAAGCCCGCCGAACACATTGATCTTCACGTCTATGAAGTGGAGCAGGATCGCAAGCTCAGCCTGCTGGATCGCATGCTGAAACAGGAGAAAGGCTCATTTTTGGTGTTCGCTCGCACGAAGCGTGGCGCGGACCGTTTGGCGAAGAAGTTGGCCCGCGGCGGCCTGCGTGCCGCTGCGATTCACGGCGACCGCACGCAGAATCAGCGCAATCAGGCCTTGCGAGGATTCCAGCAAGGCGAGTATCGTGTGCTGGTGGCGACCGATGTCGCCGCGCGCGGCATCCACGTGGAAGGCATAGCGCACGTCATCAACTACGATCTGCCGCAAGTGCCGGAAGATTTCATCCATCGTGTGGGCCGCACGGGCCGCGCGGGAGTTACAGGTGTTGCCACCACATTCGCGACGGCTGCGGAGCGAGGTGAAATACGCCGGATCGAACGGGCTCTGAGCGTTCGCCTGGTCCGCCGCGACGTTCCGGCGGGATTAGAGCGGGAGCAGAAGCACGCCGCGCCTGTCATTGTGATGCCGGCGGCGGTGTCCGCAGCAGCGCACGGACGCGCTTTTGCGCCGAAATTCAAAGCGCGCCGCTCGAGGGTGCAAGGCGGCCGCTAGGGCGACTCTGCGAACTCAGACAATCGGAACTATCTTGCCCGAAAACGCTGCGTCATTCGCCGCAAGTGTGATTTCGCACACCCGATAAATGTCTGCCAGCGGCAGCGTAGCAGGTTTTCCGTTGTAAACGTTCTCTAAGAAATCTACAAAAACTGAACCCGCAGGAGGCAGCCCGCTGATCGTAGTTAATTTCGATTTCGTCGTTATCAGGGTGACGCCTCCGGTTGCATCCATGTATTCGGCAACACCTTTTGTGCCGGCCAGGCGCAGACGGTCGTCGCCGTGCGTCGGTGCGGTTTCCGGGCGATAATAATCCATGTGAAGCGAGGCGGTGCCTCGGTTATCCAGCCGAAAGCCGCTCACCGTAGTATTCTCCATAGCGCCGAGTTCCGGGAAGCCGACATGCCCCATGAACGAACTGGCGTGAGTGAACTCGCGCCCGCTGGTGAAGCGCATCAAGTCGATCATGTGAATCCCAATCCACAGAATGGTGCTGCCGTAAGTTTCACGATGCGTGTACCAGTCCTCCCGTGCCCCCAGCTTGTAGGACTTTTGCGATGAAATCTGCGCCACCTCTCCGATCTCGCCCGACTCCACGATCTGGCGAAGTGCGCGATAACATGGTTCGTAACGCATCCCTAGAAGCATGCCCAGCTTGACGTTCTGGCGGGCGACGGTTTTCTTGATGCGCTCCAGATCGGGGCGATTGATGGAGAGCGGCTTTTCTGCGATGACGTGCAATTTGCGATCCAGGCACGCCAAAATTGCCGCAGCACGCGCGCCGTTATTGTTACAGACAGCCGCCACGTCGAGCTTTTCCGAATCGAGCAATCGCCGGTAATCGGAGTAGCGGTGCGCGGCCGCAAGTTGCGGATGTCGCGCAAACCGCTCCACAGCCTTCGCGTCTTCGTCGCAGATCGCAACGATCTCGACGTCGGGCAATTGCTTCAATTGGCCGGTGATTTCACCTGTGTGACCTTCGAGACCGATGATGGCCACACGTACTTTTTCGGGCAACTTCACCGGATCGGCCACAGCGGTTCCCATCCCGGCCAGCAGCGCCCGGCGGCTAATAGTCCATCGAGAGGAGCTTTCGTGCATCGCAATGCTATTCTGACGCAACAGCGGTCAACATGCATCCAACGTCCATGTGGGGCGGCTCAATACAGAACACGTGTACGGATCGTGCCCGCTACCTGTTCCAAGCGATGCTTAAGCTGCATCGTCTCCGCTCGCTCATCGCCTTCGATATCGATCACAACGTAACCGAGTTTGGCGTTGGTTTGCAAGTATTGGCCGGCTATATTGATCTGGTGCTCGGAAAAGATTGCATTGACTTCAGAGAGCACGCCCGGACGGTTGCGGTGAATGTGCAGCAGCCGGTGTTGGCCCGGATGTTCAGGCAGGGACACTTCCGGGAAGTTCACCGCGCTTAAGGTTGAGCCATTGTTACTGTACTTGATCAATTTTCCCGCTACTTCGGTGCCGATATTCTGTTGCGCCTCCTGCGTGCTGCCTCCGATGTGTGGCGTCAAAAGCACATTGTCCAGGCCGCGGAGTGGGGAGACGAACTCGTCACCGGCGCCTTTCGGCTCTTTCGGAAAAACGTCAATCGCGGCGCCCGATAGGTGTTTCGATCGCAATGCCTCGGCGAGCGCGTCGATATCGACCACCGTGCCCCGGGCAGCGTTGATGAGGCGCGCGCCCGGTTTCATCTGCGCTAACTGCGCAGCGCCGATCATGCAGTACGTCTGCGACGTCTCGGGCACGTGTAGCGTGACTACGTCGGCTATCGCCAGCAGCGCTTCCAGCGTCGGCATCGGCCTCGCGTTACCGAGCGCCAGCTTCGCCTCGATGTCGTAGTAAACCACCTGCATGCCCGCGGCTTCGGCGAGCACCCCTACTTGCGTGCCGATGTGGCCGTATCCAATGATACCCAGGCACTTGCCACGTACTTCGTAGGAACCGATCGCCGTCTTGGCCCAACCTCCGCGATGTGCCATCGCATTGCGATATGGAATGCCGCGCATCAGCAGAATGCTCTCCGCCAAAACCAGCTCGGCGACACTTCGCGTGTTCGAAAAAGGAGCGTTGAACACCGGAACGCCACACTCCTGTGCCGCGTTGAGATCGACTTGATTTGTGCCGATGCAGAAGCAGCCGACAGCGATCAACTTTGAAGCGTGCTGAAAAATATCGGCCGTTAAGTGCGTGGCTGAGCGTATGCCGATCATGTAAGCGTCCTTGATCGACTCAAGTAACTGCTCTTTCCCGAGTGATTTTTGATGATATTCGATTTCGTTGTAACCGTCGGACTGAAAACTTTCGAGCGCGCTCCGGTGAATTCCTTCGAGCAGAAGAATTTTGATCTTACTCTTATCGAGAGAGTTTTTGGTCATTCAGACGGAGCCTTCTTTTATGATAAACGCGCGCGATCTACCATCAGGGCGTAACGCGGAGCGGAGCGCTTATTACATCGGCTCCCGGCGAGTTCAGACGCGGTCATGTTCAGGATGGACCCATGGTTGGCGATACGGTCGATGCAACAGCTTGTTGGCGTCTTCATCGTGCACAATGCGCTGTGCCTGCGGATCCCATTCGAGCGTCCGTCCGGTTTTCATTGCGAGATTGGCCAGAATACAACTCGCCGTCGAGATATATCCCTGCTCGATATCCGCGACCGGCTTGCCGCGTGAATCTATGGCCGCCAGAAAATTCTTCATGTGATATCGAACCGCTGGAGCGACATGCCGCTCCAGTTGGGGTTCCGTCTTGTCCTCCGGATACTGCTCCAGTTCATAAGTCACGTCCCGGTGGACGGCGCCGCTGCCCTCGGCCGGAATGAAGTCGTAGCTATATACGCTAACCTTTAGCGTTCCTTTATCACCGTAGAACGTCGCGCCCCATGGGTATTTCGGGTCGGCTGAATGACCCCAGGTGCGGTGCTGCCACACGATCCGCAAATCGTCGTAATCGAACGAGGCTGTCTGTGTATCTGAGATGTTGGCCTTGCTCGCTTTATCTACAAAAATGCCGCCCGTGGATGCGACCCGCTTCGGCCAATCGAGCTCCATCATCCAACGCACCATGTCGAACATGTGGATGCACATATCACCGACAATCCCATTGCCATATTCCATAAATGCCCGCCATCCGCGGGGATGGACCAGGCTATTGTAGGGACGCATTGGAGCCGGGCCGGTCCACATTTCGTAGTCGAGATAGGCGGGCGGATTGGTATCCGGTGGATTCGTGGTGGCGCGCATGTGGTAGTAGCAGTAAATCTCCACCAGGCCGATTTTGCCAAGCTTCCCCTCCCGGATATACCGATCACGCGCCTCAATAATATGCGGCGTGCTGCGCCTCTGCGTGCCGACCTGCACCACGCGGTTGTATTTGCGCGCAGCGGCCAGCATCGCGCGGCCCTCCGCAATGTCCGCGCTAATCGGTTTCTGGACCCACACATCAACCCCTGACTTTACAGCCTCGGTCATGATGAGCGCGTGCCAGTGGTCTGGCGGCGCAATCAGAACGATATCCAAATCCTTTTCGCCCAGCATGTCGCGGTAATCGTGGTAGGTGCGCGGCTTCTTCTTGGACCTTTGCCGGCTCGCAACGATGTCCGCTGCCTGCGAGAGCATTTGCCGATCGACGTCGCAGAGCGAAACCACTTCCACCGGCGATACCTGGATCAGCCGCAGCAGGTCGATTTTTCCATACCATCCGCAGCCGATCAGACCGACCCGCCTGTGCTTCTGATCCTCCGGCTGCGCTGCGCTACGGCTTGCGGCGAAAGCCAGGCCCGCAGCGCTGCTCTGCAGAAATTGACGGCGATCCATCCGTGACCTCCTTGTCAGGTAGCCAATAGTTTGTCACAAAATCAAGGCGCAAAGGGTATTAACACTGCCGGAGCGCGGGTTTCGGATGAGGAGGCCGGCGCGTCCTGTGCACCCACCATTCTTCCGTAACACCTGCACAACGGAACGCGGCGGCAGCGTATTTCTGGTCCGGATGAGGAGGCCGGCGCGTCCTGTGCACTCACCATGCTTCTGTAACACCTGCACAACGGAAGGCGTCGGCAGCGTATTTCTAGTTCGGATGAAAAGGCCGCCGCGTCCTGTGCGCTCACCATTAACCCTTACAATGAAAAAAGTGTGCATCGACGAACAATTAGCTTATATAAAGAAGGGTTTGGCCGAGCTAATTCCCGAGGATGACCTACGCGAACGCTTGAAAACAGGTCGCCCTCTGCGCGTGAAAGCGGGTTTTGATCCCACCGCACCCGACCTGCACTTGGGCCATGCAGTCCTTCTGCGCAAGATGAAACACTTTCAGGACCTCGGCCATCAGGTGATCTATTTAATCGGCTCAATGACGGCTCTCATCGGCGATCCCACAGGGCGCAACATCACACGGCCGCCGATGACTCGCGATGAAATCAGCCGCAACGCCGACACGTTTAAGTCGCAGGTTTTCAAAATTCTCGATCCGGCGAAAACTGAAATTCGCTTCAACAGTGAATGGCTGGAACCGCTTACGTTCGAGGATCTGGTCCGACTCTGCTCCAAGTACACGGTCGCCCGGCTCCTCGAGCGTGACGATTTCTCTAAGCGCTATAAAGATGGCACGCCGATTTCGCTCCACGAGCTTTTATACCCGCTCGCGCAGGCTTACGACTCTGTTATGCTCCACTGCGATGTTGAAATGGGTGGCACCGATCAAAAATTCAATCTGCTGGTAGGGCGCGAAATCCAGCGCGATTTCGGTCAACAGCCACAAATCGTCGCTACGACACCTCTGCTGGCAGGCACCGACGGCGTAGAAAAAATGTCGAAATCCAAGGGCAATTATATTGGCATTACTGAGCCACCCAAAGATATGTTCTTCAAGCTGATGAGCATCGGCGACGAATTGATGTTTCGCTACTGGGAACTGCTAACGGATATTTCCGTAGAAGAGATCGACGCAATGCGGAAGCAGGAGCCGATGACTGTCAAACTCTCGCTCGCGCGCCGCATCGTCAGCGACTTTCATTCAATTGAGGAAGCCACCGCGGCCGAGGAAGCGTTCACTCATGAGGTGAGGGAAGGCGGGGTACCGTCCGATATCGAAACCGTCGATCTGCCGCAAGAGGCGCGTGCGGCTGAAGGCGTCCGCGTCGTGAAAATGCTGGTGGGCATCGGTCTCGCGGATTCCCGCACCGACGCCGAGAGGAAACTCAAAGCGGGCGCCGTCGAGATCGACGGCGAACGTCACACGGAACTGTTCCTGCCGCGCCGCGGCGAAATCACCATCCGCGTCGGCAAGAAATGGAAAAAAGTCAGGGTCTGACGGCGCACCTGTTGCCATGCGAAAACATTACGAATGGAGATTGAAGCGCCGTACGCTCCCATTGGGTGAGCGGACGCTGATTCTGGGCGTTCTGAACGTCACGCCCGACTCGTTTTCCGATGGCGGCAAGTACATGGACCCCGACCGCGCCTTTGCGCGCGCCGTCGAACTGGAAGACCAGGGGGCGGATGCCGTGGATATCGGCGCCGAATCCACGCGCCCAGGATCCGCGCGCATCTCAGAAGCCGAAGAGTTGCGGCGCCTCATCCCAGTGCTGAAGCGCTTGCGCGATAAACTGACGATTCCCATTTCCGTTGATACCTACAAATCCGCGGTAGCCGAAAAGGCACTCGAGTTTGGTGTCGAAATCATCAACGATCCCTCCGGTTTGACGTTCGATCCGCAATTGGGACGCGTGGCCGCGCAAGGCGATGCCGGCCTGATCGTGAATCATATGCGTGGAACGCCAGAGACGTGGGCGAAACTCCCGCCGCTTAAGGATGTCATGATGACAATTTCCAAGGACCTGGATGCGGGCGCCCATCGTGCGCAGCGAGCAGGCGTCCAGCCGCACCGAACTGTTCTGGACCCCGGATTGGGGTTCGGCAAGCGCAAGGAGCAGGACACGGAAATCCTCGCGCAATTGGGAGCCCTTGCGCACCTTGATTTGCCGATCCTGGTTGGCCCGTCGCGCAAGCGGTTTGTGGCGCAACCCACAGAACTGGAGACCGAATTCGCTACAGCCGCGGCTGTAACCGCCGCAATTCTTGGCGGCGCTCACATCGTTCGCGTGCATGACGTAAAGGCTATGCGTGCGGTGGTGCAGGTGGCCGACGCCATCGCCGCCGCCCGGACCAGCTAGGCCGTAGGAAGACTATCGCCGCTGGCACTTCGCGCAATAATGCGTCCCCCGCTGTGCTATTAAAATTCTATGGATCGGGGCGCCGCATCGTGGGCACGGCTTCCCTTCCCTGCCGTACACCTGATGCAGCAACTGAAAGCTGCCCTTATTGCCGCCGGCATCCACGTAATCCGAAATCGATGAGCCGCGATGTTCAATTGCCAGCCGCAGCACTTCGCGCATAGCTTGATGTAGCCGCTGGGCGCGCGATTTGCTTAAGCGCGCTGCGCTCGCGTTGGGATGAATGCCCGCGTGGAACAGAATCTCATCGGCGTATATGTTGCCGAGCCCGCGAAGAAAACTCTGACTTAGCAGCAGCGGCTTGATGCGGGTCTTTCGTCGATGGAGTTGGCGATAGAATTCGTCGAAAGAAATTTCCAGCGGATCGGGGCCAAGCTTGGCCACCCGTAGCGGAAGGGCCGGACTCCATTCGATGCGTCCAAACTGGCGGATGTCGTCGTAGAGAAGCAGCCCGCCATCAAGCGTAAAGATCGCGTGGGTGTGGGCGGTGCGCGATGCATCGAGCAGCAGCTTTCCTGTCATGCCAAGGTGGATCACCAGCACCCCATCGTCGAGGGCCACGACGATAAATTTGCCCCGCCGCTCGATTCCTATAATTGTGCGCCCCACCAAATGACAGCGAAGTTGCTCAAAATCGCCGGGTGTGACGAAACGCGAATGGAATTCCGCATCGAGAATGCGCCGACCTGGAATATGCGGAGCGAGCGACCGCACTACCGTCTCGACTTCAGGTAGCTCAGGCATCGGGAACTTCGATCAGCATATCGTCACCTGCAACCATTTTGCACGGTTGCCAGCACGCGGTCTGCTTGTTGACACTCGCCGGAAACCTACTGTAGATCGTCACAATCGTTTGCAACAGGATGCTGAACTCATGAAACTTCCGTGTGTTATCTCCCTAGTGTCCTTCAGCTTTGTGGCGGTTTTCGCGCGCTGGGCAGCGCAGGCGCAGCTCTCTACCGCATCGGTGAGCGGCACGGTCCGCGATAAGAGCGGCAGTGATTCCCGGCGCCGAGGTTGCTTTGCCCAACACGGAGAATAACGTGGAGCGGGATACAATGACCAACGCCGCGGGCGCGTACGCGTTCTTCAACGTACTGCCGGGAACATCGGACGCGCGCGATTGAAAATCGAGTTTTCCTGGCAGCTTCCGGATCGACGAATTACCCGGCCTATGTTTTGGACCCGAACGGCGAGGTTTTGGCTCAGGCATCAGACCGTGAGAAGTGCATCCATTGCAACCATCGACCTCAACAAACGGTATACCCATCCACACCGCGGGAACATGCGGCAGCGTTATGTCAAGGAGTTGCGGCTTGATATCCCGTTAGACGAACCAGGGTTTGCGGAGTTCGATCAGTGACTCCAGTTAGAAATCGGTCCGGTGGGTTGACGGATTGATAGCTTGTGAGACGCGCCCATCGGCTCGCGCTAGCAACTCTTCAGCCTCCCGGCGCCCCACTCCTTTTCGGCCCATCACGATCGCCGTCTTGACGTTCCCGCCAGCCTCCACGAGCAGGGCGGCCGCACGTTCCCCATCCACTTGAGCGGCCTGCGCCACAATGCGCCGCGCGCGGTCCCGCAGCTTATCGTTGGAAGGTTGCACGTTCACCATCAAATTGCCAAATACGTAGCCCAGCCGGATCATGGCTCCTGTGCTTAGCATATTCAGCACTAATTTGGTGGCTGTTCCGGCTTTCATGCGGGTGGAACCGGTCAGAATCTCTGGCCCCGGCAGGGATTCGATGGGGATGTCCACTGCCCGTGACAGCTCCGAGCCGGGTGTGCAACTGATCCCGATGGTCGTTGCCCCCAGTTCGCGGGCCCTCGCGACTGCCCCGAGCACATAGGGAGTGCGGCCGCTTGCCGCGATACCGACCAGTACGTCGCGGGCAGTGAACCCATGATCGATGAGATCCTGCGCGCCCGCAGCGGGGTCGTCTTCAGCACGCTCTACGGAACTAGTCAGAGCCCGTTCTCCCCCTGCGATAAGAGCCTGTACTAACTCAGGGGAGACGCTGAAGGTTGGCGGACACTCCGCCGCATCCAGCACGCCCAGGCGTCCGCTGGTCCCGGCGCCTACATAAAACAGGCGCCCATTCTTTGTCAGTGTGTCTACAATCGCATCTACGGCCAAAGCTATTCGCGGAATCTCGCGACCTACCGCCTCGGCTACTTTGCGGTCTTCGTGGTTGATAAGCTCCAGTACTCGCGCCGTCGGCAGAGCGTCGATCCCTACGGAAGCGGGGTTCGGCTGCTCAGTCAGCAGGTCTTCCAACATAGCTGCGTCTCCTCCAGTAGAGTAGGGCGCCCACAAAGGAACGCGGCGGCAGCGTGTTTCGGTCTCGAGGAGGATCCTGCCGCCTCCTGTGCGCTGTCCAATACACGCGTACAACACCTCCTGTGTGCTCTCCACAGTCTATAATAGCCATTCAAGATGTAAGTGTCCGAGTAATCGCAGCTTCCAGTTTAGGTGAATCCGCCCGGTTCGTGTAGATCAAGTACCAGTACTTTCATTTTAGCCTTAGCTGTCAAGTGATTAAAAACATGGAACTTATAAAAACAACTGCGGCAGACATACGCATCTTACATTAAGGGCAGTATAGGAGAAAACCCTTGACACTCTGCGGAAAACCCTCTTATAGTTGAAAGGTGCTTAGAGTATGACTTGAGTTGAACGGAAACGTTCAGAGTAACGTGTTCCAGTTCAACCTTTCAGTGAATTCGGAGGAATTCGATAGTGAAGATAAAGAGATTAACCCTGCTTCCGGGGCTTGCGCTTGCAGTGTCCCTTGCCTCGCTTACCTCTGCAGCGCCACTCACGCCCGCCACATGCGCATCGCTCGCTGGAAGCGATGTGAATCCGGGTGGTATGCCGGTGTCAGGTTCGCTTACCTGCACCAGCGGTCCGTTGACATTTAGTAACTTTACGTATACTAACAACGGCAATGACCCTAACCCGAGTATCACATTGACCAATCCCCAACCGGCAAACACGAGCACCGACTGGTTTATTGGTTTTAACCCCAACCTGACAGGGAACACCGCTCAGGATCTTCATCTCACTTTCGAGGTGACGTCCACAGTTCCGCTACTCGACATCAGTTTATTCGACAGCGGTGGAACCCCGCCGTCCGGTATCAGCGAGCATGTGTGCAATTCCCAAGGTGTTGACCTCGGAAGCGGAGCTTGCACGGGAACCACGCTTGCTTCGATTGGGGCGAACGACGTCGCACCGCGGGTGGTTACTACAGTTCCAGCAAGCAGCGATATCTGGATTTGGAAAGATATCAGTGTTGGGGCTGGAGGCCATCTTTCTGCCTTCACCCAGGATTACGGGGTCCCAGAACCGATCTCGATGACTCTCGTGGGCACCGGCCTGCTTGGTCTGGGCCTTCTGCGGCGGAAACTCGTCAAATAGATTTCAGCAGCCCTTCGTTCCATAGCAAAGTGCCGGCTCCGGATTGATTCGGGCCGGCATTTGGCATTGTGACGTGTTTTTGCAACCTATCCGATTCGTCACTAAACACAGCGCACAACGCAGCGGGCCGCGAGCATTTTCTTCCTTTGGGGAGCGCGTCCCGCGCCGTGCGCTCCTCAATATCTGAATATCGCAGCAAGAGCGCTGCCGTTCGGCATTCTCCGGTGCGGTACCACCAGGATGTTTCCCGCGTGCAGAATAGCCTCAACTGCTGCTTCATTCACTAAGTCCTCTTCCACGGTGCGGGCTGCAACCGGCGTGTTGACGGGCGACCTTTCTTCATCGAATAGGCCGCCCTGCTCCTGCGAATCGGAAACCAGCAAGGTGAGGACGCGCCCTTCACGGACCGCCGTGAGTATATCAGCCAAACGGCTGGATGCTCCGGCGCCGACGCGATGGTTCCAATCGGCTAGGGTCCTCTCCACTTTTGCTGCGTAACAGCGTTCCAAGGCCTCAATAGCGCGAGCGTGCATCTCACCAGCCTTTAAGCTGTTCGGCGCGCCCAGAACTTCTTCCGAAGCGAGATGCGGGTAACGGTTGATCTCTCGGTACAGCGATATTTCATGCTCTACTCCGCAAAGCACAACCGGCTCCGTTTTCCCTTTTAGCGTCTCGTTCACGCCGCGATCGATTTGCTTGAAGTAATGGGATAGATACTGATCTTTTGAATCCTGATCGGCGCCTTTCGGAGCGAGAGCGCTGGGGCTTCCAGAAATTTGTGCGGAGCCGGTCATCGCATTGTACACAGCGTTGTGATCGGGTTTCACCTGGTTCATCCACTTCTCGAAATCGGTATTGAGCCCCGGCGGAAAAGAAATCTCCTCCGAAGTATGCGTTGTGCAGCGTAATAACCGGGTGTTCTTTTGGCTTAACGCCAGCAGATAAAAATTCCGAAATCTGACAAGCTCCCCCAACAGCGGCCGGATGTAGAACCGCGATCCGAGCACAGCCCTCTGTGCCACCGGCCGGTCCAGAAGACTTACCTGCAAGAGATTGCTGGAGCGGAAGACAGCGAGGGATTTTCTCTGAGCCATGCCGCTTTCGGCGGATTCGCCAATCAAGTCCCAGCCGTATAACGATTCAACAAGCTCACGTCCAGCGGCTCCAAACTGGGTGGTCTTGTTGTCGAGAGTGCGGAGGCATTCTCTCCAGTGAAGCTCATTCTCTTTCGCGTTCCGGTTCGTGCCGGCTTTAGTATTCGTGCTCAAAGGCAGGTACACACTCACGCAAAGCCCTTGAGCGGATAGAAGAGTCTTCAGCTCTGTGGGGCTGTTGAAACTGACCAGTTCGGCCTTGACGAGATTCATACATCCAATGGACCGATGGGAGGAAACAGCCGTTACCGATGAGGGAACCGCTACCGATGAGGACGTGCCGCGGAGAGTCGCACGGTGTTGAATACCAAACAAAACATCAGCGCGAGCGCGGGATGCGCCCCACCTTCTCTTTTCTTAAGCTACGTCAGGCTGCGTCAGGCGTTGAAGGAGCTACCGCAACCGCAGGTAGATTTAACGTTAGGGTTATTGAATTTGAATCCGGAGCCTTCCAGGCTCTCGACGTAATCGATTTCAGCGCCATCAAGATACAAGAGACTGGCCTGGTCCACGAAAACCTTAAGGCCGTCAAAATTGTACGTCTTGTCGAGCATCCCAGGTTTAGTCTCGAAAGCCATCGAGTAGCTGAAGCCAGAGCATCCGCCGCCGACAACTGCAATCCGCAAGCCGGCCGGTTTGGGTTCCTGGGCATCCAGAATCTCTCTCACCTTGGTTACCGCCGTTTCACTCAACTGCACCATCGCGCATTATCTCCTTGTTTTTACTGTAGCAGAAATTTCTATCTGCGAAAACCACTTTCAGTTGATTCGATGTTGCCATGCCCTCCGAGGTAGCAGCGCAACGAACCCGGCTGCTACCGGATACGCACACAATAGAACGCGGCGGCAGCGTGTTTTTGAACCGGGCGGGGGCGCCGCCGCGTCCTCAAGCGCTCTCCAGTCACTTGAGGGGCTCACGCCTTCTGCTATGCTGGGATCGGCCTGGGTCTTCCTGCCAGTTCGACCCCGATTCGGGCCTTAAAACATTTCTGGAAATCTGGGAGGCCCGGGCCGGTAAACACCTTGTAACCGCTAGAGTGTACGGCGCGTCCACCGGAATGTATGAACGGACTGAGCGGCGTCCTACCATTTCCGGCGGCAGGCGGAAAAGCCCGGGCTAAGGCGAGAGTGGATCATAGGAATAACGAAGAGGCGGCGCTCGTACGACGCGTGCAGGCCAAGGATGAGATGGCTTTCCGCGAAATCGTCGAACGGTACCAAGCCAAGGTCTTTTCTATCATCTACGGCATTTTGCGCAATCACAACGACGCTGAAGACATCGCTCAACAGGTCTTCGCCAAAATTTATTTCTCCATCAAGAATTTCGATTTTCGTAGTTCGTTGCTCACTTGGATTTATAAGATTACCGTCAACGAGTGCTACGATTATCTGCGCAAAAAGCGCGTGCGGAAGTTGGTTTATGAAAGCGATTTCTCGGAGGAAGATTCGCTGCGGATGGAAAACTCCGAACCGGCGATGGATCAGCGCGCGCCGATTGATGAAGCACTGGCGCAGCGCGACTTGGTCACGAAACTCCTGGAACGCATATCGCCCGAAGACCGAAGCCTGATCCTGTTGAAGGAAGTTGAAGGTCATTCGGTGGAAGAACTGTCGGCGATGACAGGAATGAACGAGAATACGATCAAGGTCAAGCTTTTTCGGGCCCGCCAGAAACTCGTCAAGGCGGCGCAACGTCTTTCCCGGCCATTAGGACCGGCGGCGTTGTGAAGTGAGAGTCCTGAAAAGGGAAGGCCTGAAAGTCTGTGAAGGTTTGATAGAATGTGGCCGCGTAATCCAATTTCCGGATGCGCTGCTAAGAAAGGCGGACATCAGATCCGCCGTAAGGCTGTGCGGCATAACGACTGAGGGATTGAGGGAAGGAACGTATGCACCAGGTTGTCAAGGATTACCTTGAGACGTACTTGGGGAGTTCGGACGGCAGACAGCTTCCCAACCAGTTCTCCTCGCATCTAGAGACTTGCGAGGAATGCCGGCTGGAAGTTGAGCAAATGCGCGCCCAAGCCAGCCTCTTCACGTCTCTGCGGTCTAGAATCGAGATTGAACCGGCGGCGGGTTTCTATGCGCGCGTGCTGGACCGGATCGATGCACAGAAGCCTGTGTCCGTATGGAGCGCCTTAGTTGAGTCTCCTTTCGGGCGGCGGCTCGCCTTTGCCAGTTTGATTCTGGCTGCGCTGATGGGGACCTATCTCGTATCTACTGAGCCGGGCTCACAGCTCGCGATCCAGGGTTCAGGCAATTCCGGCGTGGTGATTTCGCAGGACGAATCGGCTCCTGTGCTCGGCCCGAACCAGCAGCAGGATCGGGATGTGGTGCTGGTCAATCTTGCCACTTATCGGGAACAGTAACGCTATGGCGCCACCCGGTCGCGCATCCTGGCAGAATCCACGGGTCCTGTCGACGTTGTTTCTGGTATTTCTCTCCGGAGCGCTCGCCGGCGCATTGACAATGCAATTGGGCCTGCATGATCGCCTTCATCGCGTGGCTGGCTCAGCCTGGCACGAAGGTAACAAGGAGATCTTTCTGCAGAAGTTCAAGAAGGATCTGAATCTCACACCAAAGCAGGCTGACGACATCGCCACAGTCCTCGACGATTACACCACCTACTACCAGGCGTTGCAAGGCCAGATTGAAGAGATCCGCGCCACCGGCAAGAATCGTATCATGCAAGTGCTCGACCCTGAGCAGAAGCAGAAGTTCGAGAAAATGCTCACGGACCTCGAGCGCTGACGTAGCCCGTCAGCGGCCCTCTTCGTTAGGATTGAACAACCCGAAGGCCACGACGTTCGAACCGGCCTCCACTGCCACGTATTGCTCCCCCTTGAAGCTATACGTCATAGGAGAAGCCTTAATCGTTTCTCCAGTGTTGAAGTGCCAAAGTTCTCTGCCGGTCTTCGCGTCCAGCGCCAAGAAACTGCCCTCTGGGCTGCCGGCAAAAATCAGCCCGCCGGCAGTCGAAAGAACTCCCGCGCCATACACTCGCGCGCCGATCAGCTTATACTCCCACTGCGGCTTTCCGGTGGTCAGGCCTATTGCGCGGATATATGTCTGCAATGGGCCTTCGGGGCTCTCCGTCACGCCGGTAGCATCGAATGGGAAGCCTCCCGGCCGGAACTTTTGGGCGGCTTTCAGTTGGATTTGGCAGCCATCCACCGCTTCGAAATAAAAGTAACCCGTGTCCGGGTTGTACGCAGGGGACATCCAGTTGGTGGCGCCGGTGACCGAGGGACACACATTGGTACCTTGCAGCGAGGGCTCAATGCCCGGAACCCGGATCGGCCGGCCGGTCTTGGTAAGCCCGGTGGCCCAGTTTAAATGCGGGGAGAACGGCGTTCCGTTCAGGAACTTGCCATTCGTCCGATCAAGCACATAGTAGAAACCGTTTCGGTTGGCCTGCACCAGCAGCTTTCGCATCTTGCCCTCAAACGGCGCATCTACCAGCACAGGGATTTCTACCGCGTCCCAATCGGCTGTGTCGTGTGGGGTGAATTGGAAATACCACTTCAACTTGCCTGTATCGGCGTCCAACGCCACCATGGACTCGGTGTAGAGATTGTCGCCCTTGCGTACATCGCCGTCAAAATCGGGCGCCGGATTACCAATGCCCCAGTAAATGAGGCTCAATTCTGGGTCGTAGCTCCCAGTGAGCCATGTGTCCCCGCCACCGGTCTTCCAGGAATCACCGGCCCAAGTCTCGTTGCCAGGCTCGCCGGGCTTGGGAATCGCGTCCCAACGCCAGAGTTGCTTGCCGGTCGCCGCATCAAAAGCGGCGAGCAAACCGTTCATGCCGTAATCGCCCGGCGCCACCCCGGTGACGATCTTGCCGTTGAGGGCAAGCGGCGCCGCCGGCGCCCAATAGCCGTCCTTGGCCTCGGCGATTTTCGACTGCCAAAGGAAACTCCCGGTGCGCGCATCGAGAGCGATCAGGAAAGCGTCGGGGATCGTGAAGTATACCCGGTTTCCATAAACCGCTGCGCCGCGATTGTCTCCCTGACCCAGCGTGGAGGGATAACGATAACTCCAGATCGAGCGCCCCGTTCGGCCATCGAGCGCATACGCTGCTCTCGACTGGGTGATATACATCACGCCGTTCACTACGATCGGAACGCTCTCGAGTCTTTCCTGCCTCGGCACATGGAAGATCCACTTCGGCACAAGTGCGTGGATATTGCCGCTATCGATTTGCTTTAGCAGGCTGTGGCGCTGCGAGCTGTACGAGCCCGAGTACGTGAGCCAGTTTCGTGGATCGGCGGTCTTCAGATCCTGGTAGGTCACCTGCGCCACCGCAGGCAACAGAAAGCCCGCCCAACAGAAAAGCCTCGCCAGTTTCATCATGGCTCATGTTCCGTGTTTTTCCGTGAGCGGTGGATCTTGTCGCGCGCCTGCCGGCTGAGAAACGCGAGGAGGTCTTGCAGCTCCGCAGGACTGAGCGTTTTGTCGTAATTCGCCGGCATGATCGATGCATGCCCGTAGCGGACCTCGCGCAATTCATCGCGGGTGAACAGTTGCAGTTGGTCGTGGCTGTCCAGGAGCTGTAGCGAGAAGTTGTTCTCATTCTTTAAAATCCCGGAGAGGCGGCGCCCGTCAGTGGTGACAACCTCAACCGGCCGATAGCCGTCCGGAATCTGCGCACGGGGTTGAGTCAGTGCATCGCGAATCTGGCGCAGGGTACGTTCCTCGCCGATACTGGAAAGATCCGGTCCCAGAATGCCGCCGCGCCCGCCAATCATGTGGCAGGAACCGCAGTCGCCTTTGTCCCAGAAAATCTGCTCGCCGTGCGAGACGTTGCCCGGCACGAAAGTGTCCGAGGCGCTGGCGCGCAAGCTGCGAATGTAAGCGGCCACTTTCCAGATATCCGTGATCGCCAAGCCGGAAGGCGGCATTCCCGTCCCGGGGATACCGCCCTGAATCGCGTCGAAAATGGATGCGTCGGTCGAGCGCTGATAGCCCCGCCTGCCGGCGAGCGCCGGGCCCCGCGCGCCCGCCGCGCCGTTCACGCCGTGGCACGTCGTGCAGGTGCGATTGTAGATTTCGTGGCCTTCCTCGATAGCCTGCTCGTTGCCGCTGAGCGGGTTGGTTCTGGCTGGCGGATTTGAGGTCTGCTGCGCCAGAGCGGCCATCGTTATCAAAAACGCCCCTGTTATCCTGGCTGTTCGTTTCAGCAATGGTCCCGTGCCATCAGAAGTGAAGACGCAAAGTGTACTGCATCTCGCGCCCCCGGTTGGCCTGGTCCGTAGAGCTACCAAATGACGAGCTCGTTACGTTGAGCACCGGATCATTGGGCTCAAAGCTGTTCGTCAGGTTGTACGCTTCGATTCTGAACTCCAGACGGAAGCGCTCGGTGATAGGGAATACCTTGGATAATGTCGAATCCAGCTCCCAGAAGGCCGGACCTGTCAAGTTCGGATATTGCCAGGGATTGGTGCGCGGCGTGTAAGGAGGCAGCACGGCAAAGTTCGCGGTGTTGAACCACTCACGCCTGGTGGGATTGGGGACGGTCGGATCGTTGCCGGCCAGCATGGCCCCGAAACGCAAGAAATCGCCGCTATTGAACAAAAGCAGCGAGCTTGTGGACCAGCCTCCCAGCACGGCATTCAGAACCGCTGGGAGATGCGTCAGATATTGCCGGTCCCGGCCGAACGGCAAGTCGTAAATACCGGTCACGCTGAGCCGGTGCCGGGGACTGCTGCTGGGGATCCAGGAAAACAGGCTGTAATATTGGTTGATATCGTTAAAGAAATTCGTCGTTTTTTCGTGGTTGTAGTTATAGGCCGCAAGAAACATTAAGCCACGGGCGAAGTTCCTCTGCAACTTTACCTGTAACGCCTCGTATCTATCTTTGATTCCGCTGGTGTTCTGCTGGGTCAAGGTGCCATATTGCGGGTATCTGGTCAGAAGGCTGCCGACGGTCACGGTGGGCTGGTTGCGGAGCGGGCCGGGAAACGTTTCGGGGGTCATGTACTGATAAAAGGGGTTGGCTACGGTCTGATTTAAGAGAGGGCCGCCTCCGTTGTAGATCAGGTTGGGATTCAACATGTTGAGTAGGTCGCTATACGGCAAGTTGTGCCCCACGTTCATGAAGAAAGTTACGTCTGCCTGGATGGAGGCCGGCAGCTTTCTCTGGATTGAGAAATTGAACCGGTCGTTCACGGCAGTCTGGTAATTCTGTTGCGCCCAGGTGGCCGACCCTCCCAGGTTGGTATAACGGCCCAGCGTTTTGTCGGAGGGCAGGATCAGCGGATTGGTAGAGGGGAACGGGTTGCTAACAAAAGCCTGCGGTACGCCCTGTAAGATCGGAGCGACCGTGCTCGTGGCGCTGTAACCGGAATAGAGGAGATGACCGTTGTCCAGATAGTCGGTGCTCAGGATCGGCGGCACCACATAGCGGGCGTATCCGGCCCGCACAACAGTGCCGTCGTTCAGCCGGTACGCCAAGCCGATGCGGGGCGCAAAAGTATGTGGATTGGTGTTGAAAGAGTTTGGATGCTTGCTGTCCGCGAAGACCCAGGCGCCGTTGAAAATGTACGGAGAGGGAAGTAGCGCGGTCACGCTGGCGGGAATCGGAGGCGGAGAACTCTGCATTTGTGGAATGGGGTTGGTCAGATCCAGGTAGCGGGAAACCCGGTTTTGAGCGTCGTAGATACCGGTCTCATGTTCGTAGCGCAGCCCCAGGTTAATGGTAAGCTTTCGCGTCAGCTTGATATCGTCCTGAACGTAAAGCGCATAAAAATTGGTTCTGGGCTCCACCAGCGGTTGGGCGCTCGCGTTTGAATCGGAGCCCAGGGCTCCCAGTAAAAACGTCGCCCATCCGTCGCCGCTTAGCGCCGTATTCGGTGACAGGAAAGTGTTGGCCGTTAGCGCCGGTCCGAAATTAAAATCCATGAGGTTGGGAAGCGCTTCGCTGCCGCGAAGGAAGCGAGTTTCTCCGCCGATCTTGAGGTCATGCCTTCCGATATGTTTGGAAATTTTGGCATTCGAGTTGTAGGTCTGGGGATGCTGGTACCACCAGGTGCCCATCCCAAAAGAGGCCGAACCGTAGCTGGTAATGTTCAGCTTCGGATAATAAACCTGCGGCAGACCGCTGCCCGTTACATACGGCTGATACCAGGGATTGTTCGGCCAAAAATTGGCGAGTCCCGCCGCGCCGATCTGGGCGGATGGAGCGTCGTAATCGTCGTTCAAGGTATCGTAGCTAAACCCGAAATTGAGAACCGTAGAGCTGTTGATGATGTAGGTGGCGTCGCCGGCCACGTTCTGCGAATACATCGTGCCGCCGTTCCCGTTTTGCATAGCAGGCGAATCGTTGGGTGTGAAATTATTTTGGTCGATGTGAGTATGGAAACGGCTATAGCGGGCAAAGAGTTTCCACTTGTCGTTGATGTTCCAGTCCACCCTTTCGCTTATGTTGAGATATTTCAGAGACCAGGTATATTCCGTTTTGTAGTTATTCACGCCGGTCTGATTGTCGCCGGGGCCGTTGGGCAGCCAGATGTCTTTCAGAAAGCGAAGCGAGGTCGGATCCATCCGGTTCTGTGGAATGATGTTGCCGGGGAACGGAGTGCGGGTCACCACTCCGCTTGCCGAGTACTGCGTGGTCATGGGGTCGTAAATCGTACGCAGCGCGCCCGCGCTATTCAGAGACTGGGAAAAATCGCCGGTGCGCTCGAGAGCGGTGGGCAGCGTCATGATCGCCGCGAACGGCTCGCTGACGTGCCACTGCTCATAGGCGGTAAAAGCGAATAGCTTGTTCTTGAGAATCGGATTGCCAAGCGTGCCTCCCCAAATGTTGTTGCGCACCTCGTTCGGGGTATGGGTAACCGAATCGGTGACGGCGTTCAGCGCCGGATTGCGCCCGAAGTAGTAGGCGGTCCCATGGAATTCGTTGGTTCCCGATTTCATCCCGATGCTGAGCGTGCCTCCGGCGCTGTGGCCGAACTCGGCATCCACGCTGTTCTGTTGTACGGAAAATTGCGATACCGCGTCCATGGGAAGGTTGTAAGAACCCTTCACGGTGATCTGGATCGGCGCGCCGTCCAGCAGCAAATCATTCTGTGTAGAGGTACTGCCCCCAACGTCCAACTCGCTCGAGCCCCACATATAGAAGGGATACCGCTGCGCCAGATTCGCGTACCGGTTGACCACCGCCGGATCCAGAAGGGCGAGGGTGAACGGGTTACGCTGCATGACCGGAAGCTCGCTCAACATCTTCGTGCTGACAGTCTGCTCCATGGTGCTGGTATTGAACTGAAGGCCAGTAACGGCCGCGCTTACTGTAACGGTTTCTCCCACCGTCCCCACTTTCAGAGCCGCGTCCACGGTCACATCGCCGCGCACCTGCACGAGGACGTTTTGTTGAACGAATTTGTCAAAACCGGCCAGCTCGACGGTCAGCGTGTAGGTTCCTGGATCTACCAGATCGAAAATATATTGGCCATTTGCATCGGTTTTTTTAACTGCATCCACCCCGGTGCCGTTATTGTGCAGTGTGACGCTGGCGCCGGCGATCACGGCGTGCATCGGGTCCGTTATAAGACCTTGAACCCTTGCGCGCTCGTCTTGCGCGGTAGCGACGCCGATGGCGAGAAGGCTCGCCGTGAGCCAAAGTAGTAAATTCCGGGCAGACATAACCACCTCCTATTTAAGCCAGGATTCCTGTTCAGCTTCCTGGCTGCCACCCGATTATACATCTACACTCCTGCTTAAAACGGAAATGCCGCTTAATAGTCCGTTTTGGCGAACGGCTATTTGCAAATCGCCAGGATATTCTCGGAAGATAGAGACACCTTCGCGGGTGGCCGGTTAACCGTCACTGTAAACGATGTGGGGCCGCTTGCAGTGTGGACCCAGTGGACCAGCGGGGTGGCGCGGCCGGTCTGGATCTCCACGGGGGCATAGATAGAGAAATCGTCGGGGACGCCGGTCTGTGTGATGGTGACCGTCAGCTTAAGAGCCGGCGCTTTGCCTCGCACCGAATAGGAGAGCTTCAGAGTAGGGATACCGGTGTCGTAGATCCAGGTATCGAAGAAGTTATCGAGGGTGGATTCGGGCGAATGCGACGGCAGGAAATGCTCAGCGATCCGGTGGAAATCGGTTGTGGATAAACCACGATAGCGATAACGGCGGCAGATTTCGGCGAGCATGTGACTGAAGGCAGCATCGCCCATGCGGCGCCGGAGCATGTGGAGAATCCAGGCGCCCTTCTCATAAACAATGGCGCGCCAGGCATCCTCATTCGGCGATCCGCGAAGGCGGACGCCCCAGGTGATCGGGCCGGCGGATTCGATGGAACGGCCATCCCGGCCCTTGGCGAGCAACTCCGTTCGGTAGTGATCGAGGACGAAATCGAGAGCGCGGGCGCCCTTACGTTTTTCAAGATAGAGCAGAGCCGTGTAATTGGCCAGCGCTTCCATTAGCCAACTATCCCGATAGGAAGACGCCGTAACCAGATTTCCCCACCATTGGTGAGCAACCTCATGGGCCACCAGTAAATCGGAGAAGAAAACCTGCGTGGTCTTGTTGCGTGCAGAGAGCGGACGCTGCTCGGGATTGAGATAGGAGACAGTGGAAAGGTAGACCAAACCAGGAAAGCCTTGGCCGAAGGCGCCAGGTATCGGTGCGACCGTAAGGGTGTTGAGGCTGGCCGGTCCGAACTGTACGGTCATATAATCGAAGGCCGCGGCAACTTCAGACGCAATGACGTGGAGCCGCGCAGCGGGGTCGGGCGGCGCTGGGGGAACTGCTTGGCTAATTGGCAACTCCGGCGGACGGCGCCCCGGCCGATGCTGCGTTGTGATGGGATCGGGAATGAAAATTTCCTTAGGCTGCAGTGCGGTTTCAAGCTGGCGGTTGCCATAAACCTCGATGGTATAGGGATCGTGGCGAGCGACGATTTTCCGGTAGCGCCCTAGATTAAAGCCAGCCATGCGAACGGGCGCGCTAGTGACGCGGTGCGTGATGCGCATAGTACCCTCGGTCGTCTGCTCCATCTTTTCGTCCACGATGTTGCCAGTCGAGACCAGCGTTAGGTCGGCGGGGTAGTGGAACGTGAGATCGTAATTCGCGAACTGAGAACCGTGGTGAGGATACCAGGCGTCGCGGGCGCCGACATAATACACGCCGTTGCCGGCGTCCGTGATCACAGATCCTTGGTGATGGATTTCGATGTGATGTGGATGGCCGGGGTCCAGAGGATGAGGGGCGACGATGAGGAACGGCTCGGTTTCAGAGCCGCGGATGGCAGTGTCCCGGAGAGACTCGGGGGCAAAGACTTCAGCCGGTTCGCCGTCCAGACGGGCCTCCGTGACGCGGACGCGGGGTGAGATCTCAAAATCAAATGCACGCGCGGGAGCACTGTTCCACTCGATAGTAGCGCGCGTTGTGGCTTTCATCGACAAGTCGCGAGAGATTGTAGCGTCGATGTGAAGATCCGCGAGAGTGAACGGCGGTTCCGGCGCTTGGCGAGAGCCGTTGCGAATCGAGCGCGATTCGAAGCTGGTCCATACGTCGAAAATCGAGCGGTCGGCCCGATGGGTGAATTGGCCGACAGTGATCTGGTCCGAGTTCTGCGGGTCGTAGACAACGTCGAAGTTGCCGAAATTGTGGCTGGCGATTGCCATGAATAAAAGACCGGCGGCTGCGCGGCCAGGCGACAGAAGGTCCTGAACCAGGCGGATGGAAAAGCTGTCCGAGATGTTGCGCACGGTGGAATCCCAGGCGCCAGCGAGAAGAGTGCCCATCTCTGGCGCTCGGATGTTACCGCGCTCGGCCTCCTGCTTCTGCACGGCGGCGAGCAGTTCTTGGGCGGTGGTGTCTGTGAACACAAGAAGAGCGGAGCGAAAGTGCTCTTCGAGGTTGGGAACATGAGCAAAGGTAGCGAGTGAGAGGCGCTCGGAGCGCCGGGGCGGAAGCAGCAGTAACTCGGCATCGCCATCTTCGGTTTCAGCCGAGTAAACGGCCGTGACGCGCACTCCATCGACAGGTTTGCCGAAGATCAGGTAGCCGGAGGTGAAGTAAACGTGGATATCTTCGCGGGAAAAATTCAGATTCAGAACGCGATAGCACGCGGCAGGATCCAATCCGGCATTATGGACCCGTCCCGCTAGTTGCGCGGCGGTGGGCGCGTCGGCCAGAGCGATGGCCGAGAGTGCACAGGCCGCAGCGATACTCCGGAACACCCTTTCAGTTTAACCGGTACGTCACAGGATTAAATAAACATCTCGTCGTCCTGAGTTGCTTGGGCGACGCTGGGGCGCGTGCCCCGGACCAGCGTCTGGAAGGCCGTTCGGAGGGCAGCGGCCACGCCGTTGAGCTCGCGCAGAGGACGCATGATACCACCCTGAAAAGCCGCTACGGTCTCGTGAGCCCGCGACATGGTATCGTCTAGAACCATCTCTGCACGGTCCAATTGGACTTTCGCCCGGGCGGAAGCATCGATTAAAACTTCTTCGACGCGTGCCACCTGGACCTTGGCGCTATCCAGAACCTCATTGGCTTTGGTGGTGATTTCGACGATCTGCTGCTTACTCTGCTCAATGGCACGCTGAGATGTATCTAGGAGAGATTCCACCTTCGGCATCAATGCAGTGACTTTTTCCTGGGCCGCGCGCGTGCTGCGATAGATGCCAAACAGCAGTCCGGCCTGGACGATGAGCGCGAGCGCCGCCACGATGACGAACCCGGCCATTACATAAAGGAGGGTCTGTTGATCCATAATGTGCGCCTCCGAATCGGGTCGATCTTATCAGAAGCCCTCCGAGCGCCCCTTCTCTTCGCCGGGGTTCGTTGCGACCGCTTCGCGGTAAGCCTGCTTGCCGGCTTCTACAGCAGCGGCGAACTGATCCTTCTGCCGGTTGATGGCGGATTTACCACGGTCGATCATTTCACTGGCGGAATCCTTTAACTCGTCCGTGCGGCGTCGCACATACTCCTTGCTTTCGTCGGCCTTGTCTTTGAGGAACTCCCGGGTCTCGTCGCCCGATTTCGGCGCGAAAAGAATCCCGACCGCGACTCCGAGGCCGAGGCCGAGAAAAAAATACGACAGCTTGTTATCTTCTTCCATGTTGTGCTCCCCTCGATTTGAGTGTACCCCAGTCTTAAAAGCGCGGTACGGATACGGAAACTAGCTCCATTTGGGGGTAACACTGCCGCACGAGAAGGGCTATAATCCTGACAGAGCGGGGAACTCCCATGAACAAACTGTATTTTCGCAGCGGAACTTTAGGGCTGGCGGCGGCATTCGCATTCGCCACGCTCGCGTTGGAAGCGCAGAGGGGTGGAGCGGCCAGCGGAGCCGGCAACAGTGGAGCCGGAAACGCGGGAATCGCCACTCCTGGCCGCACCACGGGCCCGACGACGACGAACCCGAACTATCCTAACAATCCCAACTATCCGACGAATACATATCCGACACAGCCTGGCATATCGCGTCCGATCTTTCTCTCCGGGAAAGTGATGCTGAACGATGGCACGCCGCCGCCGGAGCCTGTCGTGATGGAGCTGGTTTGCGGCGGCTACCGGCGGCCACAGGGATACACGGATTCCAAGGGCCGATTCAGTTTTCAGATTGGGCAGAACGCGGACGTAGCCGCAGATGCGAGTTACTCCTCTACGCCCGGTCTTGGGCCCAGCGGCACTGGCAGAAACCAGATGAATAGCATAGGGGGAGACCCTTCGGGCAACGTGCGCTCACGGGATTTGATGGGATGCGAAGTGCGTGCGGTGCTCGCAGGATTTCGCTCCGATTCGGTGAATTTGGCGGCGCGGCGATCACTGGACGATCCGGATGTAGGAACAATCATTCTGCACCGGATGGCCAATGTGGAAGGGCTGACCATCAGCGCGACCAGCGCGCTGGCGCCAAAGGAGGCGCGCAAGGCCTACGAGAAGGGGCGGGAGGAAGAACGCAAGAGCAAGATCGACGAAGCGGAGAAGAACTTCGAGAAAGCCGTTGCGGTGTATCCGAGGTATGCGGCTGCGTGGAACGAGCTCGGCCGGATTCATGAAGGACGGAACGAAACTGAGGCAGCCCGCAAAGCCTACACCCAGGCCATGGCGGCGGACTCGAAGTTCGTCAATCCATACGAAGGAATGTACCGGCTGGCGGCGCGCGAAAGCAAGTGGCAGGAAGTGGCCGACACAACGGAGCGGGTGATCCATCTGAATGGGAATGACTTTCCGACTGCGTATTTCTACAACGCCGTCGCAAATCTAAATCTGAAGAACCTGAACGCAGCGGAGAAGAGCGCGCGTGAATCGCTGAAGCTCGACACACGGCACGAAAATCCAGGGGCTGAGCATGTCCTGGGGCTGGTGCTCGCGCAGAAACAAGACTATGCCGGCGCCGCCGATCACCTGCAATTGTTTCTCAAGCTGGTTCCGGAGGGGCGGGAATCCGATCTGGTCAAGAAGCAACTGGCCGAAGTGCAAAAAGTCGCGCAGGCACGGCAGCCAGCGACCAAGCAGCCGCCGGCCCAGCCCGGCGCAGAGGCAAAGCCGGACACAG
>Ga0070735_10000932_pt1 | contig 29479 bp, 26 predicted proteins | sample Coa_R1_FD_66443 | JGI IMG/M metagenome (GOLD analysis project Ga0070735, IMG submission 66443) | Surface soil microbial communities from Centralia Pennsylvania, which are recovering from an underground coalmine fire - Coalmine... | ecosystem: Environmental > Terrestrial > Soil > Unclassified ...
ATCTGGCCGAGTACCGGGAGCGACTGCGCGATGTCCAGCAACCAGGGCGGCGCGTGGTGCACTCGATCGTCGGAAAGGCGCGAACCAATCCCAAGCGGCTCGTTTTTGCCGAAGGAGAACATCCAACCATCTTGCGGGCGGCCTACTCGTTCCAGCAGGAAGGCTACGGCACGCCCATCCTGCTTGGTCGCGTGGAGCGCATCGACGCCGCTCTGGCCCAGCTTGGCCTGGACTACCGGCCGGAAATCGTCAACCCTGTCGAATCACCACTGGTCGATCGGTACGCACTCGACATCTACCGAATGCGGCAGCGCAAGGGAATGACCATGAACGCCGCGCGCGACTCAGCACAGGATCCGACGATCTTCGGACTCATGATGCTGCGTACCAACGCGGCTGATGGACTGCTCGCTGGCATGACCCACGAATACCCGGCGGTGCTGCGTCCGATCCTGCAGTACCTCCCGCTGCGCAGCGGTGTGAGCACCGCGGCGGGAGTCTTCATCGTCATAGCCGGTCGTCAGGTGTACTTCTTTGCCGATAGCCTCGTCAATATAGATCCTGCACCCGAAGAGATGGCAGAGATTGCCATCATGACCGCGGACTTCGCGCGTGATTTCGACGTCGAGCCGCGCGTGGCGATGGTTTCCTTCTCCAACTTCGGCGCCTCTCACCACCCCGATGCTCAGAAGGTGCGGCGGGCGACCGAGCTGGTACGGGCACAGCGGCCCGACCTCGCGGTTGACGGCGAGATGCAGGTTGATATCGCGCTCTCGGCGTCGATCTGCCAGGAGCGGTACCCGTTCAGCCGCGTCCAGGGCGCGAATGTCCTGGTGTTTCCAAACCTCGACGCGTCCACGACGGCCTTCAAGATCGCGGCGCAGATCGGCGGCGCCTACACGCTGGGACCGGTGCTGTTGGGCCCGAGCCGGTCGGCTCATGTTCTGGGACCGGCCGCCGATGCGCAAAGCATCGTCCTGCTGGGCGCGTTGGCAGTGGTCGAGGCCCAGGAGCGGACAAAGTTCGACGCGATCTCCGGCGGCCCCATAACACAGCTCCCCGTCGTGGAGCGGGAACGAAGACCAACCAGCGCCGGTCGGGTGTGACTGCGCACCGGGCTGCCTTCCTCAGAGCGCGTGATGGCAATCCACGGGTCCCAATCGTGCTCGGTGAGGCACGGTCCACCTATAAAGCGGGCAGGACTCGCGGCGCGTAGATTGACGGTCGGTTTATCGAAGCTGAGTGGAACGACCGTGCGCGACGTGGACACACCACTCGGAACGGAAACAGGACGGCCGACCGGACGACCGGACATCGCGAGTACATGCAGAGGTCTCCCACGACGCCTTTGGAGTCTGGAACTTGATGGAGCTGTTCTGAGGAGGGTTATCCCGGCCCAATCACGTCGCCGGGATCAGGATTGCCGTGGATCTCGCGGCGACGGAAACCGAGATCTTCGGGCCTGAGACCGTGTACCTCTTACCCGAGATACTGTCAGTCAACGGGCTGCCCTGCTTCATACCCGTGGTCGGGATGTACACGGACTCGGCGGCCCCACCGTCGTTAATGATGACTGGAATCATCTGCTTCGCGTCCTGGCGCTCGAAGGCGACCAGCCGCAAGGCATCATTGGCGAACAGTGGAATGACCGAGCCGTCGCGCAACGCAGGGTTGGCAAGGCGAAGGTGAATGACCCTGGAGTAGAACGCTTGCAAGCTCTTGTTGGGATGGGACCAGGGGAACGGCTTCCGCTTCGCGGTGTCCGGCTGGCCCGAGCCGGTGAGTCCGGCTTCATCGCCGTAGTAGATCATCGGTGTGCCGAGTGAGGTCATTTGCAACGCGGCTAGCTGTCTCATCTCCGGGATGCTATTCCACACATTGTCCAGCGCCCGATCCGTATCATGGCTGCCAATGAGATTCATCGAGGCATAGTCAGCGGGCCGCGGTATCAACACCGTTAGCTCGACCATGAGACCGAGGAACTGGCTGGCCGTCATTTCGAAGGGAAAGATGCCCAGCGGGGACTCTCGTCCATGCGCGAAGAAGGCGAGTGCCAGCGACTGGAACACATAGTTCATGTCACCGTCGAACATGTTCCCGAGGAGCTTCGGGATGCCGATCGCTGCCGATTGTGAGTAGTCACACTCGCAGATCAGAGCGTCATTCGAGAATCGTCCTTTGACGGCGGTCCGGAACTCCTGCCAGTAGGTATCGCTCTTTCCGACCGTATGATCCAGCCGCCAACCGTCGGCGCCCTGTGCAAGCCAGTACTGCGCCACGGAATCGGAACTCTGGAAGATGAAGTTCTTCACCGCGTCGCTCTCGTTGAGCTCGGGCATCGTGCTGACGCCGGGGTAGGACGAGTACTGCTTTGGCCAGCTCTGGAATGTATACCAGCCGTAGTACGGTGAGCTCTGCGACTGGTAGGCACCGGCCGAATTGAAGGTGCCGTACTGGTTGAAGTACACGCTATCGCTGCTGGTGTGGTTGAAGACACCATCCAGGATCACCTTCATATGGTCCTTGTGTGCCGCAGCGACGAGCGCCTTGAAGGTTTTGAGCGTGCCGAGGTGAGGCGCGATTTCCATGTAGTTAGCAGTGTCGTACCCATGATTGGTCCCGGCCTGAAAGATGGGAGTGAGATAGAGCACGTTCACGCCCAGACCCTTCAGGTAGGGCAGCTTATCGATGATGCCCTGGAGATCGCCACCGTAGTAGTTGAGCTGGTTGTAGTCAGCGGTGGAAGGCTCCGGCGAATTCCAGTTCTTGACGATGGTGGCCTTGAGTCTGTAAGCAGGATTCATCACCTTGCTGTCGTTTGTGTTGTCGCCGTTGTAAAAGCGATCCGGGAAAATCTCGTATATCACGGCGTTCTTCAGCCAGGACGGCACGGTGAAGTCGGGCTGGTAAACGACGAGGTGGTACTGGGCAGTTGGCGGAGATGTCGCGGCCGTTCCGCCGCCGCCGGTTCCCCCGTTTGGATCGTCGGCGTACCAGACCTGCGCGCTGCCGTCCTGGATCAGGAAGTCGAACCCCCAGATGCCGACGGATGATGGTGTCAGCGTGGCCCGCCAGAGGTCAAACTGGCTGGAACTGCCGGCTCTGTCAAGGCTCATCGGAATTTGCATCGGCGTGCCGAGTGGAGACGGGTAGAGCCGATCCAGGCGTACCGTGACTGTTGTAGCGCCATCGTGAGCTGTCCGGAAGTGCAGGGTCACCGAGCTGCCGCTTGGTAGTGCGGCCACTGGCGAGCGGTACTGCGCAAGGTGACCGTTGAAATAGAGCGCCGCCGTGTTGATTGACTGTGCCCGGACAGGGCGAGTGCCGGAGAAGACACTCGACAGGATCATGACACCGGCGAGGGCTGCCGTGAACCGACTCGACCTGCCAAACATTGCAATACCTCCATGCCGAAAGGCGCGCACGGTCGCACTCCGGCCATGGCGCTCGGACATTTCCACCGTCACGGTACTCGTGTGCAGCGAGCGTCTCAATCGGCTCAGAAACCGATATTGGGCATGTAGTCGTCTGACGTGCTCGTTTCTGCTCATATTCTTTGAGATTGCTGCCCTGCTCTGGAGCGTCGATAGCAGGGACGGCATCGCCAGTCCCGAATGGGAGCGGCAAAAGCGCTGGTACGGCCGCGGATAGATCAGCGGGCGCTCACCGGCGCCAGATACCCGCTTTCGCGACGTCGGGCCTCAGTCGATGCGACGTCTGAAACGGAGGATGACATGTTGCAGAGCGAACGCATAACGCTCCGTCCGATGCAGGAGAAAGACAGGCTGGTTCTCGCCGCGTGGGGAGAAACCTGCGAGGCGTTGTGGGGAGCGTACCAGCGCTTCCAGCTCGACCATCTGCCGGTGCCACGTGACGCCTTCGAGAAGACCGGTCTACTACGGCGAGAGGGCGGCTTCCTCGTGATCGAGACAATAGCCGATCACGAGATAATCGGCTTCGTCCGCTATACCCTCGCCGGCATGCCCGACGATGACTGCCCCTATCCGGAGATCGGGTTTGGCATCGGCGACGTGCGCGTCCGGGGACACGGGTTCGCGGTTGAGGCGGTTCGCCTGCTTGTCGAGTATCTGTTCGCCGGCTATCCCTGCGAGCGGATCAGCAGCTTCACCGATGTTGAGAACACGCCTGCGCAGCACGTGCTTGAAGCGGCCGGCTTCTGTCGCGAAGGAGTGCTGCGTCGAGCGAGTTTTCGGGATGGTTGTTGGCGTGATATGGCTGTCTACGGCATCTTTCGGGAGGAGCCGCAGACGTCGCACGCCGTGCCGTGATCATCGTCCTCGGCAGACTCTGCCGGATCACTCTGTTGCTCGAAGGCTATCGATGCCTCTCGAGCATCCCGGGTGTCAGCTGGGACATTGGGCGTCACAGCGGCCGGGACGGACATCCCGACGCCGGCATGACCTGCCTGGCATGCGCCTCTTCCCATCGGTTTCGCATCCGCGATTCCTCGCGAACTGTGATGGCCCGGTCTTCAACGCCGCAGCCGGCATATCTCTTGCCACCACGGGACGATGTGCGTCTCTCCCGAGCTCAGGGCAACAGCGGCGCCAGACGGCGCCGCGTCTCCGGATCGATCGCGTCCGGACTGGTTGCGATTGCGCCGTCGAGCGCGTGACGGCAGGAGCAATCCTCGGCCGGTTGCAGAAGAGGAATGCAGCGGCGCAGGATCGCCCTGGCATTGGCGGAGTTGCGTGCCACGTTGGCCATCACCATGTCGCTGGTGACCGACTCGTGCCCGCTGTGCCAGCAGTCGTAGTCGGTCACCTGGGCGAGGAGACCGTAGCACAGGCCTGCCTCGCGCGCCAGCTTCGCCTCAGGCAGAGCGGTCATCCCAATGACCGCGAAGCCGAGCTGCCGGTAGGTCATCGACTCGGCGTAGGTGGAAAAGGCAGGGCCTTCCATGCACACGTACGTTCCGCCCGCGTGGGTGCGCGGTACCACCGAGGACGATGCCTGTTGCAACGCATCGCGCAGGTTGCGGCAGAAGGGCTCGGCCATTGACACGTGTGCCACGATGCCGTTACCGAAAAATGTACTGGGACGAGCTTTCGTCCGGTCGAATAGCTGGTCGGGAACGACCATGTCCATCGGCTCCAGCTCCTCGCGCAGGCTCCCCACCGCGCTCAGCGAGAGTACCTGCCGCACGCCGAGGAGCCTGAAGGCGAAGAGGTTGGCGCGCGCCGGCACTTCGGAAGGGAGCAGCCGGTGGCCGCGGCCGTGGCGCGGCAGGAAGGCGACCCGCACGCCCTCCAGCGTACCGACCGTGAAGACATCGCTGGGCCTGCCAAACGGCGTGTCGATCTCGACCTGATCGATGGACTCGAGTCCTTCAATCTGGTAGAGACCGCTCCCGCCGATGACGCCGATATCCGCCTGTGCGACCATGCTTCTCCACACAGTACCATCCTCCTTCTGCCGTGCCTGCTCGGGGACCGGGCGATGCGCCGATCCACGGCATCACTCTCAGACCCGAACGGCTCCAAAATCCGGTCTCGAGCCGATAGCACAGCGCTCCGCAGCGGTCTACCGTCTGACTGAAGGGAACCGCACAGGCAGGAGGTACACGCGATGGCAGCGCAACGGCGAAGCTGGGCCGAGCCCTACCGGATCAAGATGGTCGAGCCGATTCGGATGACCACCCGCGAGCACCGCGAGTGGGCGATCCGGCAGGCCGGCTACAACACGTTTTTGCTCCGCTCCGAGGATGTCTACATCGACCTGCTCACCGATTCGGGAACCTCGGCGATGTCCGACTACCAGTGGGCCGGCTTGATGCTCGGGGACGAGGCATATGCGGGAAGCCGGAGCTTCTACCACCTCGAGGATGCGGTGGCCGATGTCTACGGCTACCCGGAGCTGATTCCCACGCATCAGGGTCGAGGCGCCGAGCACATCCTGAGCCAGATCCTCATCAAGCCCGGCGACGTCATTCCCGGGAACATGTATTTCACCACTACCCGTTTCCATCAGGAGTATGCCGGCGGGTCGTTCGTCGACGTGATCGTGGACGAGGCGCATGACCCGGCAAGCACCTACGCCTTCAAGGGGAACGTCGACCTTGCCAGGCTCCAGGCCGTCATCGACGAGGTAGGCGCGGAACGCATCCCCTACATCTCCGTCGAGACGAACGTCAACATGGCGGGCGGCCAGCCGCTGTCGATGGCCAATCTTCGCGCGACCTACGAGCTCTGTAGACGGAACGGTATCCTCGTCATGCTCGACGCCACCCGGGCGCTCGAGAATGCCTGGTTCATCAAGCAGCGCGAGCCCGGGTACGAGAACCGCAGCGTGCGCGACATTCTTCACGAGATCTGTTCCTATAGTGACGGGGCAACCGTCTCGTCGAAGAAGGACAACCTGGTCAACATCGGCGGGTTCCTTGCGCTGCGCGATCCCGAGCTGGCCATGCGCGCCCGCAACCTGCTCGTCGCCTTCGAGGGACTCCAGACCTATGGCGGCATGTCCGGACGGGATATGGAAGCTCTGGCGCGAGGCATCCGTGAGATGGTCGAGACCGACGACCACATCCGGGCCCGGGTTGGCCAGGTTGAGTACCTGGGGAACCAGCTGATTGCCGCCGGAGTCCCGATCGTCCTGCCGATCGGCGGTCATGGCGTGTATCTTGATGCGCTGGCAATTCTGCCCCATATTCCGCGGCACCAGTTTCCGGCACAGTCGCTGGCGGCAGCGCTCTATGTCGATTCCGGGGTGCGGAGCATGGAGAGGGGCGCGGTCTCGGCGGGACGTGACCCGGAGACCGGTGAGAACCACTATCCCCGGCTGGAGCTGGTGCGGCTGACCATACCGCGCCGCGTGTACACTCAGGCTCACATGGATGTGGTGGCAGAGTCCGTCGAGGCCGTGTACGACGAACGGGAGGTGATCGAGGGGCTCGCGTTCACCTACGAGCCAAAGGAGCTTCGCTTCTTCCAGGCGCGCTTTGCGCCGGTGAGGGTACGATCCCGCAATCTGGAGGCCGAATACCGCCCTGCCACCCATGAGGAGATACTCGCTACCCTCGGTTGATCGCAAGCGTCACGTCAGCACCTGCACAGGCGCCGCCGTTTCCCTCACTGTCACAAATGCGCGGAGCTGAAGCGTTGTGACAGTTGGAGACACCTAACGGAGGTGAGCCATGCGGAGAATCCTGACACTGCTCGCTGCCTGGGCGCTTGCCTGCGGCATGTCCATCGGTCTTTCCGGTACCGGAGCCGTTCCGGTGGCGACCGGCGCGGCGGGTATGGCGCCGGCTACGAGGGGCTGGACGGTGCTGAGCGCTGCCCGCTCTCTTCCCACCTTGAGCCGGCCGGCAGCACTGGCGGTTGACTCCCGCGGCAACGTCTATGTCTCCGATACCGGCAACCACCGGATCGTGGAGATCGCGCCGGATGGACGTCCCCTGGCACACTTCGGCGACGCCGACCTGGCACCGCAGGGAGCGAGCGCCCTGGCGCTAAGTGGCGGAGGCACCGTCTACGCCGCGGACTCGTTCCACCGTGTCATCCGGGTCTACTCGCCGGCGCACCGGCGTATTGCCAGCTGGCCGGTCACCATCCCGGGAGCGAGGGCAACCGCGCTCGCAGTGGCCGTGGGTGGGGCAGGCAACGTCATCGTCGTCTTCGCGCCGGAGAACCGCTGTACCATTCCCTACGGGCCGGCGACCTGCGCTACTTCATATGTCGTCCAGCGGCGGGCTCCCTCCGGCCGGCTGCTCGGCCAGTTCCGCACACCAGTCGCGCCCTTCGGCGCGCCCAGCTCAATCGTCACGCAGCTCTCGGTTGCCGTCAATCCGGCGGGGAACATCTACGTCGCGGCCGGCGGTCGCGAACCGTGCTATAAGGACTGCCTCGTCTATCACTTCCTTGTCGAGCACGCTCCGGGCGGACGGGTGCTGGGACACTGGGGTGCGGACGAGCTGGACCCGACGGCAAACTGGCCGGCGGTGGCCATCGGCGGCCGCGGCAGCATCTTCCTCGCCGATGATCTCGCCACGCGCATCGAGAAACGAGCGCCCTCAGGGCGTGTCCTCGCACGCTGGCCCACCCAAACTATCTTCCCCGCTCCCCTGGAGTGCACCTCGGAAGCGATCGCGGTCTGGCAGGCACCTAGCTGCCCCGGACCGGATGGCGTGGCGGTGGCACGCAGCGGCACCGTGTACGTGTCGGACCCTGGCTCCAACAGAATCCTCGTGCTCTCGGCCGCCGGACGGCTCCTGACGCAGTGGGGCGCGGGCGGCACAGCACCGGACCGCTTCTGGTTCCCGGCCAGCGTGGCGCTCGATCCTCATGGGCAGCTCTGGGTGAACGACATGGCCAACGGCCGCGTGCAGTCGCTCGGCGCCGACGGCCACTTTCACGTCCGCTTCGCTGTGAGGAGTCCCGGCATGGGGATGGCGCTCGACCGGCAGGGCAACGTCTATCTCGGGCAGCAGCTGGCCAACATCTGGCATCCGGACGTCGTCATCAGCAAGTTCTCGCCCTCCGGGACGCTGCTCGCCCGCTGGGGCAATCTCTCTATGGCCGATCCGCCGAGCGGCATCGCGGTTGCGCCCAATGGAGACATCGTCGTGGTCGCGGTCTTTCTCTACCCTCCTCCAAGCCAGCTCAGTGTGAACGGCGCGAACATAGTGCGCCTGTCGCCCACCGGCAAGCAGCTCGCCCTGATCCACCTCGGCTTCTTCGGCCCGGGACCCGGCATCGCCGTCGACGCCCACGAGAACATCACCGTCGCCTACGGCACGCCGCCGCACTTTGAACGGTATTCGAGCAGCGGGGCGCTCCTCGCCTCGTGGGGGGCGCCGAAGCCCTCGCTCCCCGGACAGATCGTCCCGAATCCCGCCGGCATCACCCTCGATGCCGCCGGCGATGTCTACCTCGCCGACACGCCGCAAGACCAGGTACAGGAGTATGGGCCGAGCGGGACGCTGCTGCACGTTTGGGGCCGCGCCGGCTCGTATGCCGGTCAGTTCCACCACCCGGGCGGCATTGCCATCTCGTCGAACGGCACGATCTACGTCTCCGACACCGAAAACCACCGAATGCAACGGCTGCTGCGCTGAGACGTACCGCGTGGTGAGGGTGGTGGTGCAGCCGCGCACCTCAACGCGCTGATGCAGCCTGGTGCGGGACTCGAGCGCGTGAGCTGAATCCACATCCACCTCCAGCCGCCCCGTTTGCGAGATAATGTCGGACGCCACGGGGTAGTAATGGGCTACAGAAATCAGGCCACTGGATATTGGCGCCGGATGCGGCGTCTCGCGCCGGATACCGCACAGTGATCCGTCTCTATCGATTCCTTCGACCGTTCTCCGTCGCACTCACCGCGAGTGTGCTGCTGATCTTCCTGCAGTCGATCTCCCAGCTGTATCTGCCGACCCTGATGGCCGATATCGTCGATACCGGCATCGCCCGCAAGAACGTCGGCTACATCATCAGCACTGGCGAGGTGATGCTGCTGATCACGGTCGGCGGAATGATCGCTTCGATCGTCGCGGCTTTCCTCTCGTCGCGCGTAGCCGTCGGGTTCGGCCGTGACGTGCGGGCAAAGCTCTTCGCCCGCGTCGAGAGCTTTTCTCTTCACGAGTTTGACCGATTCGGCACCGCGACACTCATCACTCGCACCACCAACGACGTCACCCAGGTTCAGATGGTGACACTGATCATCATCCGCATGATGGTCGCCGCCCCCATCATGGCAATCGGCGGCATCATCATGGCGCTGCGGCAGGATCGGCCCCTGACCCTCGTGCTCGCCGTCGCCCTTCCAGTTCTGGTTGCCGTCATCGTCCTGACGGCGCGCCTCGCCATCCCGTTGTTCCGCCTGATGCAAACCAAGCTCGATCGCCTCAACCTGGTGATGCGTGAGGGCTTGACCGGCATTCGCGTGATCCGGGCGTTCAATCGCGTCGATTACCAGGCCCACCGTTTCGACGACGCCAACGCCGACGTTATGGACAATGCGATTCGCGCCAACCGGATCGTCGCCTTCCTCATGCCCAGCATGATGCTCATCATGAACCTGACCAGCGTGGCGATCCTCTGGTTCGGCGCGATCCGGATCAACAGCGGGGGCATGGAGGTCGGATCCCTCATCGCCTTCACCCAGTACTCCATGCAGATCATGTTCTCCTTCCTCATGGTCTCCATGCTGTTCGTGATGGTGCCGCGGGCTGCAGCCTCAGCCGATCGCATCAACGCCGTCCTCGACACCCAGCCGGAGATTACCGATCCGGTCCATCCCGTCGAGCCCGGCTCTGCATCCAGCCCCTGGATCGTCGAATTCAGAGACGTCACCTTCAGGTACCCCGGCGCGGAGCAGCCTGCCCTAAGCCATATCTCGTTTGGCGCCGGCCGCGGCGAGGTCACCGCCATCATCGGCGGCACGGGCGCGGGCAAATCGACACTGACCAAGCTCATTCCGCGCTTCTACGACGTCGACAGCGGCGCCGTCCTGGTCGACGGCACCGACGTGAGGGAGATGACCCAGCACGCGCTGCGTGAACGCATCAGCCTCGTTCCCCAGCAAACCGTGCTCTTCTCCGGCACGATCGCCGACAACATTCGATTCGGCAACCAGGACGCGACCGGTGATGATCTCAGGCGCGCCACCGAGATCGCTCAAGCCGCCGAGTTCATCAGCGACCTGAGCGGCGGTCTCGCGGCCGCCGTGGCGCAAGGGGGAAGCAACTTCTCCGGTGGCCAGAAACAGCGGCTCTCGATCGCCCGGGCCGTCGTGCGGCGACCCGAGATCTACATTTTTGACGATAGCTTCTCGGCACTCGATTTCAAGACCGATGCCCGAGTGCGAGCCGCCCTGCGGCGGGAGACAGCGGACTCAACGGTCCTGATCGTGGCGCAGCGCGTCGCCACGGTGATGGATGCAGATCGCATCATCGTGCTCGACGAGGGCCGGATCGCCGGTATCGGAACGCATCGCGAGTTGATGCGGACCTCCGAGGTCTATCGCGAGGTCGTCGCCTCGCAGCTGTCCCCGGAGGAAGTGGCGTGAGCGCCCAGGTGCCGGCCCGACCGGCCCCGCCACCACCGAACCGTCCCGGAATGATGGGTGGCGGTACCTGGGGCGCGATGGCACGGCCGGCCGAGAAAGCGAAGGACTTCAAGGGAACGCTCCTCCGCCTGATCCGCTACCTCTCGCCACAGATTCCCCAGCTTGCCGTCGTACTTCTCTTCGCCATCGCCGGCACTCTGTTCACGATCCTCGGCCCGAGAATCCTGGGCCAGGCGACTACCGCGATCTTCAACGGCGTCATCGGCAATCTCATCGCGATCCGGCGTCACCAGCCCACTCACTCGCTGGACTTTGGCTACATCGGGCACATCGCCCTGATCCTGATTGGTCTGTACGTCACCAGTGCGCTGTTCGGCTATCTGCAGCAGTACATCATGGCGGGCGTCGCGCAGCGGACGGTATACGCTCTGCGCCGCGACGTCGACGCAAAGCTGGCGCGACTTCCGCTCAAATTCTTCGACGCCCGAACGCACGGCGAGATCCTGAGCCGCGTGACCAACGACGTCGACAACATCGCGACCACTCTGCAGCAGAGCATGACCCAGCTCATCACGTCGGTCGTCACAATCGTCGGCGTGATCATCATGATGCTGACGATCAGTCCGTTGCTCACTGCGATCGTGCTCGTCACGATGCCCCTCTACGCGGTTGTTACCGGCGTGATCGCCCGGCGCTCGCAGCGCTACTTTGCCGCGCAGCAACGGGAGCTCGGCAAACTGAACGGCCACGTCGAGGATATGTTCACCGGCCACTCCATCGTCAAGGCCTTCGGACATGAAGAGCGGTCGGTGCGAGAGTTTGACGCGATCAATGCCGAACTCTACGACGCGGGATGGAAGGCGCAATTTGTCTCCGGCATCATCATGCCGTTGATGGGCTTCATCAGTAATCTGGGCTACGTCATCATCGCCGTGGTCGGGGGCATCTTCGTCACCCAGGGACGCATCACCGTCGGCGACGTGCAGGCGTTCATCCAGTACTCGCAGCAGTTCACCTGGCCGATCGTCCAGACCGCCAACATCGCCAACATCATCCAGTCCACCATTGCCTCGGCGGAGCGTGTGTTCGAGCTGCTCGACGAAACCGAGGAGATCCCCGATCGGGAGGATGCCCGCACCACCTTCAGGCCGCACGGCGATGTCGCTCTCGAGCATGTCAACTTCAGCTATCGCGCCGACGCTCCGCTGATCGAGGACCTCAACATCGACGTGCATCAGGGCCAGACGATTGCCATCGTGGGGCCGACCGGTGCCGGCAAGACGACGCTCGTCAACCTGCTCATGCGCTTCTACGAGATTGATGGCGGAAGTATCAGGATCGACGGCGTCGATATCCGCGATATCAAACGGGGCGTCCTGCGCAGCGTTTTCGGCATGGTGTTGCAGGACACCTGGCTCTTCAACGGAACGATCCGCGACAACATCGCATACGGGCGGCAAGATGCAAGCGACGAGGAGATCGTGCGCGCCGCCCAGATGGCCCATGCCGACCATTTCATCCGCACCCTGCCCGAGGGATACGAGACGATTCTCAACGAGGAGGCCTCGAACATCTCCCAGGGACAGAAGCAGCTTCTTACGATTGCGCGCGCGGTGCTGGCCGATCCGGCGATACTCATCCTCGACGAGGCGACCAGCAACGTCGACTCCCGCACCGAGGTCCTGATCCAGCAGGCCATGGGCAAGCTCATGCACGGCCGGACCAGCTTCGTCATCGCCCACCGTCTTTCGACGATTCGTGACGCCGAGACGATCCTGGTGATGAACCACGGGAGCATCGTCGAGCAGGGTAATCACCGCGAGCTGCTGGCCAGGGGTGGCTTCTACGCCGATCTGTACAACAGCCAGTTCACCGGCGTGCCGCTCGCCGAGCAAGAGCCGCCGCTCGCCGCCATCTCCTGAGAGGTCGCGTCCGGTGAGGTGCGGAACGGTCGCTTCACGCTGGCGGCGCCCGCTCCTCGTTCTCGCCCTCGCCGGAGGACCGGTTCATTCCAGAACGTGGATGTTGCGCGCCGCGCACATTTCCCTGAGCACGTTCGGCCACACCGTGACGCTCACTTCGCCGAGGTGTGCCTTACGGAGAAGCAGCATCTGCGTCCGAGACTGTCCGATTCCCCCGCCGATACTGAGCGGTAGCTCGCCATTGACGATTCCGCGATGGTACGGAAGGTTGAGCCAGTCGAGCTGTCCGGTGAGTGCGAGCTGCTGCCGCAATGCCGCGGCGTCAACCCGGATCCCCATGGACGACAGCTCGTGGCGGCGCTGCGTGACCGGGTTCCATACCAGAATGTCGCCGTTGAGGCCATGCATCGGCCGCCCGTCCTCCGACCGCGTCTCGGTCGCCCAGTCGTCGTAGTCGGCGGCGCGCAGCTCGTGCGGGAAACCGTCCTTCAACGTCCAGCCGATGCCGATGATGAAGATCGCCGGGTACTCTTGCAGAATCAGGGTTTCCCGTTGCTTGCGCGGCAGATCCGGATACCAGTCGAGGATGTCCTCGGCGTGCAAGAACGTGATCTCCTCGGGCAGGCTCGGGTAGCGATCGTCGCGTAGCTGCGGGAAGCGCTCCTGGACGTGGCTCTCTGCCCCCTTCAGGACCTTCCAGATCGTTCTGACTACCGTCTTGAGGTACGCGAGGTTTCGCTGTTCAGGTGTGACAACTCTCTCCCAGTCCCACTGGTCGACGTAGGCGCTGTGATCGTGGTCGAGGAAGTAGTCCTTGCGAACCGCCCGCATGTCGGTGCAGATACCCTCCCCGACCTGCATGCCGAACTGTCGCAAGGCAAGCCTCTTCCATTTGGTCGCGGCTTGCACGACCTGAGCGTCGATCGGATGTAGATCGCGGTCATTCGATATGTGGAACTGAACGGGGGTGCGGGAGCCGTCGCGGTCCAGCATGTCGTTGACGCCTGATTCCACGTCCACGATCAGGGGGACCTGAACCATGGTGAGGTTGAGCTCCCGGCAGAGATTCGTTTCGATGTAACCCTTGACCGCGAAGATCGCTTGCTGGGTCTCTCGTGGATTCAGCAGCGATCGGTAGCCGCGTGGCAGGATCTTTTCCACTTCCTCGTAGCTGCCGATGCCGGGCCCCGCCAGATCGGCTCCCTTGCCGGCCAGCGTTGCCGGGTCACGGCTCGCAGTGTCTGTGATGGTGCCAACTGTCATGGTGTCCTCCGTAGGGCGGCCGCCGGCGCCCTGGCGACGGCGAAGCGTGGGTCGATGGTGTCGAGCGCCTGCTCCAGGTCACGGATCAGATCCTGGGGATGCTCGACGCCAATCGACAGTCGAATGAGCTGGGGGGTTACTCCGGTGCGTGTCTTCTCTTCCGGGGGAACGTCGGCATGGGTCATGGTGGCGGGGTGCTCGGCCAGCGACTCGGTTCCTCCCAGGCTGACTGCCAGCTTGATAACCCTGAGGGAGTCGAGCAGCCGAAACGCCTCGTCCTCACCACCCCGGACCTCAAACGAGATCATCGCCCCCGGCGCCAGGCACTGCCGGCGGTAGATCTCGTACTGGGGATCGAAGCGATCCAGGTGTCCGAGGTAGTGCACGCGCTCCACAGCGGGGTGACTGGCTAGAAAGTCGGCAACGAGGCGGGCGCTCTCCGTCTGGCGGGTCATACGGAGCTGCATCGTCTCGAGGCTGCGGAGCAGCAGCCAGCACGTCCAGGGATCGGCCATCGAGCCCATGAAGGTTCGCAGCTCGTGGACCGGAGCGATCAGCTTCGCTGATCCGAGACAGGCGCCGGCGATCAGGTCGCTGTGGCCCCCGATGTACTTGGTGGCCGAGTAGAGGACGAGATCGGCGCCGTGACGCAGCGGATGCTGCCACAGCGGACCGAGGAACGTATTGTCCACGGCCACCAGCACCCGTCGGTCAACCGTCGAGTACGAACGTGCGATGTCCGCGAACAACCGAATGTCAGACAGAGCGTTCGTCGGGTTGGCAGGTGTCTCCAGGTAGATCATTTCCAGTCGATTCGGCGGGACCGCCCCCAGCGCTACCTCGATTTGGGCAGGCTCGCTGCCGGCCCGCACGGCAATTGGGCGAATGCCGAGCCTCGTCAGGACGTGCTGGATGAAGTGATCGGTGCCTCCGTACACCGGTTCGGTGTAGAGCAAGACATCACCTGGATTGAGATATGCAAGAAGCGTGGTCGCGATCGCGGCCATCCCGCTTTCGAAGACGGCGCCCGCCTCGGCGCCGTCCCACAGGCAGAGACGGTGCTCGAGGATCTCCAGGCCCGGGTGGTTCAGGCGGCCATAGATCAAGCCGGGCTTCTCTCCCTCTTCCGGCTGTTCGAGTCCGTAGGCCAGTGAGAAGAATCGCTTGCCCTGACGCGCGCTCTTGAAGACATACGTCGACGCGGGAAATATGGGAGGTTTGGCGGCTCCCTCCGACCACTCGGGATGGTAGGCGTAGCTCATCATGAGCGTCTCGGGGTGCAGGCTCGAGCCCTGCTCGATCGTGTCCCCGGTTACAGTGAAAGTCACGAGGAGCCTCCTGTCGTTTCTCTCCGGTTCATGGCGTCACGATCCCTCCGTTCCGGCCTATCTCAGGTGGGGTGCTGCATGCGTACCAGCAGAACCGGGCAGGGCGCAGTGCGAATGACGGCGTCGGCGACGCTGCCGATGACTGCGCGTCCGAGCCCGCTTCGACCGTGCGTCGTCATGGCGATCAAGTCGGCATGGTGCCGGCGTGCTGCCTCGACGACGGCCTCGGCCGCCTGACTCTCCGGCTCCTCGCACGTCACCTGGATTCCGGTCCGGCTGAGGCGCTGATGCAAGTCGGCCAGGTAGGCAGTTCGCTCGTACCGTATCTCCGCCTGGGATTCCATGAGCTCTGCCAGGCCGAACCCTCCGCCAAATCCGGTTTCTGCCATGATCACCCCGCCGATCGGTACCAGCGCGCAGACACAGATGAGATGGGAACTGAATCTCTGGGCGATCTGGAGCACGTGCGGGAGCACCTCCTCGGCGTCGCTTGTTCCGTCGAGGGCAACCACGATTCGCGCGTAGGGGCGGTCGGACTGCTCGACTTGCAGTGTAGGGGTGGACATCCCGGTAGGAAGGAGCGCGGGCCTCATGGTTTCCTCCAGATGCAAGCTTCCACTCTGCACTCTGCCGAGACTGGGAGCGCTTGTCCATCGGGTCTCAAGCCGATTTCCGGGCCACGAGGAGCCGAGTTTCTGGGACGAGGCCGGTTCCCACGTGTGGTACCGTGAGGACACGCTCGCGGCAGCGGGCGTGACCGATTGGGTGGTGGGATCGTGATCAGCACGCAAGAGATCATCCTGCGCCTGCTGGCCGCGGTGGCATTCGCGGGTGTCGTCGGACTCCAGCGCTATCTGGTCGGCAAGTCCGCGGGGATGCGCACGCACATCCTGGTCAGCCTGGGATCTGCCCTCTTCATGCTCATCTGCGGGTACGCCTTCCGCACCAGCCCGACGAACACCGATCGAATCGCCGCGCAGATTGTGACCGGCATCGGCTTCATCGGCGGTGGCGCCATCCTGAAGGAGCGGGGCTCGATCCGGGGGTTGACGACGGCTGCCGGGCTCTGGGCGGCGGCCGCCCTGGGCATGGCGGCCGGGGCCGGCCTCTACACCATCGGCCTCATTGGCACGATCATGATCCTTCTCACGCTCGCGGTCTTGCGACTGGTGGAGCGGCGCCTGCCACGGCACACCTGGGGAGCCTGGGTGGTGGAGATCACGACGTCGCGACGGGCCTCGATCGGGGAGTTGAGCGTGTCCTGAGGCCGCATTGCCGGGCTGTCTGGCTGGAGCGCTTCGAAGTCCATGAGACCATGTCCTTGGTGTTCATGCTGGAGATGCCAGCTTCCTTCGACGTGGCCGGTGTGAGCGAGGCACTGCAGACGATCGGCGCGGACAGCGTCGTCTGGACGATGCAGGGCAACGCGGAGGGCGAGGTGGCGCCGTGACCGATCAGCGCTGCGCGGTCGCGATGATCTCCTGAGCCGGTGGCAGGACCGCGTCGATCTTCTCAGCTACCAGCGCCGGCACGACGATGATGGGACAGTGCAGCCGCTGGATGAGCGCGTCGGTCACGCTGCCCACGATGACCCGGGATAGACCGGACCGGCCATGGCTGGCGAGGACGATGTCGGTGATCGCCCAGTCCCCCACATCCTCCATCAGGTTGTCGACGATGTCACCCGCGACCACGTGCGTCCGCGGCTCGCCCGGCAACTGCGCCGCCAGCGCGTCGAGCCGGGTCTGTGCCTCGACCATCTGGCCGTGCAGGTCATATGGCAGCATATCGAACCGTTGATACGGTGTGTCGGGGATGTCGAGATCGGGAATGACCTGCGTGAGGTAGAGCGCAGCGGGGCCGGTGTGTCCCCATTCCCGCGCCAGCTCGGCTGCCAGCGGAAGCGCCTTCTCCGAGTAGTCGGAGCCGTCGAGAGGTACCAGGATTCGTCTGTTATCCGGCTCGGCCCGCTTTTCCGCGCCATCCTGCTCGGGGTGGCGTAGCAGGACGGGCACCGGGCTATGGGCCATCGCGTCCCAGGCGATGCTTCCCCGCACCATCCGGCTCAGGCCGGTCCGGGCATGCGTGGCGCACGCAATCATATCGACCTTGAAAATGCGCGCTGCATCATCAATGCCTCGCGCTCGGTCCATGATCACGAGTGTCTCGGTGCGGACTTTCACCCCTTCGGCGCGCAACCTATCAGCTATGCTCTCCAGATACTCTGCGGCACGGTCGAGCGCCAGCGGTGTGGTGTGTGTTCCAGGCTCAAAATCGCTTCTGGTGCGCCACACATCCTGCACCAGGATGAGCTCGCCGTCCCGCCCGGCCAGCCGCCGGGCGTCCGGGATGATCGCCGCGGACAGGGTGCTCCCGTCCAGCGGTACCAGTATTCGTCTCATGGCTTCCCCCTCTTGCCCGGTGTGGCTCGCGCTCTGAGCGGCCGGACGGCACGAATCGTTCACTACTTGGTCGGAGTGTAAGGATCCCGGCGGACGCTTCCTATCGGTTGCGGGCCTGAGATCCGGACAGGTTACGCCCTATTTGCACCTACCACTTCCGGTACCGGCTCGACCGCGGCCGGCTCAGCGGCGTCGGAGTGCGGAGCGGCGGCAAGCGCCGGGACAGCGACGATGGGTATGTCCAGCGTCTGAAGCAGGGCATCGGTCACGCTCCCCAGCAGGACGTGTGAGAAGCCGGTTCGGCCGTGGGTGGCCATGACGATGTCCGTGATCCACCAATCGTCGACGAGCGCCTTGAGTGTGGGGATCGGGTTGCCGAGCACTGTCGCTCGGTGCACTTCACCGCGCAGGGGCTTCGCGATCGCTTCGAGATACTCGTCTGCGTCGCGCATCTCCGCGCGGTGATCGATCTCCGGCGCGTAGACCGGTGCGCCGAAGCCGAGAGGGGTCGGCAGGGGGGCATCCGAGACGACACGGGCCAGGCATACCGAGGCGTTCCACTCGGCTGCCAGCGTCTCGGCCAGCGGAAGCGCTTTCTCTGCCAGTGCCGAGCCATCGAGCGGTACCAGAATGCGCCGCCGATACCAGTGATCTCCTTCCAGCATGGCCGACAGGTGCCTGGGATGCCGCAGCAGGACTGGGACGGGGCTGTGGGTCAGAACAGTCCAGGCCACACTTCCCCGCATCAGCCGGTCGAGTCCATGTCGCGCATGCGTGGCACAGGCGACCATGTCAGGGCGGAAGATCCCGATCGCCTCGAGGATGGCACGCTCCGGCGTGCCCATCACGAAGGTTTGGGTGAGCACCCTGGCACCGTCTGCGCGCAACGTGGTGGCGAGGGCATCGAGATAGTTTTCCGACTCTTCGTACCCCTCGACCCCGGCCGTGACGGCGTCATCCGGATCGTAGCCCGGCTCGCTGGCGTCGCGAATCAGTACCAGCTCGCCGTCCGGGCCGGCCAGCCGGCGAGCGTCGGGAATAATCGATTGGGAGAGATCCGATCCATCGATCGGCACGAGAACACGGCGCACAGCCCTCACTCCTTTTGCATGTAGTAGGTAGCTCTTGTCCGACACCATGAAAAACCTCCCTCGCTCGCGATTCGAGCGTGGAGAGTGGCAGAGGCACTCTCACCCTGACCGTACGCGAGTGGTGGCGTTCCGGCCATCGGGTAGCCAACCGAGTTTTGGGCCGAAAGCGCCTGAAACCGTCCTTCCTGGCCGGCAGTCGCGGTGGAACACGGCCTTGCGGCTGGAGAAGGCCCGAGCGTCAGAAGCCGGGCAGAAGACGGAGCTCGCGTGCCCCGCACTCCAGGTCGTCACGGAAGCTGGGATGGGCGATGCCGATCAGGGCACGCGCTCGCTCGGCCAGATCCCTCCCATGGAGGTTGACGACGCCGAACTCGGTTGCGACGTAGTGAACATGGGCGCGGGATGTGGTCACGCCGGCGCCGGCCTGAAGGGTCGGCACAATTCGCGAAACCGTGCCGCCCCTGGCGGTTGACGCCAGGGCGACGATAGGCTTTCCACCCCGCGCCAGGGCCGCGCCACGCAGGAAATCCATCTGCCCCCCGACGCCGCTGTAGATCCGGGGGCCGATCGACTCGGCGCATACCTGTCCGGTGAGGTCGATTTCGAGCGCCGAGTTGATGGCGATCATGTCGTCTAGCTGAAGAATAATGCGCGTGTTGTTGGTGTAGTCTATCGACCGCATCTCCAGCATCGGGTTGTCGTCGGCGAAGTCAAAGAGACGGCGCGTGCCGTTGAGGAAGGCGACGACGATCTTCCCGCGGTTGATGGTCTTTCGTGACCCGGTAATCACACCGCGCTCGACCAGGTCGATCACACCGTCTGAGATGACCTCGCTGTGGATGCCCAGATCCTTCCGATCGACCAGGGCGCGACACACCGCGTCGGGGATACCGCCAATGCCAAGCTGGAGCGTTGCACCGTCCGGAATGAGGGCGGCGAGCTGCTCGGCGATGGCAAGCTGGGTTTGGTCCGGCGGACGGGGATGAAACTCCTGGAGCGGCTCGTCGATCTCGACATAGCCGGTGAGGCGGTCGAGAGGAATGAACGAGTCTCCGTGCGTCCTGGGCATCTGGGGATTGATCTGCGCGATGCGGATCGTGGCCGCTTCGAAGGCCGCGGCGATACAGTCAACCGACGTGCCAAGGGAGCAGAAACCGTGACTGTCCGGCGGCGAGACCTGGACAAGGACCACGTCGAGCGGTAGATGGCCGCTGCGAAACATCTGGGGGACATCCGAGAGAAAGATGGGTACGTAGGTTGCTCGTCCCGAGTCAACCGCCTCACGGGTGTTGGGACCAACGAACAGCGCACGGTGATGAAAGTGACCACGGTACCGCTCGTCGACGTAGGGCGCCGCGCCGTTGGTGTGCAGGTGAACGATCTCGACGTCATACAGTTCCTCACCACGGGCGACGAGGGCGGTGATGAGCGACTGGGGAAAGGCGCTGGCGCCGTGGACGTAGACGCGCTGTCCGGATTGGATGCCCGCGACGGCCTCTTGGGCGGTGGGGTATCGAACGACCATGACCTTTTCTCCTCGGGAGGCCGGCATGGCGTTCGCCGGTGTGGCGGCACGAGGCACTCCCAGCCGTATGGTAGCGATCCGGGCCGTCGCACGCCCGCATGACCGCGCTACCGTCCTCCGACTGCCCCGGGAACGGTCCTGCCGGGGTGGGCCATCGCGCTGCAGGTGTCATACGACGAAACGCGGGCCGGTCCTCGGGGGACGACCGGCCCGCGCTCGTTTAGGAGAGGGGAAGGGTATGCGTTACTTCAAAACGCCGGTTGCGGTGGTAGCGGTTCGTGACACGATGAACCACGCCCAGTGGCCAAACTTGACGTGATTCCGCACCGGGCAGATGAGCAGGTATCGACCGGCCTTGCTCGCCGTGAATCGGACAGTCTGGGTCACGCCACTCGGCGTGCCGTGGCGGTAGTTGGGAGAGGCAGCGCCCGGGAATGCCGGCCGCGGGATAGTCGCCAGGGGAAGCTTGCCGGTCCACTTGACGATCTCCATACCGTGCAGCATCATGGTCGAGGCGTTCGAGTAGGTGATCATCACCTTGCTGCCCAGTGGGACGGTGAACACGAAGTGGCCGTTGGTGCCGCCGTTGAAGTTGTACGTATCCTGCCCGTAGGCGGAGATCACGGTGAGATGCGCCGTTCTGGTGGTGGGATTGTAGGTCGCCCAGACGGGCGCGCGAGGGCTTGCAGCCAGCGCGGCCGCCGGCGAGAGAATCGCCGCGCAAAGCGCGAGCGGTGCGATCAGGCGCAGTCGGGGATGAGTGATGAATGATGCCATGGAGTGTGATCCTTCTGTGAATGAATGGGCGTGTCGAAACGAGGGGGTGGCGCGGGTGTGATCAATCGTCGCCGGTGTGTCGGTGCTTCGTGCGGCTCGTGCTACGACCCCCATCGTCCCCCGATCCTCCGTCGTCACCACCCGCGCTGGGTGGCGGCGGCTGGTGGAAGCCGACCGGCGGCTTGCCGGGCGCGGGTTTGGCGTTGAGGGCGTAGACGTTGCCTTTGGCGTCGACGCGAACCGGCAACCGCTGCAGCGGCGCCGGCGCCGGCCCGGAAATGACCCGAGCGCCGGCGGTGGGATCGTAGGTCGCGCCGTGGCAGGGACAGATCAGGAGGCGGCGCTGGGGATTGTAGGGAACGGTGCAGCCGGCGTGCGTGCAGACGGCGTCGTACGCCACGACCTTGCCGTTCGCCAGGCGGATGAGCACGGCGGGATCGCCGGACTTCGGGTCGGTGTACGACAGGGCGTGGTTGCGGGCCAGTGACGCAATGTTGCCGAGCAGCCGTCCGGGTGCGGCTGCTTTGACCCGGGCCGCGTACGCTTTGACCGGGCCGAACAGCACGTCGCCGGTGGCGAGAACGCTCGCCGCCGCCGCCACCGTGCGCATGAACGCGGCTCGGTGCATGGAACGGCTCTCCGCGGCTGGGTTGTCCGCAGGTGTATCGGGGCGGAAGGCGTCTTCGGCCTCTCCCCGGTTGACTCCGTGAATGCGGTGTGACATGGCTAACCTCCTTTGGGCAATCCATGTATCTCCAGCATCCAGAGCCGAGGTTATAGCGCGATGAGAGGGCGATAACACTTCTGTCATATCTGATGGGCCAGCGCGCATCTCCCTTCGGCCAGGCGGAAAGTGAAGCGGGCGTGCCTGAAATATCGGCTGTTCACCCGATGCCCTGACCGGTTACTGCCGACTAGAGTGAGAGTGCGGGGCCGGCCGGGTGCCGCATGTTCTTCTAGGGTGCGACGAGGTTCAAATGGATCAAGACAAGACGGGCGGCCCGAAGGCGCCCACGCCGGCCGGCGCCACTGCGGAGCGTGAGCCGGATAGCGACCGGATCGCTGACTCGCTCCACCATCTGCACTTCCGGTCGATCAGGCGGGACGACTGGCACCGGCTCCAGGAGTTCCACAAGCGTCTTTCCGGGTTGACCGTCGAGCTGCGGTTTCACGGGGCCAAGCGCGAGCTCTCGACACCCCTTGCCCACGACTTCGCCGATGTCGATGGGCACGATCGGGTGGCGATCCTCGCGACCACCGGTACGCGTGGCCGGATCGTCGGCGTTGCTCGCTATAACCGGATTGCGCCGGCGCTGGCCGAGGTGGCCTTCGTCGTCGAGGACGCCTACCAGGGCCATGGCATCGGCCGCCGGCTCATGGAGCGGTTGAAAGCGGCTGCGCTCGAGAACGGCATCACCCAGTTTGTCGCCGAGATCCTGCCCGGCAACGTGCCGATGTTTGGCCTCCTCAAGTCGGTCGGTCCGGTCCGCAGTCATTTTGAAGGAGGCGAGTGCGAAGTGTACGTCGATCTGGTGGCGCCATCGTGACGCTCGGTCGACGCTCGAGAAATGACAGTTTCTTCATACGCGTCCAACCTGGCCCTCATTTTGCGGGGATACGATCGATGTAGTGGCGCCCAAGCGACCGGGGGGATGCGCTGGCGCACGCTAACCACCAGGTGGATTTGTTCTGGCCGGCTACCTCCGGATCCGGCGAATGGACCGCCCTTGAGTCCCTCACCTTATCCAGGAGTTTGTTCTTGACCGCACAGCGCCGGCCCGTTCCCAGAACACGGCGGCCCGACCCTCCGATTCAGGAACCGCGAGCCAATCTGTCCAATGTCCTTCAGGCGGGCTCGATCCCGGCCGTGACAATCCTGCCGTTGCGCCTCTTCCTTGGCGTCACGTTCATCTACGCCGGCATCCAGAAGTTGACCGATCCCGGCTTCTTCCATGCCGGAGCCTCCACCTACATCGGCAGCCAGATCCTCGCCTTCAGCCGGAACTCGCCCATCGCAACCGTGCTGCATCACATGATGGAGCATGCCGTCTTCATCGGCGCGCTGACGATTGCCACCGAGATGGCGGTCGGGGCCCTGGTACTGCTCGGCCTCTTTACCCGCCCTGCCGCTCTGGTGGGTCTGGTACTGAGCTTTACCTTCTTCCTGTCGGCCAGCTGGAATACCTATCCATTCTTCTACGGCTCGGATATCGTCTTTGTGATGTGCTGGCTCACCCTGGCGCTGACCGGCCCCGGTCCGCTCGCCCTCGATTCGGTCGTCCGTCCGGCCCTGCTGCGCAATCTCCAGCGTCGGCTCGGGCCTTCAGCCGGCGGCTGGGCTCTTCCGCTCGTGCTGGCGCCACCACACACGGCGCTCGCGGACGACGAGGAAGCCGGTGGTCCTTCTAGCGAGGCCGCCGCGCCACGCCGCGGAGCGATCACGCGAGCAGAGGCGCTCGTCGCGTCCATCGCCGGTCTCGTCCTGGTTGTGCTTGGGCTGCACCCAAGGGCCAGCGCGAGCGGCACCGCGCTCAAGCTTCCCACCACCGCGACCGCGCCCGGTGGAGCGCCTACTCCGGGTCCCACCGCGGGAAGCTCCAGCGCCCCACCGGCCGGCATCCCGGCCGGGTTCAGGAAGATCGGCAATGTCCGCCAGCTTCCATCCAATGCTGCCGGCTATGTCAACGACCCAAAGTCGGGCGATCCGGCGATCATCATTCACGGCTCCGGGTCGACTTTCTACGCCTACGACGCTGTGTGCACGCATGCCGGTTGCACTGTCCAGTACGATTCGAGCCAGCGCCTCCTGGTCTGTCCGTGTCATGGTGGCACCTTCGATCCTGCGCATGGCGCTCAAGTCGTCGGCGGACCGCCGCCCACGCCGTTGGCCCCCATCGACATGAAGATCGACTCCAAGGGCGACATCTATATCGCCTGACCGGTTGAGCGCCGGTCGTCGGTGTCTTCGTCGCGGTACCCTCGATGGGCCGACGGACTGCAGACCCAGGATGTCGCTTTGGCATGGTCGTCACTGTGACGGTGGTCCAATGGGACGGGCAGGCAGGGCGGGTCCACACCAGATGGCGTGATCCCATCGCCGCTGGTACCCTGACTCTGGACAGCTCTGGAGAGGGATCACAGCTCCGGCTGGAATCCGGATCTGGAAGGGAGCAGACGTATGGAAACCGTTCGGCTCGTGCTGGCGGGCGTGGCGGGGGGCCTGACGGTCCTCGTGCTCCAGCAGCTCAACATCAATGTGGTCTTTCTAGCGGTTGTCGCCGTTTTTGTCCTGCTGGTCGTGCTCCTCGTCGCCTGGTCGTCGCGCACCACGACCCGCGACGTATTCCGGGACTGACAGCGCTGCGGCGCATCCCCTCGTGCTCGCGGTCTCGACGCGCCCTCGGTTCAGCACGCCTGCAATATCGGGTGCGCGCCCGATAGGCGGCGCTCCCTCCGGGCGGCACACTGAAGGCACCATTCGACGAGATTCGGGCAGCTTGCTCCGATCCGATGCCGAGTGGATGAACCAAATCCGATCGGGCTTGTGGCTGTGAGGAGGTTACCGTGAAGATTCCAGAGCAATCCGGCAAGTGGGTAGAGATTGAGAAAGCTCCGGACCGGGACGGCGAGATCATGATGCATGTCCCGAATACCATCTGGGCTGCGTGGCAGGTGCCACTCTACTTCAAAGAGGAAGATCTCGCCTCGTTCTTGCGGTCCATTGGCTGGGAGGTTTCCCTGCCCTCCCACAGCGTTCGCTAGCGCGTCGAAGCACGGCTGAGCGGGCGGACACCGGGCGAGCCTGGCTACACTCGTGCCGACGGCCTGTGGCGTGAAGGCGCAGTTCCTGTAACATTCTCGGCCTCTGGGGCGTTCCCTCTATGGCGAACAGCGTTCGCGAAGGAGGGCGACATGCGTCTGGCAAGACATTCCGTGCTGGTCGGCGTCGTGGCGATACTGCTCTTTCCCCTGCCGGCTCGCGCCACCGGCGGAGGTATCGAGCGGCAGGCCGCGCGACTCACTCCCCGGCAGATCGTGGCGCAGTACTTCGCGGCCCTGAATGCCCATCGCTACCACGCGGCCTGGCAGCTCGAGGCCTCCTGCGGGAAGGTGATAACCGTGCCGAACGGCTCAGGCTCGCCGGTCGGCTTGGAGGGATGGGCCGGCAGGCCGCCGTGGCAGCCACCGTCTCGCGAAGAGATGAATCATTCCATTCTCCGATCCGCGCGAGTTACCGGTATCAGGCCGCTCCACATCCCAATCCTGACCCGGAATCACATCCTGGCCTTTGGTGTCAGCGGCTGGTACACCTTCGATTACTCGCGCGTTCCCTGGGCCAACATGAAGCACCGGAACGGCTTCCATGTCGTCAAGATCGCCATGTGGCAGTGTCACGGCCGCTGGGGCGTGGAGCCCGGTGCGTGGCTGTCCGGCTCGGGCGGTGAGCTGACGTGGAATTGAGATCATCTCCCACGCGCCGCCGCCGCGGCTGGTATGGAGCGGTGGCCGGCATGCTCCTCGTGGCTGCGTCCCTGGCGCCGCAGGCAGTGCCGGCGGATGCGATGCGAGCGGCTTTGCCTCTCACCTCGATCCGGATGATGACTACCCGGATCGGCTGGAGCGTCTCGAATCGCGTCGTCTTCCGGACCACCGACGGCGCGCGGAACTGGACCGACGTCATGCCCTGCGGTCTGCCTCAGCGCTATCAGATGGCAGCGGACTTTCTCTCGGGGACCGACGCCTGGATTGCAGTGAGCCCGGCTGTGCTCCCGAAGACCAACGCGATCCAGCGAGGCCCGGTCACTGTCTTCCGGACCACAAACGGCGGCCGGACGTGGCAGCAGGCGCGCATGCCGGTGCAGGGCAGCGTCGAGCCATTCAGTGACCTGACCTTTGCCAATCGCCATGACGGCTGGTTCTGGCTTGATGCCGGCACGATGGCTGTTCCATACTTCATCCTGCTGCGCACCGTCGACGGTGGCCTGCACTGGACGCGTGTGCTGGCAGCAGGGCCAGGCCGCCGCTCGGCCGTGATGTTTCCCAGCTGCAACTGCGGTCGTGCGATCACCTTCCTCGACGGCAGGACCGGGTGGGCCACCGGCTCGTTCTTCGCTCCTTCAGCGACATCGGGTCCCTTCCTCTGGGTCACGCGGGATAGTGGCCGCCAGTGGCAACGCCAGCGACTGCCGCTGCCCAACGGATACCACGCAAGTCAAACCTACCCTCCTCTCTTCTTCGGTCATGCTGAGGGCATCCTCCCGGTCCAGCTCGTACGCGGAAAGTCGGCCGACGTCCTCGACGCCTATGTCACCCACGACGGTGGCATGAGCTGGAGGAACACGACGCCCCTTGTCCTTCCTGAGGTCGCTCAAGTCGGCTCCATACCGATCTTCAGCTTCGCCGATCGGTTCCATGGTTGGGCAAGCAACGGCTCGGACCTGTATCGCACCACTGACGGGGGCCGTCACTGGGTTCAGCCGCGGGCGCGCGGCATCCGTAGCGTGATCGCCCAGCTGGATTTCGTCGGTTCCGCCACCGGTTTCGCGGTCATGCGGTTCATCAGTGGCGGCTCTCCTCCCTACCTGCGGAAGACGGGTAATGGAGGGCGCTCCTGGCGAACCGTTCCTTCATATAGCTCTTCCCTGCCGCTGCACCGCTGCCTGTGATCTGCGGTTCCGCGTCAGCCGGCGCGGTTTCCGGAACACTTGAGCCAGTTGGCGCGGTCCCGCTCTACCGGGAGCGATCCAATAGTGCTGCAGATCGCGGTGGTAGAGTGGCTCCGACGACGTCTGCCTCGCGGCCCTCATCACGCGTCGAGTGGCAGGGCCATTACTCGAAACGTCGTGATGTCTGAAGCGAGAACGCCTGAGCTCAGGACGGCTCATACCTGTCGTTCGAGCCTCAGTCGTAGTGTTTGAGTTCAGGCCACAGTTGCGGGAAGATCCGTCTCCTCGCACCGGACAGAACATAAATCGGCAGGGTTCGCTCGTACTCCACGCAGTACTGGCAGCGGTTGGTGGCCGCGAGCGCCAGGTGAGTGTAGAGAGCGCGAACATGCGGTATGTCACCTGGTGCATAGCCAATCGTGATGAGGACGCTCCCGTTGCACGTGCCGGGTCCCCACAGGAAGTAGTTATTGTGGGGACTGATGACCGGCGGCAGGCTGCCGCGCGGGGCAAGCTGCTGGAGGGCTCCGGCCTCCCCGTAGTTGCTGGCCAGTACGCAGGCGCGAGCCCGCTCGGTCGCGGGGAGTGCGGCGTAGACCTGCTCCACTGTGCGGGTGAGGCCCTGCCAGCCCAACCGATCGGCGAGCAGCACGGTCCCGTAGGCATGTGCCGTCGTGGCCGGTGACAGGATCGGCATGACCTCGGGCGCCAGCAGGATGCCGACCAGGACCAGCAAGGCGACATAGACCGGCCGCGTCCAGGCGAACCACCGTCGCGTGCGGAGTCGCTCGAACACGACCGCTCCCGGGGCGTACAGCAGCGGGTAGGCGGGGGCGAGGAAGTACACCTTCACCCGCAGCAGGGTCAGGATGAGATAGAGGAAGACGAACGTCCAGCCCAGCAGGCGATACCGCGCGCCGGTCCGGCGAAAATAGAACGCCAGGCCGACCGCAGCCAGGGGTACGGCGATAGGGTTCATCAGGCCAAGCTGCCCCGCGAGGAAAGCTAACGGGCCGGTGCCGACTCCACCGTAGTGGTGCCAGAACGTCCAGGTGGGCCAACCGTTGCTGGCGTTCCAGATGAGATAGGGCAGGAGACCGAGGAAGGCGATTACCGCTGCCAGGTACGGCCAGCGAGTACGCAGGTAACGGCGCTCGGGCGTGACGAGCAGCGCCAGGAACAGGGCGAGGCCGAAGAAGAGCACGGTCAATTTGGTCAGCAGGGCCGCGCCGACAATTACCCCGAGGAGCAGCCACAGATGAGGTGCGTTGCGCCGCAGTAGGCGCAGCAGAACGAGGCCGGCCAGCGTCCACCAGAGCTGATCGAGCACATCCATCGAGAAGAGCGCGCCGGTTGCCATGAAGATCACCGTGAAGAAGGCGGTTGTCGCCGCGACCAGCTGCGCCACACGGCCACCTCCTAGCTCACGCGCCATGAGTCCGGTGATGACGATGATCGCAGCGCAGGCGAGCGCGGGGATGACGTGGATCGCGATCAGACCGTCGCCGGCCAGGAGGCGCAGCAACGCCGCCAGCCAGCCCATGAGCAGCGGCTGATCGACGTAGCCGGCCTGAAGGTGCCGGCCGTCGGCGATGTAATACAGCTCGTCCCGAAAGTACCCGTAGTTCCCGGCGACAAGCATGTGGGCAATAAACGACGTCGCTGCGAGCGCAAGCAGCGGCCCGGTAGCTGGTTGCACGAGGGTTGGTTCTCTCTGGTCCGGCAGCGTCCCTTTCGCAGGTGCTGAATCGAATCTATCTGTCCGGTTGATATGAGGGGTCATCCGGCTTCCTCGGACTCACGCTCGCCGGCGCGCAGCCGGCCGCGGCGCGGCAGCGGTTTCGCCTGCTTGGGCATCCGGCCGGCATCGGCGAGGGCGCGTCGCAGCAGCAGCTCGATCTGCGCGTTGACGCTGCGAAACTCATCTGCCGCCCAGCGCGCTAGAGCGTCGTGCACGGCCGGGTCCATCCGGAGGAGGATGGGTTTGCGGTCGCGAGTCACGAATAGAGCGTTCCGGCATTGACGACTGGCGACGGCGGCTGGTCTCCGCACAGCACCACCATCAAGTTGCTTACCATCGCCGCCTTGCGCTCCTCGTCCAGCTCGACCACACCCTGCTCGGTCAGGCGCTGCAGCGCCATCTCCACCATGCCGACCGCGCCCTCGACGATCCGAGAGCGGGCTGCGACCACCGCATTGGCCTGCTGCCGCCGCAGCATCGCCTGAGCAATCTCGGGCGCATAGGCGAGGTGGCTGATTCGCACCTCCACGATCTCAACGCCGGCGAGCGCCACCCGCTCGGCAACCTCCCCGGCGAGCTGCGCCGCGACCACGTCAGTCGAGCCACGCAGTGAGGTCCCGCTACCCTGGGTGTCGTCGTACGGATGTCCGTTGGCCACGTGCCGGAGGGCGGACTCCGCCTGCACCGACACGAAGTCGGGGTAGTCGTCCACCGCGAACACCGCCTTGGCGGTGTC